>Ga0190363_1001842_pt1 | contig 12447 bp, 13 predicted proteins | sample 48721867_MG_FD_161272 | JGI IMG/M metagenome (GOLD analysis project Ga0190363, IMG submission 161272) | Hydrothermal vent microbial mat bacterial communities from Southern Trench, Guaymas Basin, Mexico - 4872-18-6-7_MG | ecosystem: Environmental > Aquatic > Marine > Hydrothermal vents >...
GTAAATCCACCTCTTTGATGCAATGTTAGGTGATGATATTAACTTAACTATCGCATCCTTGATATTGACCTTGGGTAATCTCACTATGGGTGTTAAGCCTTTAAGAGCTTCCTGAGGAGGTCTTGAGTCCCTTCTTAAGGCTTGAGGTCTAGCTAGCTCCTGAGCAGGTACATCAGCTACTAACTTACCTTTATAGTAAACTCTTACCCTACCGCTATCATCAAAATAACCTATAACGCTATATGCAAGGTCATACTTGTTAAGAATATTAATAACTTCACTTAATTTCTCGAGTTCAACGGCTAATAACATTCTCTCTTGACTCTCCGAGATAAGCATCTCTAGCGGTGTTAGTTGCTCCCTTGAGTGTAATTTATCGAGATGGATAGTAGCTCCTAACCCATAATTAGATGCACTCTCAGATACAGCTGTAGTTAGACCACCACCACCTAGATCCTTAATGTATCTAACAAGCAACTTTGAAGTCAGCTCTTGAAGAACATCTATAAGTACTTTCTCAGTCAGTGGATCACCTACTTGGACAGCTCCAATTTCCTTATCTGTATCTTCAGAGAGAGGCTTTGACGCGAAACTACTACCTAAAATACCGTCTCTACCTGTCGCATTACCTATTATTACTATGGCATCCCCAGGTTTGGGACCTTCAAGTACTAACTTATTGATACTTGCTATACCAACGCATGCCACATTTACTAGTGGTTGCTTGTTAAATGTATCATCAAACCATGTATCACCAGCAACTGTAGGTACTCCGATTCTATTACCGTAATCGCTTATACCCTTGACTATACCTCTTATTAGCCAATTAGCGTGAGGATTGTTCGGACTACCTAAGTAGAGCAGGTCTAGTAATGCTATGGGTTTAGCTCCTAAGGTTAGTATGTCTCTCACAATACCTCCAATACCTGTTGCTGCACCATTGTACGGATCGATAGCTGAAGGGTGATTATGACTTTCAATCTTAAATACAACGGTGATGCCAGGAAATACCTCAACTGCTGGAGCATCCCTGCCTGGACCAAGAATTACATAATCTTTCTTAGTCGGTAATAGCTTAAGCAACTTCCTACTACTCTTGTATGAACAGTGTTCACTCCATTGAGCCTCAAACATAGCTAATTCTTCAGGTCTCGGGTCCATACCAAGTATCTTCTTTATAGCTTCGATCTCTTCACTTGATAAAGGCATGTCACCAACCCTCTTTAAGCGATTTAGCTAAGCTCTCGAAGATTACCTTACCACCAGCCTTGAACCCTCTGGGAGCTATAATATTCTCAGATGCGCGCTCGGGATGAGGCATTAATCCTAGGACTAAGCCGTCAGGTGTAGCTATACCTGCTATGTCGTATGAACTCCCATTAAAATTATATCCATTAACGTACCTAAGTAAGGGCGATTTAACTATGAGTGAGTTATAGGTATCCTCATCAACGTAGTACCTACCTTCAGCATGAGCTATTGGCATATCAAGTACATCACCATCGTTAACGAGCCTTAACCATGGACCCTTAGGTCTTTCAACTCTTACTCTAACCCACCTACAAATGAACTTACCACTCTCGTTAGGCAGCAAAGCTCCTGGTAGCAGACCTGCCTCTACAAGTACTTGAAACCCGTTACATATACCGAGAACAGGTATCCCGTAATCCAAGACCTTACTTAACTCCTCAATAGCTTCTGTACGAGCAGCTATAGCGCCAGCTTTAAGCCAATCACCGAAGCTAAAGCCCCCAGGTATTATAATGGCATCCCATGCATTAAGTGAGAAATCCTTATACCAAACGATACTAGCGTCAAGTCCAGCTACATGCTTAATAACCCATAAAACATCCTCATCACAGTTAGTTCCAGGAAACTTTATTACTGCAACCTTATGCACGTAATCTCACCTCAATGTCGTGAACGATGGGATTGTATATTCTTAACTTCTCACAAATCTCCTTAACCTTACTCAATGCCTTATTAGGACTTGAAGCTTCAACATTAAATAGCAAGTATTTACCAGTCCTAATATCTTTAACACTATTGTAGCCCCTTCTCAACACTAAGAATCTATGTATAGTCTCTCCTTCAGGATCTCTTACGCTACGTTTATTAGTAATGATTGCCTCAACCATGAAAATCAATATCATCCACCTTAATTCCAAGCTTCTCACATAACTTTATGTAAGCATCAATTAGCAGTTTAGGGTCACTAGTCCTTCTGAAGACCTCCTTATCTAGGTGCTTACCATTCTCATCAAGTACTCTGAAGGTATCACCTGAGATTTCATCAGCTAGTATTAGCTTATTATCTCTATCACGACCAAATTCTATCTTAAAGTCTATGAGTTTTAACTTAGCTTTAGAGAAGATTTCACGTAGTATATAGTTAATTCTTAGTGAGGACTTAATTATGAAGTTTAACTCTTCATGAGTTGCTATTCCTGAGTTTATTATGTCATCTACAATTATTAGAGGGTCGTGAAGCGAGTCATCCTTATAGTGAAACTCTACAACTGGTGGGTTAAGTTCTTGTAAAGGCTTAAGTAAGGGTATTCTCTTGAGTTGGGATCCATAAGCATAATTCCTAACGATTACTTCAAGAGGTAACATTCTTAACTTCCTAACAGTCAATCTCCTAGCTCCATCATAGTCTAAGAAGTGTGTATCTATGCCTTTTTTATTTAATACTGAGAAGAAGTATGCTGAGACTCTAGCGCTGATTATTCCTTTACCTCTTATAAAAGATCTAAGAGTCCCGTCTCTAGCAGTTACTTCATCCTTGAACTCCAAAATAAGCTCATCCTGATTTTTTACATAAATACGTTTACTCTTACCTTCATAGATGAGTGTGTAAGTATGAGTACACACGGCTCTCTCACATGTTAACTCACGAAGCAGGGGTTATAAACACTGAGTCTCTTTCCTTCCAAGTTAACATATTTATGTAAATTTACATAAATATGTTAATTATATGATAATTTTAATAAATTAGGTAATTGATAGGATCTTGGGTGTGTTTGTGGGTGTAAATATCAGAAAGGTTATTGCTGAGTATGATCTTGACAGGATAACTGTCGTAACTTTAGCAAGTCATTCAGCACTTCAACTAGTTCACGGAGCTAAGAAGGAGGGCTTTAGAACTGCACTAATAATCACCGAGAATAGGAAACTGTTTTACGAGCAATTTAAACACCTCATAGACTTCTTCATAGTAGTTAATAAGTGGAGTGATCTATGTAAGGAGCAAATTATCAAGAAACTTATTGAATTAAATTCAATATTTATTCCTCATGGAAGTTTTGTAGAGTATGTAGGACTTGATTGTGCCGAGAATATTGAGATACCACTCTTCGGTCTTAGATCAATATTTAGAGTTGAAGCTAATCAGCACTTAAAGATGGATCTCCTGGCTAAAGCCGGCATACCTACACCTAAGCATTATAGTTTAGATGAGGAAATCAATGGTCTAGTGATAGTTAAGTTACCCGGAGCTAAGGGGGGTAAAGGGTATTTCTTAGCATTATCTAAGGACGAAATTATTGAGGGTATTGAAAGAGCTATTAATCAAGGTTTAATAAATAAACCAAGTGATGCATTAATTCAGGAGTATATAGTAGGTGTACCAGCATACTTTCACTTCTTCTTCAGCCCTATTTTTAATAGACTTGAGATCTTAGGTGCTGATATAAGGTATGAATCTAACGTTGATGGTTTAAGGAGGTTTAAGCACAATGTGTTAGAGAGATTAGGTATTGAGCCATCATTTATTGTCGTGGGTAACATACCCATGGTGTTGAGGGAGAGCCTACTTTATAAAGTCTATGATTATGGTTTAAGATTCGTTAAAGTGACTAGAGAACTCTTGCCACCAGGTATTATAGGTCCATTCTGTCTTGAAGGTATAATTAAGGATGATTTAAATATTAAGATCTTTGAGTTTTCAGGAAGAATTGTTGCTGGTACAAATCTGTATATACAGGGGAGTCCATACTCATTCCTTTACTGGGGTGAACCCATGAGTACTGGTAGGAGAATAGCGCGTGAAATTAAGTTAGCTATTAAGAGAGGAGAGCTCGATAATGTAGTTACGTGAGTTACATTAGTAATTAAAAAATAGTTATGATTTTATGAGGTAATATACTTCAAGGTAAACCCTAAGTTTAATTTCTCTAAAGTCTCACGCTTAGGTACGCCCCTCTCATCCCATCCTCTTAATTTGTAATACTTCATTAACATTGAGTCGTATTTCTCCCTATCCAACTTAGCTCCAGCTAATGGACCCTTAGTTAATGGCCTCTCAAACCACTTATCTGGTGGATAGTCTAAGTACTTACTCCACTCAATATCCGCTGCTCTGTATTCTCTAATCCAAAACATTCTGATTAACGTATATATCCTATTAGCAATTAGCTCTAGATCGTCCCATGTATAAGTTACACCAGTAGCTGCTTGTAATAGCTTAGGATAGAAGTCTAAGTTGAGACCCACCTCAACCCATGGTAACCTACAAGTAACTAATGACTCGAATACTCCTCCCCTAACGTTCTGTAGCCATACAAGCCTCTTAACCTTCTCCTCACTATAAGCGAACCTATCTGTTTGTACCTCGTAAGCAATAATCCATGCATCCTTATGATGAGCACCTATAGGTGAAGTACCGTAAGCTAGCGCCATGGCTGGTGCTGCATGACAGTCATAAGCAGATATTTCAAGTCCCTTAACCTGCATAGCGAACTTATGTGAATCCCTACCTAACCTCTTAGATGCCTCCCTAACACCTAATGATAGTATTTCCCCTATACCCTCCCTAAATACTATCTTTCTGATTAATTCAATAGCTCCCTTAAAATCACCCCACTCAATACCTTCATCTTTTATGATGCCTTTCTCTGTTGCCTCCATAGTAAAGCCTAAGACATTACCGAGACTTATGGTATCGATACCATACTCATCTGCAAGTCTATTTAAATGTGAAACCTTATCTAGATCACCGATACCTAAGTTCGATCCCAGCATAGCTACATTCTCATAGTCTAGTTCAGCCTTACCTTCAATACCCTCCTCACTTATACCATACTTAACTGTATGACCGCACGGCATGTTACAGAGTGGGCATCCCTTCTGTAGTACTCTCTTAGATTCCATTACATGACCGCTTATCTTGTCTGCATAATCAAATACACCCTCACTAAAGTTATATGTAGGTAGTACTGAAGCCTTCTGAGACCACTCTATTGTTGCCATGGTTCCTTGCCTCATCCAGAAGCCATAGTTTGGTGATTCCTTAACCTTCCTATAAGCTTCAGCACCCAACTCCCTAAGTTTTGCTGGATCATGAGGTTCAGGAAGTCTATCTCCCTCAATAACTATTGCTTTAACCTTCTTAGAGCCCATAACAGCTCCCATACCGGGGCGTCCGCCCGACCTACCATACTCAGCAACTACTGTTGCGTACCTTACTAAGTTCTCACCTGCGGGTCCTATCAATAACACACCAACGTTCTTGCCATATACCTTACGTATTCTATCCTCAGCATCATATGTTGTAAGCCCCCATAAATTATCAGCATTAATGAATTCTACACCCTTACTAGTTATATGGATAAGTGTAGGTTTCTCTGCTCTACCCTTAAGTATGAGTACATCTATACCAGCCTTCCTCATCTCAACAGCAGCTCTAACACCAATATTACCGTCACCATAACCTCCTGTTAATGGCGATTTCGATGCCACAACGAGCTTACCTGACGAGGGTAAAGGATAACCTGTTAACGGACCTACAGCAAATATTAGGTGGTTATCAGGTGAGAGAGGGTCAACACCTACAGGATTTAAATCCCATAATAGTCTTATTGCTAGACCTCTACCGCCTATGTACTCTTTAAGGATTGTTACATCGATATCGAAATACTTGAATTTCCTCTCACTTAAATCTATGAGTAGGCCTCTACCATTCCAACCCTTCATAGAAGTCACCTAACTAATACTAAGTAATTTTAATAAAAAAGAATAACCTTATATTGAATTCTTAATTGCTTCCTTTAAAATACTTAATCCTAACTTAGCCTCCTCTTCACTAATTATCAGCGGTGGTGCTAGTCTAACAGCACTCCTACCACAAGGTAGTAGGACTAATCCCTTACTAAGAGCATTTCTAACAACTCTATCTCTAACCTTGGTATTGTGTTCCTTATTCTTCCTGTCCTTAACGAACTCAATACCCCAAGCTAGACCTAGACCTCTCACATCACCCACAATGTCATACTTATCTTTAATCTCTTCAAGACTCTCCTTAAATATTGGTTCAAGCTTCTTAACATTTGGAAGGTAGCGCTTAGCTAACTCAACCACTTTAGTAACTACTACAGATGCTAATGCGTTACCACCAAATGTATTACTATGCATTCCTGACTCCTTGAAGTCTAAGTCGCTCCTAAACACTGTTGCACCCACATGGACAATCCCACCACCTAAGGCCTTAGCTAACGTCACGATGTCAGGCACAGTATTAAAGTGATATATCGCTAATATCTCACCTGTTCTACCTATACCCATCTGTACCTCATCATCAACTAATAATATGCCATACTTATCAGCGAGCTTTCTTAACTCGCTAAAGAAGCCCTTTGGCGGTACAACGTAGCCTCCCTCACCTTGTATTGGCTCAAAGAATATCGCGGCAACCTCGTCTGCAGGTATGTAGTGCTCTAAGACCCAATACTCTATATACTCTATAACCCTTGATATTAGCTCGTCAGGATTTTCGTAACCATCAATATGCCATGGATTCCTATAGGGATTAGGGTATGGTACATAGACTACACCCGGCATTGTTGGGAAGAACGTCTTTCTATGAATAGGCTTACTGGCTGTAAGGCTCAACGAGCCCATAGTCCTGCCGTGAAACGCTCCTATGAATGTTATGAAGTACTTCCTACCAGTAGATGCTCTGGCAATCTTTATTGCTGCTTCATTAGCCTCTGTACCGCTATTTGAGAAGAAGACCTTTTTATGGAAGTCACCGGGAGTTATGGCTGTTAATGCCTTAGCTGCTTCAACCTGGTATGGATTATAGAAGTCAGTACCTGCGGCATGTGCTAATAATTTTAATTGCTTCATAATTACGTCGATTATTTCAGGGTGTGATGGGTAACCAAAGTTATTAACTGCAACACTTGATGTAAAATCTAATAATTTATTTCCATCAACGTCATAAAGCCATGAACCTTCACCTCGCTCAATTACCAGAGGTAGCGTCTCTGGTGAATGAGTGGATGTTGCTAAGTATTTTTCGTGCTCCTTGATTAATTCCAAAGCTTTTGAGTCGGGTATTTTACCTACTTGAGGTCCCGACTTCAATCTTAACTCCGCAAAAATATTTTTCGAAAGTAAATTTATACTTTGCTTTAATTTCATCATAAAGTTTTCAGGTAATAAGTATATGAGAGTGCGAATTTAGCACTATTACATAAACCGTAATTTAACGTGTCAATACTTACTCAAAAATCTTCCCGGTATCTGTAAGGGTTTCGTAACCTGGTAACATATTCAATAGCTCTTTAACAATATCGCTTCTCATAATGTTTATGAATTCTGCAACACTTTTCTTAGCTAATCTATCCTTCCTAATTAGGAAGTCTACGATCTCCGTAGCTAAAGGTATGAATTCCAAATCATACATTCTCGCAGCTATTTCAGCAGCAATACCTACATCAGCCCTGCCCTGTGCTACAGCTGCTGCTACTGCTGTATGAGTCTTTACTTCATAATTGTAGCCATTAATTTTAGATGTAAGATCACTTAATTTTAACCCTAACTGTTCAGATAGTTTCTTAAGCTGAAGATCTATGAAAACTCTAATACCCGAACCTTTAACCCTATTAACAAAGATTACATCACTCCTGAGTAAATCCTTAAATGTATGTATTCCTTTAGGGTTACCCTTAGCAACTATGAATCCTATTCTTCTTTTATAACCTCGAATTATTACCGCTACTCCCTTGAGTCCCATCTTACTAAGAAACGGAATATTATATTCTCCAGTTTCCTCGTCAAGAAGATGTGTAGGAGCTATGTCTGCTTCACCATTCTTTACAGCATACCATCCTCTAAGTGAGCCTGTGTGTAGTACCTTGGACTTAGTTATGAGTCCTGATCTTACTAATATCCTCCATAGCGCTATATCATGACTTCCTATAATCGTTAATTCAGGTATTTTTATCGAGTCCTTAAATAGATAGACATTAACTTCCTCACCTTCCATTAGTAGCTCTTTATCTTCGTTTACAAAGATGTACCCGTCTGCGTAAGTTAAAGCGGCTATAGACCCTGATGAGAAGGTTACTGGATATGCTATTAGCTTCTTACCATCACTAACTAATGAAACAGGTATGAACCATGAGCGACCTTTACCTACTCTTAATCTATAAGGTAGTACGGCCTTAACACTTATCTCATCAATAACCTCAATACCTAACAGTCTTGCTATTATAGGTCTAACAACCTTATGGAATACCATAGTACATGATAATGGAAAGCCAGGCATACCTATAAGTAACTTATCATTAACCACAGCAAATACGGTGGGTTTTCCTGGTTTAACCTTTAAGCCGTGAATTATTACGCCAGGATTACCGAGTGAGTCAAAAACTTTGTAAGTTAAATCACCAATTCCGGCAGATGTACCTCCGCTTGTAATTATCACGTCATATTTATCTAGTGCTTTAGATAGTTCCTTAAGCATTAGATCATAGTTATCAGGTAGATGAGCAATAAATTCGGCTTTAGCACCTAGCTTTCGTAAAGCACTTATTAAGTAGTAGCTATTTGAATCATAAATCATTCCTAGCTTAAGCGGCTCACCTGGTTTAATAACCTCATTACCTGTTGAAAATATAGCAACCTTAACCTTCCTATAGACCTTAACTCTTCTCACACCTAAGCCGGCTAGAAGAGCTATGTGGTAAGGCTCTAACTTAGTTCCCTTCCTTAATATTAAGTCACCCATCGAAATATCTGAGGATGTTAATGCTATATTCTCCCCAGGTGCTACATACCTATACACTAGGACTTCATTACCAACCTTATGGGTATATTCCTCCATAATTACTGCATTAGCTCCTTTAGGTATTAACGCTCCGGTTGCAACTTCCACAGCAGTACCTTTAGTAACTTCATATTTAGGTACTTGACCTACCTCCACAGACCCTATAAGCTTAAGCCTTATAGGGTGTTCCTCATCAGCACCGTACGTATCTTCTGCTCTAACAGCATAACCATCAACCTCAGATCTATCAAATGGTGGGTAATCAAGAGGTGAATATACGTCTTCAGCTAAGACTCTATTAAGAGCTTCATCTAGATTTACATACTCAATGCCCTTAGGTTTAAGCTCTAGATATTTAGATAACTTACTAATTACATCGTCAATACTACTTAATTTATGAAACAGCTTCCTACCACTCATAAAACCCTAACCATCCTAATCACGGCGAAGAAGTTAATATATGAAATACCGATCTTCAAACATTCAAAATACTTTATTCTGATATTAAAAATGTTGTATTAGGTGCTAAATTATGAAGGAATTCTTAAAGAAGCTTGTGAGTGTTGATGAAGCTATAGAAAGATTAAAGAATAATATAAGGCTAAGTTTGGATGTTGTCAATGCCAAGCTTGATGATGCTTTAGGACTTATATCTTCTAATGACATATACGCACCTTACAGTTTACCCTATTTTAATAAGTCTGTTGTTGATGGTTATGCTGTTAGAGCAGAAGATACGTATGGTGCGTCACATACTAACCCCATAGAGTTAAGAGTCATAGACTCAATAGATATAGGCTCAAGTCCTGAGAATTTACCAGAGTTAGAGCCCTTTACAGCAGTTGAGATCTCTACAGGAGCACCTCTACCTAAAGGAGCTAATGCAGTAATCATGTATGAAGATACAGAGAAAATTAGTAATGATAGGATCTTGGTTTACAAATCTGTAGCTAAATGGGCTAATGTAGCGAGAATAGGTGAGGACTTCGAGGCTTCACAAAAAATACTTGGTAAGGGTGAAGTCATACAGGCATGGCATATAGCAGCACTAGCCTCTTACGGCTTTTCCCGTATTAAGGTCTTTAGAAGGTTAAGGATAGCAGTAATACCCGTAGGTTCTGAGTTAATAGAGCCAGAAGAACCTAAACCACCATTACCGGGTAAGATATATGAAGGTACATCCTACTTAATATCATCCTACCTAAGAAATCGTAAGTATGTCTCCGTAACAAGGGTTGGGCCTTTACCTGATGATGAAGCTAAAATAAGATCCGTAATATCTGACTTAATAATTAATCACGATATAATTATAACTGTCGGTGGTAGTAGTATTGGAAGGAAGGATTTAGTTGTAAAAACCTTAACATCACTTCCTAACTCAAAATTAGTATTTAGGGGTGTAGCTATAAGGCCTGGACGTCCAGCAAGTGCTGTAATAATTAATGGAAAACCTGTATTCGTACTATCAGGTTTTCCTGTAGCAGCTCTTGCAGCACTAGACTTAATTTTCATTCCTACCATAAAGAAGGTCCTTAATATAAAGGAAATAGAGGAGCCATATATTAAGGCTAAACTTGTGAGGAGGTTAGTAAACGTTACGGGTTATACTTCGTATGCTAGGGTCAAGGTATTTAAATGCGGTAATGAAGTATGTGCTGAACCTTTAAGGATTACTGGATCAGGAGTGCTATCTACGTTGATAAGAGGTAATGGAGTAGTGATAATACCACCTGATGTTGAGGGTTATGAGGCAGGTGAAATAGTTAATGTTAAATTAGTTAATCCATTAGATTTGTACTAGTTTATGTAATTACTTTATGCTTTAGCTAAGGCTAGAGGGACAACCTTTATACCAAATGCTGGGTCGACATCAAACGCTATACTAGCGTCTGGAGCTGAGATAGCTCCACGAAGCTTAACTATCTTCATAACCTTTATTAACTTACCACCTATCTCAGCAAAACCTAGCTTTATGTAGCAATCACTGATAGCTCTAATCTAAACTATGACATCTTCAGGTACTACGTTAGGATGTAATGTTAGTATTATTAATTTACCATGCTTTACTAACGTTCTAGTTTTTGTTAGGAAATTTAATGAATCTACGACGAATATATCGTAAGTTTCTAGGTTCTTAACCATATAATCGCTAATAGTTTTAAGTAGGTATTCAGAAGTTATTAAGTCCCAATTGATGCTTTCTACATGTAGCGGAATGACTTTGAGAAGCCCCTTTAAAAATTCTTTACTAACATCAAGACTTACCCTCGTACTCTGAATTATGAACTCTTTAACACCTAGTTCAGTAGTTAAGTACGTAACTCTAAAGCCTGACTTAAGTGCACCATAGATTATCTACTGAGAAAGTACTGTCTTTCCTGACCCATGATCACCTTCTATAATTAATAGCGACGGGTATGGAATACCTCCCCCTAGTCTCATATCGAGTTCCTCATTACCTGTTGGTACAACAACTCTTTCGCCTTGCCTACTTAACGACATATGAGAGCCACCTACACCTTCCCGCGCTTAATTAAAGTTAATAGCTCGGTTATTATTTGAGCTTGAACTTCAGGTCTTACGTTCTTATTCCTTAAGCTGTCAACAACTAAGACCATGCTTCTTAAAGCATTACCTAAAGTCTCATTTAGTATTCCTGCCTTAACATAGCTATCTATGAGTTTCTCTAGTTTGCTTATTCCCACCATGTTTAAGACCTTATTCAGCCATAAGCTTATATCCCTCAACGATGTTAGATCCAAACTTACACTCACACTCTTTAACCCTTCATCAATATGCTTAATACTCCTATCTTTAACCTCTTTCTTCATCGTAAATGGAGTACTAAGTTCCTCTATGAAGGATTTTATCTCTATAAGTGCTGACTTAATGCCATTTATGTTTGCATTTACATAGTCTCTCATCTTAGCTAACTCATCCTCAACTAATTTAATCTTATCTAAGATTTCTGAAGGTATCTTAACTTCAGTTTTACTTATCTTCTCACCTTCTTGTTTCCGTTCTTCCTCTCTAGATGAGCCACCTACGCTCTAAGTCTCGGTAACAGCTACTACATTGGTTGGTAATTGTGCAGCTACATCCATTGCCGCACTAGTACTGGTTGTGTGAGGTGCTCGTGATACCTTACCTAAATCTATGTTTTTATACCTATCAGTTTGTTCGGCTTCTTTCTTAGTAGTTATTACTTCAGTACCTCCACCACCTTCTTCAACATTCTTAACCTCCTTAGTACGAATTATGGCTTTCAAAATGGGGCAGAAACATCTATGAGGGTTGTTTAGGGTTGTTTAAGTCTTTTTAGGGTAGTCATATATGTTGATGACGGTAAACTTATAATGGATAGCGATTTATAAATGCATTGGTGGGTTCGGGGT
>Ga0190363_1001843_pt1 | contig 12446 bp, 14 predicted proteins | sample 48721867_MG_FD_161272 | JGI IMG/M metagenome (GOLD analysis project Ga0190363, IMG submission 161272) | Hydrothermal vent microbial mat bacterial communities from Southern Trench, Guaymas Basin, Mexico - 4872-18-6-7_MG | ecosystem: Environmental > Aquatic > Marine > Hydrothermal vents >...
ATGTTAAAGACGGATGTCACATAAGTTTTTGTCTTTCAGTATTCACTTATCTTATTTAGCCGAACCACTCAACCTTGGGAGCATAGTCTTGGCCTCTTCCCTCATAAGTGTCTAAAATGCCCCTGACGGCACATGAGTCTCTCTAGCTAAGCCTTTCGTGGGCCTTCATAGGGTTGAACTCGTAGGATTTAGTGCAACTGTCGCTGGCCCCATGATTACCATGATGGTTATACTTGTCGGAGTCGCCGGACGGTGTATCTGTGCGACTGGTGAGAATGAAGCACACTATAATCCAACCAATAATTGGACTACCAAGACAAAAATAACCAAAATCAAAGCTTTAAATACCTGTTCGGCCATTTTTAGCTCGGAGAGCGATGCCGGCGGCAGAGCTTGTGGTCTGTCCTCGCTGCGGCGAGCTGGGTCGCGAACGCGTCTACGAGGTCAGGGGACACCTATACAGGTTTGTGTACCATGGGAGTAGCAGATGCTACTTAGGGCCCGTCAAGCCGATCTACCGCACCTCAGCCTCCCTCAGGCCTCTCGAGCCCGTGACCCGGGTTCAAATCCCGGCCGGAGCACCACCTTTCAAGAAAAGAAGCCTGTTTCGAGCTTCTTCGATATGCGTCAAAATGTGTCAAAATGCGTCAAAATTTACACAAGGCCAGACGGGGGACAATTAATAACCCCCTCAACCATTTCAGAGCTTAGCATGGCGTACATAGACAGGGCTGCCAGAATAGCCGTCGAGGCCGTCCTGAGACCGTTGAGGTGTCCATGAAGTAGGATTCGTCGGTGGTAAGATAGATGTCTTAGATCGTTTTGAAGGGAGTTCTGGAAAAATTTTTATTTTTTTCCTCGTTAGATCTGTTTTGGTGTGAAGATTGAATATCAGCAAATCTAAGGAACTTTATGAAAAAGCCGTCGAATTGATTCCTGAGGGAGTATCTTCGAACCTTCGGGGCTATCCAGCGTATTCTCCTCATCCGATCTTCATCGATAGAGGTGAGGGATCTAAGGTTTACGACGTTGATGGGAACGAGTACATCGATTATCTTTGTGCCTTTGGGGCGGTGATTCTTGGGCACTGTCATCCGAAGGTGACGGAGGCGGTTAAGCAACAGCTTGAAAAGGGTACGATGTTCGGTACGGCTCATGAACTTGAGATCAAGGTTGCTGAGAAAATTAAGAAGATGGTTCCTAGCGTTGAGATGGTTCGATTTGCTTGTTCGGGTACGGAGGCCACTATGACGGCTTTGAGGATAGCGAGAGGCTATACCGGAAAAGACAAGATAATCAAGTTTGAGGGACACTACCACGGTCACCACGATTACGTACTAATCAGCTATCAGCCAGTCGCATCAGATTGTGGGAGCAGAATTTCCCCCAATAAGATTCCCATGAGTCCTGGGATTCCAGAGGCCATCCTGCAAACAATGATTGTTCTACCGTGGAATGATCTTGAAGTTGTCGAGAAGGTAGTTAAAAGAAAGGGAGATGAAATCGCTGGAATAATCACGGAGCCCATAATGGGAAACGGAGGGATGATATTCCCCGAAGAAGGCTATCTAAAAGGACTGCGAGAAATATGCGATGAGAATGACATCGTGTTGATTTTCGATGAAGTCTGGTCCGGCTTTCGAATAGCTAGAGGCGGGGCGGCAGAATATTTCGGTGTGGAACCAGACCTCCATACGTTCGCCAAAGCCATGGCTAACGGTTATCCGATTGCAGCTGTCGGAGGAAAGAGGGAGATCATGGAGAGTGTGGGGCTGGGAAAGATATTCCACGGAGGTACTTACACCGCTAATCCGCTCTGTCTGGCCGCTGCGTACGCGACTCTGAACGAGCTGGATAGAGATGGGGTGTATGAAGAGTTCTACAGGCTTGGAAACAAATTGATTGAAGGACTTCGGGAGGCGGCTGAAAGGACGGGACACAACGTTTATATACCTGGCTTCGCCGGATTCTACAACCTGTTCTTCACAGACAAAAAGGAATTCAAAGATTGGAGAGACATCGAAGGAAGCGTCGATAGAGCAAAATACGAAAAATGGGTTTGGGAAATGTACAAGCGAGGCATTTACCACTCTACCCCAGACACATTCGAACGAGTTAACCTTACCATGGCTCATACAGAAGAAGACATCGAAAAAACGATTCAAGCAGCAGAAGAAGCTTTTAAAGCAATAAAATAACTTACTTATCATAGCGCGGATTGGAGGCTCGGCTTTAGCATCTATTATGACTGCAATTTTATTTGTTGAAGTGCAAAAATTTTTAACTTTAGCTAAGAAATAATGCTGTTTAAGCATTTAACTCTTTCTTACATCCAGATCAACAGACAAATGAGTTCGATACACAGGTGTTTTCATTCACTCAATCCTTACTGTCTATTTCACTTAGAATTATCTTGGCAATTTTTCTAGATTTTTGAGTAGCTGCCTCAATTGCTCTCATGATAGCTGTTCTTATTCTACTGTCCTCTAATTCATATATCCCCTCAATAGTCACTCCACCAGGTGTCACCACCATATCCTTTAATTCAGCAATATGCTTTTTCGAGTTTAATGCGAGTTTAGCTGTACCCAGAACGGCATAAATCGATGAGTATAATGCTAGCTCTCTCGGTAACCCTACTTTTAATCCAGCGTACATCATTGCTTCAATTATAGTTGCGATATAAGCAGGAGCACTACCGCTTAATCCGGTTATTGCATCCATGTATTTCTCATCAACTTCCCAAAAAGTTCCCATTGCTTTAAAAATCTCTTTAGCCACCTCTTTTTCATTATCTGTTACATCAGGATCTGTACAATAAGCGGTGAATGATGCTTGAGCTAATACTGCTACATTTGGCATTGCTCTAATAAATTTCGCATTTGGTGCTATTTTCTTAAGGAATTTTAGAGGAACAGCTGTTACAAACGATATCACCAGCTTCCCTTTAATTTCATCTTTGATTTCCTGTAGAACCGATTTAATATCAAATGGTTTAATGCACAGCATGATTATGTCTGCGTTTTTAGCTGCCTTACGGTTATTTCTTGTTACTTCTATCCCTTTCTCTGTTAAATCCATTATTTCTTCGATCCTTCGCCTAGTAGCAATTATCTTACCCTTAAAACCATGATTTATTAAGCTTTCAACTATAGCTCTTCCAATCGTGCCTGTACCTATTACCGCAATCACCGGCTGTTTTTTAAGAGTCACGCTTGAAAATTGTGGATATCGACTTTTAAACCTTTGTGAAGATTCCATGTAAATTAACTCTCACCGAAGCCGAGAAAAATGATCGCTGAAACGGAGTGGACAGTAATTTTCTGCATTAGATAAAAATCTCGGAATCTTCTAAAAACTATTGCTTCATCGACTCAATAATTAGTTTTTTTAGCTCCGGTTTGGCGTCTCAGCTTTTGTTCTGTCGACTTACTTTGAAGAAGTTGACGATGCCGTGACACTCGCAGGCCGTCCCAACGGCCGCCGTGCAACTCCCTCTTCTTACGCACTCGTCTATGGCTTCCATCAGCTCCCTTCCCAAGAAGGCCCCTACGTTCGCCGTCAGTAGAGTGCTTCGAAGAATGAATACAATGTCGGCGTTTACTGCTTCTCGGAGTAGGTCGAACATGGGCTTCTCCTTCCACCTCTTTGTGATGGGACACACAGTAGGCTGGGGGCACGGGGTCTTGCACTTCTTGTCAGATGGCATGTAGCTACAAACTATCACAGACGTGACCTCGTCGACGTAGAGTTCTATATCCTTAGGTAGTCTTCTGAGGGCCGCTTCTAGGAGATGTTTCGACGGAACTACAGTGAAGCCCCTTTTTTCCAGGTAGTTCTTGAACACTCTTCCGGCGAAGTGGCCTGGTACGGCTGGAACCACGAGTTCAGGTACGACACCTCTGTCGAGGAGTTCGATCAACGCTTCTACAGCATCTGAGACGAGCATATTCACACCCCTTCTGAAGTCTAGACCGTCTAAGCTGGTGACTATGAGACCTACGTGTCTGCGTGCTGGGCAGTCCCGCCTGACGTCTACGAGGAGAGCCTTTACATCCCTCTTCTGTTTGAAGTTCTCGGCTGCCAGAGTCCCAAACCTCCCACCGCCCGCTATGAACACAAAGCCCTCTATGATCTCCACTCCAATGTCACTGCAGAAAACCTTAACCTAAGCTTTTCCATGTTTCCCGGTAGGTAGTCTTGACGTGGGAGAGTCTTCTGAAGTCGTACGCCAGAGAGGTTCTGGAAGTGTTCAACGAGGTTATCCAAGACTACGAAGCTGAATCCCTCCTGCTCTCAGGGGGCTTGGACACCTCCATCATAGCCTGCCTGGCGAGCCGCTACTTAGAACCTAAGGCTCTGACAGTAGGTCTCAAGGGTTGCGAGGCGCCCGACCTCCGCTACGCGGAACTCGTCGCGGGACACCTTGGTCTGTCTCATGAGGTGAAGTTGTTCAGCATCGAGGAGGCTAGGGAGGCTGCCGTCTATGTAGTTAAGACTCTCAGAAGCTTCGACCCCATGGAGGTTAGGAACGACATTTCACTCTTCATAGCGATGAGGAGGCTTAGGGAGGAGGGAATGGAATCAGTCATCACGGGAGACGGGGGAGACGAGCTGTTCGCTGGGTACACATTCCTCTTCAAACTTGCACCCCGACAGGTAGATAGGTGGATAAGGGACATCGTGGGAAGATGGTTCTTTGCCTCCAAGCCTCTGGGAGAAAGTGTAGGCCTCAGGGTTCTGCAGCCCTTCACAGATCATAGAGTCGTAGATCTGGCTCTCAGGATTCCAGCCGAGTTTAAGATAGCTCAACACGGCGGGATAACCTACGGAAAATATGTGTTGCGGAAGGCCTTTGAAAATCTACTGCCAGCGGAGGTGGTTTGGAGAGATAAACATCCGATAGAGTTGGGGAGCGGGAGCATAAGGCTGAGCAAGATATTCAGGGTTACCCCTGAGGAGTACACAGAACTCTCGAGGATGGTTCCACGCATAAGTCAGGAGCAAGCCTACTACCTCAAAATATTCTTAGAGACCTTTGGAGGTATACCCAAACCTAGGAAAGGCGAGAAAGCCTGCCCAAGGTGCGGTGGAGGGATCCCGCAAGACGAAAGGTACTGTAGGCTGTGCGGAGCTTACCCTGTCTAACTGTGAATGCGAATCCTGAAGGCTCGGAAAGACGTGACTCCTGGTGGCGGGCTTCGAATCTGTAAAAATAGGAGGGATCGCCGACGACTCAAGAGACGGATTCTCATAATCTTCCTTTTTCTTCGAGAGTTCCAATTAGCGAGAGAGCTGATGGAAAAAGTTGTCTTTGGTGCTATATAATGTTTCAATTTCTTCTTCTTAATACTCTTCCAGCAAGGCCTCCTGTCGGTTTGCCATCTTCGACTTCTACTACGCCATTGACTATTACGTATTTAATACCTTCAGGGGGGGTTCTCGGTTTTTGATAGGTTGCCCTGTCAGCTATCGTTTTAGGGTTGAAGACAACTATGTCTGCCCAGAAACCTTCCCTGATCAGCCCTCTATCTTTCAGTCCTAACTTCTGGGCTGGGAGAGAAGTCATCTTACGAACAGCATCCTCTAAGGATAGTATCTTCCTCTCTATGACGTACTTTCTGAGAACCTTTGGAAACGTCCCGTATGTTCTTGGATGAGGCTGCCCGACACCGGTGTCGAGTCCGTCCGTCCCTACCATTACGTAGGGATGGCTAACCGCTTTCTCGACATCTTCTTCACACATTGCGAACTCTATCATTTCCGCATCAACACCATCTTCAGCTATGATGTCAAACACCAACTCCCAGGCATCCTTGCCGACTTCCTTAGATATCTCAGCCACACTCTTCCCTACAAACTCTGGATGAGAGGGCGAATAGGTTATTATTATGCTTCCCCAATCATCCACCCAGCCACCCTGCTCCTTAATAAACTTCATCATCTTCTCTCTAACCTCGGGATCCCTGCACCTTTCCTTAAGCTTCTTCTCACCCCCTTTATGAGCCCAAGGGGGAAGTAACGCTGCGAGATAGGTCGAAGATGCTACGTAAGGATATGCGTCGGCAGTGATGTCGATTCCCTCCTCTCTGGCGGTCTCGATCATTCTGAGCACTTCAACCATCCTACGCCAATTACGTCTGTCGGCAACCTTAAGGTGCGATATCTCTACAGGGATATCTGCTTCCCTGCCGATCCTGATTGCTTCAGCGATCGAGTCGATCACAGCGTCTGATTCATCCCTCATGTGTGTCGCATAGTATCCTCCATACCTGGCCACAATTTTGGAGAGTTCCACCAGTTCTTCAGTTTTTGAGTAGACACCTGGTGGATAGATGAGACCTGTGGACATTCCGAAGGCACCATCTTTCATTGACTGAGCTAATAGGTTCTTCATTTCCTCCATCTCAGCCGGTGTTGGATCCCTGTCCTCCATATCCATAACTGCTATCCTTAGTGTTCCATGTCCAACTAGCCCAGCGAAGTTCGTACCTAACGGACTGAGCTCCTCGAGCTTCTCTAAGTAGTCCCCATAAGTAGTCCAGTCGAAGTGTATCTCCTCCCCAAGGATGCTTATGTACGATTCAAGTATGTCTAGAGTCTCCCTACGTACTGGTGCTGGACTCATACCACAGTTTCCGCATACTACAGTTGTGACCCCTTGAAGAATCTTCGGTTTATTTGTAATGTCTTTGAAGAATATTAGATCATCATGAGAGTGCATGTCTATAAACCCAGGAGCTACGATCATTCCTTTAGCGTTTATCATTTTGTTGGCCTCACCGGTGATTGATCTCCTCACGCTGACGATCTTGCCGTTCTTGATGCCTATGTCAGCCCTAAACCAGGGATTCCCGGTACCATCCACTACCCTACCGCCCTTAATAATCAGATCATACTCCAAGTCAAGTCACCGTGTAATATGTAAAGCGGTTTACTGTAGATAACTCTTATCCACAACTTTTATCGCTGAACTGAATTGTTAACCTTCATCAATGATGAATAGCAAACCCGTGTTCGAGTCGAAAATCATAAGTCTGATAATCAGCTTTTTATTAGTCCTTATGGTTAATTGAGGCTTCTTTTTTGAAATGTGTCCTAAGGGTCGCTTTTTACGGCTCCTTTATCAGACATCTTCCTCCTCGTTATCATTATACATATGTTATGGAACACCTCTACACCAGCTTCTTCAAGCTCCCTAATGGCTTCCCTAGATTCCGCTCCAGGTTGCATCCAGACGAACTTAACGCCGAGTTCGATACACTGACCTGCCAGAGACCTCGTGACTTCTGGAGAGACGACGAACACGACCACATCCGGCTTCTTGGGTAGGCTCTTAAGATCCGGGTAACACTTACGGCCTAGGATCTTCTCCGCTTTTGGGTTGACCGGGTAGACTTCATAACCTGCTTCTAGGAGGTCTTTAAAGACCTTGTGACCGTATTTCTCCGGGTTCCTTGAAGCCCCCACTACCGCGAAGACGTTTCCCTCGTCCAAGAGTCGTGTCAACTCGCTCATGTCGTCTCCCCCTCCAAAGTCTAGTTCCAGCTTTTCAATATTTTTCTCTATACGATAAGCCTCGACATTAAATAGGGGGTTATCAAGCTGCTCCTTATCTGAATTTCACTACCTCACGTCGGCAATCGGGATCGCTCTCACCTTCCCCCGTTCGAGAACGGTTTACGTGAAGTCGTCACCCTACAATTGGGAGGAGACCCGGTAGGAGGCTAGGGATGCCTTGAGGAGGGAGGTTGTCGTTAAGCGTTCGGTCATAAGGAGCATACTGGATTACGCGAGAGCCTGTCACCCCAGGGAGGGGATCCTCCTCCTGAAGGGAAGCGTAAGTGGGGGTCGAATCACGGTCGACGACGTCGAGATACCCCCGTTCGCGGTCCACGGCCTCGGCTTCTCGAGCTTCCCTCTACACATGCTCCCGATAGATTTCTCCGTCGTGGGCACGGCCCATTCACACCCTTCAGGCGTTTTAAGGCCGTCCACAGCGGACTTGAACAAATTCTACGGGAGAATAATGATGATCGCGGCCTACCCCTACAGGTCTGAAGAGGACGTAGCGGTCTTCGACGGCAAGGGGAGGCTGATAGAATATAAAGTAGTGCCGGATTCAGATTTTGAACGCTATTAAGGCCACATGCCTCTCATCTATTCTACTGTGTGGTGGATGATCGCCGCATACCAAAACGAGGGTGCCCTCACGCGTCGAGCGGAACAGCGTGTCTAAGGTTGAGTCAAGACGTCTGACGACCTCGGAATCGAAGCCCAGCTTGTCCAGGGATCTGAAGTGCAAGACAAGTAAGTTTGGGTCGAGATCTTTGATGACGCTCACCGCGTTGCGGCAGACCTCTTCGTCGAAGCTCACGATGTCAGGCCTGTCGGCCACAGGTTTAATCACGTCGGCGCGTCCACGAAACGACAGGGCTCCGTACCTCTCCATCACGACTGCGACTCTGAAGCCACGCTCGTAAGCAACCTCGGGAAGGCACTTAACGGTGCTGACGTAGGCGTCCCCGGTCTTCATGATGCGATGACGTTCAGGCCTCAAACCACAGAGGATGGTGGCGATGGAAGGCGTGGTCAAGCGACTGTAAGTCAAACAGCGGAAAAAGAGTCCTCGCCCCTCCATCGACGACAAACGTCGGAACAAACGTCTGTGGCTTAGGTACTCCTCGTAGCCCAGGCTGTCGACGATTACCAAAGAAACCCTCTCGCCACGGCCGGCGAAAGCCAAGAGCTCTCCCACAGGTTTGCCGTCGCAGGCGAACGAGAATCCCAAAACCTCAGCAACCGTCGGAGCTAAGTCAATCTGTCTAACCTCTCCGATCGACCTCAAAGCCCCCACAAAATAAAGATGTTTGTGTCCCCTATTACTCAAGCTTTAACGCTCGATGTTTCAATTCCCTCTTTCTGGGATTTTTGACTTAAACGTTGTTCAGAAGACAAGCGCTGCTGGAGGCGCTGTTACCATTCTGTTGAATACGGCGCTAAAACAATGTATAAGCTCGCTAACCATGCTGATTACGTGATCATAGATCACCATGATATAGAAGTGTAGAAGGTATGAGGTGACTTTATTCTCGAGAGCGTGTATAGGTGATCGGGTCATGTGTGTAGCTGACTACAGGGGTATGCCTAGGATCCTATATGAGGTCATACCTGTACGTAATGATTGGTTCAAGGAAGTTACTCTAAGTGAGGAAGAGGGTAGGAAAATCTTAAGAGATGTGGTGACTTCCCCGTGAACACCGTGGAGAAGGAGAAAACATATCTTAAGGCTGTAGGTGTTTCAGGCAGTCCTAGGAGGGAAAGTAATACTGATATGCTTCTCAACCACTTACTGAGAAAGCTGGGAAGTTACGGTATTTCATGTATGGAGATAAGGCTTAGGGACTACAAGATAAGCCCCTGCTACAGTTGCAGAAAGTGCTTGGACCTAGGTAGCTGCTGTATTGAGGATGACATGACTGAATGCATCATCCCTCACCTACTTCAAGCACACATAATGATCATCGCGTCACCGGTCCACTTTGATAATGTGAGTGCGCTCACTAAGGTATTCATGGATCGTACGTGGTGCTTAAGGGGTAAGCTAAGGAATAAGGTTCTAGGCTGCATAGTGGTTGGGAGAGGATACGGTCTCGACTCAGCTCTAGTAGCCATTCATAATTGGGGTCTCAAACACAAAATGATCATAGGTGATAGAGGAGTTGTTGGAATCGGCTTCGATTACGGCGATGTATTGAATGACGCAAGAGCGTTTAAGGATGCTGATAAACATGCTGAAAGGTTAGCTGAGCTAACTAAGCTCATCTACGGCCGATCTAACCTATAGAATTGCCCCAGCAAGTTTAAGTCAAAAATCCCAGAAAGAGGGAATTGAAAAAAGATGCAGCTATGCATGGGGTGCTGGGTTTGGTGGGGCGGGGCTTGTTGGGCATTGTTAAGGGTTTGGCGGTCTGGTTGGCGGCTTTCGCGCCGTCCGCCTTCGTGGGTGGGGTGACCTACACACTCATTCATGACGCTTTCCTTAGTGCTGTGGTCACTCAAGCCCTCTTCGCTATTACCTCGGCTGTGGTCGCCGGACTCGCGCTGCGGGACCTCCGCAGGATCCTAGGTCTTCGAACGGCAGGGCTGTCTGAATCCATGGTTGCCCTAGTCCTCGGAGTGGCAGCATCCTGCGCTCTAGCCTGGACGGCCCTCCACATACCCGGCTCGGAGGCTTTCACGCAGCCAGTTCCGGGCTTGGAGGTGGGCACATTCCAGCAACTGGCGTTAGCCTTGGCAATAGCTCCCGTGGGGAGGAGGTGCTGTTCAGGGGGCTCCTCTTAGGCTACACCCTCCAAGAATCCGCCAACCCAGCGGTAGCTATAGCTACATCAGCGGCCCTTTTCGCAATCATACATGCACTACCCTACCAAACCGCTCCCGTAGCCCAGAAAGTCCTTGTACTAATAACAGCTGCCATAATGAGCGCAATAGCAGGCTACCTCAGAAAACGCGCAGACTCTATTGTGCCAGCAATCGCAACCCACACAGCCTTCAACCTAGGCCCTGTAATAGTGGCGCTCGCAACGCAATAGGATTTCTGCCGGAACACCTAGTACTTAGAAACCTCGCTTTGGGTAAACGTTCTTGCAAAACTCGGAAGGAGGCTGGATAACGTACAACCCCATTCCAGAAGATGAGGTCATCTCAGACGAAGTTGAAGCCGTTTGGAAGAAGTTTGGAAGTTGCTTCTTTCAGCCGGCGGGCCGTTGTTCTTAAGCGTATTTTTAGGTGCACTTCTAGCACCCCAAACTCTCGTCTCCTCAGTGTTTTTGTTGAAAGAAGCTTGCTTTCCACCAGATCTGTGGACCCCCCTCCTTTGAGCCTGTCCCCAGTCAACGCCATCTCCTCAAGCAGGGCTTCTATGGGAAAACTCAACTGATTCTAGTTAGCTTCAAGGAATGAGGGATTCGGTCTGTGGGGGTTTGGGCGCTTTGGTGTCGAGCTTTGGAGACCGCTTGAACGTTGCTAGGAGGATGATGGAGGAGTTTGCCCGTCTGTCGGGCTTGACTTCAGATAGATCTCAGGACCGCTATCTGTGGACGGATGCCTTCGCCGTCTTCAACTTCGTAGGCCTGTACGCCCATACGCGTGATGAGGCCTTTAAGAGGCTGGCTCTCCTTCTCGTCGATAAGGTTCACTTCACCTTGGGGAGGCACCGTGGAGACGATGGGAGGGGTGGCTGGATAAGCGGTCTCAGCGATGAAGAGGCTAGAGAACACCCAACGGCCGGCGGTTTGAGGATCGGTAAGCCCCTCCCCGAGCGCAGGCCCGACGAGCCCTACGACCCCATCCTGGAGTGGGAGAGAGACGGACAGTACTACCACTACTTGACGAAGTGGATGCTAGCCCTATGCAGGGTCTACCAGGTAACCGGTGACACAAGGTACCTAAGGTGGAGCGTCGAGTTAGCTGAGGTCGCACACAGGGCGTTCGTGTACACTTCCGAAATCGACGGACGCAGGCACATATACTGGAAGATGAGCGTAGACCTCACACGCCCACTCGTGCCCCAAGAAGGACAGCACGACCCCCTCGACGGACTAGCCACCTACGCCGAACTCCAGCTAGCTACAAGAGACGCACAAACGCGCCTTCCAGACCTCAGCTCCGAAACACATGAACTCCTCGAAATGTGCATGGAGAGGGATTGGAGCGACTGGGTGACGGACGACCCGCTCGGAGTGGGTGAGCTCCTCTGCATCCTATACAGGCTGGCGAAGCTCACAGCCAAAGGCCTAAAAGAGCTGAGCCCACTCGTCGATTCAGTGCTCGAAGCATCCTGTATAAGCCTTCAGGCCTACCTTCCCAAAGACATCGTACACCTGCCAGCAAACTCAAGACTAGCGTTCCGAGAGCTGGGGTTAGCGATAGGCCTACACGCAGCCCAAAAGCTCAGCGACATGAGCGAGAAACTTTCAATATCCCAAGAGCTCCTAGAAAGGATTTTGAAGCACAAGCCACTGGCCAGCAAAATCATCGAGTTTTGGCTGAACCCGAAGAACCAGCAAGCTAAGAGCTGGCAGAAACACCGCAACATCAACATGGTCATGCTGGCAGCAAGCTTAGTGCCCGACGGCTATCTCGGAGGACCCAAACCATCACCCCAACATTCCAGCCCAGAACCCATTGCCGGCGGTGTTAGGTGGGGGAAGGGGTATCTTTAAATAAGCTTGAAAAGAGCTCCTTTGAGGAAGATATTAAAGGGAATCAAACAGTCTGACACCCAAATCACACCAAAAATCGTCATAAACGGTGGAGAGATAAGGCTAAAAGTGATGCGATGGTACAGGCCGAAAGCGCATTTCACCATGCTGTTGGGTAACTTCACTCGTAGAACTCTTTAAACAGTCTGGAGGCTAAATCGATCACTTTTCTAGCGTATT
>Ga0190363_1001844_pt1 | contig 12446 bp, 13 predicted proteins | sample 48721867_MG_FD_161272 | JGI IMG/M metagenome (GOLD analysis project Ga0190363, IMG submission 161272) | Hydrothermal vent microbial mat bacterial communities from Southern Trench, Guaymas Basin, Mexico - 4872-18-6-7_MG | ecosystem: Environmental > Aquatic > Marine > Hydrothermal vents >...
GGTGGATAACAGTACGGCGGCCCCGCGTAAAGCCCTCATCCTCAAGTATTCTTTGAATATCCTAGCCGACGTGGCGTCCAGACCCATCAGGGGCTCGTCGAGTATGAGGACGTCAGGCTCGTGAAGTAGAGCCGATATGAGGGCTACCTTCTGCTTACTACCCTTGCTCAAAGCCGTTATCAGAACATCCATGTACTCCTCTATCTCGAAGGCTTTGACGAACTTAACTACCCTATCCTCGTACTCTTCTCTGGTTAAACCCCTGACCCTCGCCACGAACTCGAAGTACTCCTTAGGAGTTAGAGACTCGTAGAGGACTATGTTCTCCGGGACGTATCCGACTCTTCTTCGGACCTCGACGGGATCTTCGACCGGGTTCACCCCCTCTACGAGGGCGTATCCGCCGTCAGGCTTGACGAAGCCCAGAAGGATCTTCATGGTAGTCGACTTACCGCTTCCGTTAGGCCCTAGGAGACCCACGACCTCGCCGGCGTCGACCTTGAAGGATACGCCGTCTAACGCCGTGACGTCGCCGTATCTTTTCACGAGGTTCACGCACACGATGCTTCCCATGAGAAACTCTATAATAACTAGCCGTGGGGTTTAGTAAAGTTTTTACCCCGACGTGGTTTCTCTAGTCTGGGGAGGATTCTACCGGCTATGGAGGATTCGGTCAAGCCGATCGCGTGGAAGTATGCCTTGTTGAACGCGTATAGGCATGGTGGGAAAGCCAAGCCTGGGCCTGTGCTGGGTAAGATATTAGCCGAGAGACCTGAACTCAAAAAACGCGTTAAAGACGTCTTGAAGCTCGTCGAAGAGGTTGTCGGAGAGGTCAACAGGCTAACGGTCGAGGAGCAGAAGAAGATGATCGAGGAGAAATTTCCAGAGTTGCTTGCGAGAAGGGAGCGGGAGGCCGAGGCCAAGACGTTACCGCCTCTTCCGAACGTGGATAAGTATAAGACCGTCGTAACGAGGTATGCTCCGAACCCCGATTTCGTCCTACACTTCGGCCAAGCTAGGGCGATATACCTCAGCCACGACTACGCTAGGATGTATAAGGGACGGTTCATCCTCAGGTTCGAGGATACCGACCCGAAGAACAAGAAGCCCGTCCTCGAGTACTATGACGCCATAAGGGAGGATATCAGGTGGCTGGGCTGTAGGTGGGACGAGGAGTATATTCAGAGCCTACGTATGCCTATCTACTATGAGTATGCTAGGAAGCTTATAGAGCTGGGGGCTGGTTATGTGTGTACGTGCGAGGCTAAGACGTTCAAACAACTGGTCCTGAAAGGTGAGCCTTGCCCGTGCAGGGGTTTGACGGTCGAGGAGAACCTTGAGAGATGGGATAGGATGCTCGAAGGCCTATACGGTGAAGGTGAGGCTGTCTTAAGGGTGAAGACCGATTTAAACCATCCAAACCCCTCGGTCAGGGAGTGGGTGGCCTTCCGTGTGATAGATACGTCTAGAAACCCTCATCCCCTGGTGGGGGATAAGTATACGGTTTGGCCTACCTACCACTTTGCGAACGGTCTGGACGACCACTTGATGGGTGTAACCCACATAATCAGGGGTAAGGAGTTTCTCTCAGCGCTAGACCGGCACCTGTATCTGTATAAGCACTTCGGCTGGAGATACCCTGAGGCCATACACTACGGCAGGTGGATGCTCCCCAAGGGCGGAACCATGTCTAAGTCGAAGATACTCAAGGCCATAAAGGCGGGGTTGTTCAAGGGTGTCGACGACCCTAGGCTACCCACCCTAGCGGCTTTGAGACGTAGAGGGATCCAGCCCGAGGCGATACATAGGATGATCATAGACGTCGGCGTTAAACAGGCCGAGGTCTCCCTGAGCTGGGAGAACCTATACGCCTATAATAGGCAGGTTGTAGAGCCTAGGGCTAGGAGGCTTTTCTTCGTACACGACCCCGTCAGGCTTCTCGTCCATAAGACCCCTAAATCCTACGAGGCTAAGGTTAGGTTCCACCCCTCTAGACCCGATATGGGGTACCGTACGATCCATGTGAAGGCCGAGGATGGCTTATCGAGGCTGTTGATATGTAGGGACGACGTTAAGCTCCTGGAGAGTAGGGGGATGGTGAGGCTTATGGAGCTGTTCAACGTGAGGCTTCTGAAAGCCTCGGAGGATCTGGTGGAGGTGGAGTTTCTAAGCGAGGGCTACGGGGAGGCTAGGAGGCTTCGGCTTCCGTTGATCCACTGGCTTCCGGAAGACCGGTGTCTCAAGGCTAGGGTCGTCATGCCCGACGCCTCTGAGGTCGAGGGGTTTGTAGAGGATAACGTCTCCCAGGTCGAGGTCGGTGAGGTCATCCAGTTCGAGAGGTTTGGGTTCGTGAGGCTCGACTCTGTAGACGACGAATACGTATTCTACTACGCGCATAAGTAGGTCTTTTAGAATTCTAGAAGCGTGAACGCCAGAAGCCCCAGAAGCATCCAGGCTACGACCTGGTTTTTCACCCTTCTAGCACCGTCCCTCGACGGGTCCTTCAGAAGCCTTATGGAGGAGTATAGGAAGCCTAGGTCCGTCACGGCTACGGCTGCGAGATATCCTAGGGTCGCGTCTCCCGTGAAGAACGGTATAGGCGTCAACAGGACGGCTGATATATACAGCGCGGCGGCTACGTATGCTGCTCGACGGCACCCATACCTCACGGCCACCGTTTCGACCCCGAACCTCCGGTCGCCTTCGAGGTCTACTATCCCCTTCGTGACCTCCCTACCCGTGTTCGATAGAAAGGCGGTCGAGGCGGCTAGGAGGTTCGAGAGCCGGGGGGTTCCGACGAGCAATCCCCCGTAGAGGAAAGGTATAGCTATACAGCCGCTAACCATCATGTTACCTACCAACCCGAGCCTCTTACCGTAGGAGGTGTAGCCTATGGAGAGGACGGTGGAAAGAGCCGCCAGCATGAGGCATCCCGTACCTGTCAGCATGGATGTGGTTAATCCTACGACCGATAGGAGAGATGCGTAGACCAGCGCCTCCGACGGCTTGACCGCGCCACTTGGGATGGGTCTACTAGGCTCGTTAACCGCGTCGATGTCTCTGTCGAAGTAGTCGTTCAGGACCATCGAGAACCCTGTCAGCGTGAACCCCGTTACGAACCCTAAAGCCGTCCCCCAGACATCCCATAGGCTTGGGTTAGGCTCTGCTAAGTAGGCTCCGACTAGGACGGCTAGGCCGACCATGACCGAGTTCACGGGTCTCAGAAGCCTCACGTAGGGTCCTAACCGCATCCAAGAGGTTAGAAACTATGTCACCCGTTTAAAGCATTTCGGAAGGGTTATACGTTTAACAGCTTAACCTTTTTAAACCTTTTTAAGCGTTTTTAACCACGTCTGGGTTTAACGTTTTTATCTTATACCTTGGGCATGATAATGAGGAAGGTTGGCTGTGGAAAACGTCTACCGTCTGCTTTCGAAGCCTATCAGAAGGCTGTTGGAGGAGAGGGGGTTCCACAAGCCCACTGAGCCTCAGGTTAAGGTGATACCTAAGGTTCTCGAGGGTAAGAACGTTTTGTTGATAGCTCCGACTGGGACGGGTAAGACCGAGGCGGCTCTCCTACCGATCCTAGACATGCTGATTAGACATCATAGGGGCGAGCCTGGTATAAAGCTTCTCTACATAACGCCTCTTAGGGCGTTGAACAGGGATATGCTCGACAGGTTTCTATGGTGGTGCGGTAAGCTCGACCTGAAGGTGGCGGTTAGACACGGGGATACAGGCCCCAGGGAGAGGGCGTTGCAGGCTAAGGAGCCTCCTGACATACTCATAACGACGCCTGAGACGCTTCAGGCGGTCCTCACGGGTAGGATCCTGAAGAGGCATCTGAGGGCTGTGAGATGGGTCGTCGTAGACGAGGTTCACGAGCTGGCTGAGGATAAGAGGGGAAGCCAGCTTGCTTTGGCTTTGGAGAGGCTTAGGTGGCTCAAGATGGGAGACTTCCAGGTCGTCGGGTTGTCGGCTACGATAGGTAGCCCCGAGGAGGTTGCCAAGTTTCTGGTCGGCGCCGATAGGCCGGTCGAGGTCGTTCAGGTACCCGTGGCTAGGACCATGAAGTTCGAGATAGTCTATCCGGCTCCTGAGCCCGAGGACTACGAGCTTGCTACGAGGCTTTATACGCATCCTGAGGTCGCCGCGAGGCTTCGATTCATGAAGGGCCTGATAGAGAAGCACCGTTCGGTCTTGCTTTTCACGAACACAAGGCCCATAGCCGAGGTCTTAGCGAGCAGGTTTAAGGTCTGGGATGTGGACTTCCCGGTTAGCATACACCACGGCTCGCTCGCTAAGCCGGCTAGGGTAGCCGCAGAGACCGGTTTGAAGAGGGGGGAGCTTAAGGGGCTTGTCTGCACGTCGAGCCTAGAGCTCGGGATAGACGTCGGGCATATAGACCTGGTCATCCAGTACATGTCTCCCAGACAGGTTACGAGGCTTGTCCAGCGGGTAGGTAGAAGCGGTCATAGGATCGGTAGGGTCGCCAAGGGCGTGGTGATAACCATGGACTCCGACGACACCCTAGAGGCGGCCGTGATAGCCCGGAAAGCCACCCGGGAGGAGCTTGAGCCTGTTAAGATCCCTGAGAAGCCCCTAGACGTGTTGACGCATCAGATAGTCGGGCTTCTCATCCATAAACGTAGGTGGGAGGTCGAGGAGATCCTCGAGCTCGTCAGGCAGAGCTATCCGTATAGAGACCTCACTAAGGAGGAGCTGGTCAGGGTTCTCGAATACATGCATAACAGGTATCCTAGGCTCGCGTGGGTTTCATTCGAGGACGAGGTCGTTTTGAAGCCTGCTAGGGTGAGGAAGATGTACGAGTACTACTTCGAGCGGCTATCCATGATACCGGACGAGAGGCAGTACCTGGTTATAGACGAGGTCTCGAACACGGCGGTCGGGATACTCGACGAGGCGTTCGTAGCCGAATACGGGGAGCCTGGTACGAAGTTCATATGCAGGGGGAGCCCGTGGAAGATCGTAGGGTTGATGGGGGACAGGATATACGTAAAGCCGATAGACTCCCCCACGGGGGCTATACCGAGCTGGGTGGGTGAGGAGATACCCGTACCCTTCGAGGTCGCCATGGAGGTAGGTAAGATAAGGAGGAGATGCGAAGAGCTGTTGAAGAAGGGGTTAAGCCTAAGGGAGGTGGCCGAGAGGCTTTCGAGGACCTACCCTGCCGGTGTCGAGACGCTCGTCAGAGCCCTTCAAGAGGCTTATGAGCAGTATAGGATGGGGGTTCCCATACCGAGCGATAGGGTCGTGACCATAGAGAGTTGGGAGGACTTCATAATCTTAAACTGCTGCTTCGGAACCTTGGTCAACAGGGCTATAGCTAGGCTTTTGGGGCTGTTGCTCTCTGAGAAGTATGGGACGACGATAGGTGTCCAGCACGACCCCTACAGGATAATACTCGATACCGGGGGAGAGTTCTCGGCTAAGACGGTTTACCAGACCCTCATGGAGCTGGCTGGGATGGACATAGGAGACCTAGCCGTCAAGGCGGCTGAGAGGACGGGGCTGTTTAAGAGGAGGCTCATACATGTGGCTAAGAGGCTCGGGGCTCTAGAGAAGCGGGCGGACTTGACGTCTGTAAGCCTAAGGAGCATAGTGGAGAGCTTTCAAGGCACGGTCGTCTACCAGGAGGCTTTGAAGGAGACTATGGAGAAGGACATGGATGTCGAGGGGGCTCGTAGGGTTTTAAGGGCTATAGCGCAGGGGAGGCTGAAGGTCGTGGTTCTAGAAGGGTTGGGAGAGCTTACGCCTATATCTAGGATGGGTATGGAGCGTATAGGACGTAAAACCGATATAATACCTCCTGAGAAGATGCATAGGCTTCTGATAGAGTCTACGAGGGCGCGTCTGATGAACGAGGTTAAAACACTCGTATGCCTCGAAAACGTCGACTTCATCGGCCCGGTTAGGGTGGGAGACCTGGTCAACGGAGTCAGATGCCCCGTATGCGGCTCTACGAAAGTCGGTGTGACAAACCAAGACCCCGAGGTCGTAAAAAGGATTTTCATCGAGAAGTCGGGTAAACGGTTGACCAAACGGGAGGCTCGGATCCTCCAGGGTATAAAGGAGTCTTCCAAGGTGATCAAGCGGTACGGCTTCGCGGGCTTGCTGGCGCTGGCGGGTAGAAGACTCAACGTTAAAGACGTGTTAGAGGTGTTGTCTGAGGAGTCTAAGCCCTCGGATAGGCTTATAGAGCTGATCATGAACGCCGAGAAGAGGGCGTTGATGAGAAGGTTCTGGTAGCCTAAGGGTAAACTCTTATCTCTTTCTACGGGATTATGATGATCGATTAACGATCATGATCGACGAGATGCTGGAGAAAGCTAGGATATTTTCAGAGGAGCTGGCTTCTAGATACGGCTGCCAGATAGCGGCGGCTGCGCTGTATGGCTCTAGGGTCGCCGGGTACGCTAAGCCGTCGAGCGACGTAGACGTGTTACTGATTTTCGAGAAGCACCCGAAGGGTATACTCTATGTCTATGAGGAGTTCGGGGGCTTACCTTTCTCGGTTTTAACGGTCGATAGGAGGCTTTTCGAGTACGACTTGGAGAAGAGCGCGTTGGGGGAGTTTGTGATCGGTAGGCTTCTGACGCCGTTTATACCCATAGCGGGTGGAGACTACCTAAGAGGCTGCTCGGTCAGGTTCAAGAAGAAGGTCGTGCTCGAGGCTCTCTTAAACCTCGAATCGGAATACCCGGAGGTTTACACGGAGTTCAGGATCAAGCCTGAATACTTCCTTCTGGAGAAGCTTTGGCGGAGGGCGAGGATGTATCCCCCGGTGAAGTATAGCTATACGAGGATGCTTTCTGAGGAGCTTAGAGATAGGAACCTACCCCTCATGATGGAGGGGTTCATGGAGGCCTTAAAGCAGCTTGAAGAAGAGGGTGTGGTAAGGTTCGAGGATGGGTATGTGGTTCCGGTTAAAAGGCTGGGTCGGAGGACTAACAAGGTGCTATCGGTCTTCAAATCCATCGAAAGGGCGACGAGGGCTTACATAGTCCACGGATATGCCGGTAGAAGCGTTAGCCCCATGAAGGTTGCTTGGGAATTCGCGTCTAAAATACTGCGGGAAACAGGGTCTTCGGAGAGCATGGAGCTTGAACGTCCAGAGCATTACATCTATCTGCCGTCTGAGCTGGGCTACTCGAGTCTCTTCGAGAGGCTGTCGCCTGAGAGGGTCGTGGAAACCCTTGAGCCTTTCAGAGGGTTTAAGGTCGTCTCGGTCGAGAAGCTCGGCGGTGTCTTAAACTTCGTCGACCTTCTAACCCTGAGGAGGAACGGTGAAACCCGTAGGATAGTCGTCAAGAGGTTTAAAGACTGGTATGGGTTTAAGTGGTTCCCCCTATCGATATGGACCGTAGGCGTCCAGAAGTTCGCTCTTAAGGGTAAGACTAGGATGCTCAGGGAGTACTCCGCGTTCATGAGGCTCTCTAGGTGGGGTCTGCCTAGCCCCAGGGTTCTTCGCGTAGACTTAGCCGATAAACTCCTGTTCACAGAATACGTCGAGGGGCGGAGCTTCAGCGATGTCTTGAAGAGGTTTTTCTCAGGACTTGAGCCGGAGGATGTTCTCGAATCCTGCAGACTTGTCGGAAAGACGATGGCGGAGATCCATAACCGTGGGATGACCCTGGGAGACCCTAACCCGAATAACATCAGGGTTTCAGACGGGATGGTTTATTTCCTAGATCTAGAGCAGTCGTCCATGGGTGGGGATAGGTCTTGGGACCTAGCTGAGCTACTATACTTCACGGGGCACATGACTATAAACCATGATAAGGCTGAAGAATTTGCGTCGTCTATTCTAGAAGGCTATTTAGAAGTAGGGGATCCTGAAACGGTTAGACGGGTTGCGGAGCCAAAATACCTCAGAGTCTTCACACTGGTCACACCGCCGAACGTCCTATTAGCCATAAATAGGGTTTGTAAGAGTGTGCCTACTCCTCGTAAGTTATGAGCTCCTCCTCTTCAAGCCTCTTCTGTAGCTTGTAGACGGCTCTCTTAACCTCCTCCTCCTTCTTAGCCCCTGTGCACACGAGTTTACCGCTTGCGAACAGTAGAATGACGACCTTGGGGTCGTCCATCCTGTATATAAGCCCTGGAAACTGCTCAGGCTCATACATGGTCTTACCCAGCGTGAAGACCGCTCTCTCGAGGTCTATTCTACCGCCCATGTTGGCGGACGCGACTATGTTTTGAATCTTGATCTCAGGCTTACCTATTATGACTATGCCGCCTCTTTTAAGCTCCCTTATCACCTTTCTAACGGCTCTTTTAGCGAGCTCCTCAGACTTAGCCCCTGTGCACACCATCTTCCCGGAGTTGAAGATAAGGGTCGCCGTTTTAGGCTTCTTCAGCCTGAAGACGAGACCCGGAAACTGCTCAGGCTCATATTCCACCATGTCGGGGAGGGCTTTAACTATAGACATCAGGTCAAGAGTCTGGTTTAACGTGACAGAGGCCACGACGTTTTCTATCTGTATGATAGGTTTAACCTTCGGCAAGGTCAAGCTCCTCCAGATTACCGGATATCGAGGTAAACATATTGTCTAGGGAAGCTTATATATGCTACTCTTTTCCTTCAGACGGCTTCTCCTCCTCGAATATGCCTGACAGGAAATCGTATAGGATGAGCACCAATAACAGCGCTGTGATACCCCATTTCACATACTCCTCCTGGAGTATCATGGGGATGAAGCCTATGAACCTCACCCAGAAGAACACCTTACCGACGACGTAGCTTGAGTCGAAGTCTCTCTCCCAGTAGATGGATGATGGGTTATTGTCCCCCTTGGTGGTTATCAGAACCTTACCGTCGACCCTTTTTATGCTCACGACCCTGTGAACTATACGCTCCCCCGTCCCCGTGGGTTTTATAAAGACCACCACATCCCCCACCCGTATATCCTCCGGCTTCACCCCCTTGACGAACAGTAGGTCTCCGACCCTCAACGTTGGATACATGCTGTTCGAGGCTACGTAGACGAGCGGATAATCCGTGGCTAGGAAGTATCTAGCCGAAAGCCAGGAAACGTATACGACCGAAATCAGTACGACTATCACCGTGATGAGCTTTAGAGTAGGTTTCACACGTCTAAGCCTATCCTTGGCCGCCAATTTTCAACCAACCGATCCTTATCGAGATATATAAAATTAAAGCGGAGAGAGCGGGTATGTGTATGCACAGGGTTTCGAACGCGTCCTCGAGCAGACGGAAACCTAGAATCCTGAAAAATATGAGTAGTAGGGAGACCGTTAAGATCGCGGCGACGGAGCGTCTCAGGGCTTCAAAGTCGTCTCTGCTCATATCCGAAGCCTACCCCCTACCTAGAAGCCAACGTAGGGGAATATCCTGGTACGTGCCGTCTGGAAGCCTCCGGCGGACGGTTATGGGAAGAACCCCTTTCTCAAGCTCATAGACGGCTATCTCGATGGGGTCTGTAAGCGTTTCAGGAAGCTTGATAAGCACGGGGGCGCCCATAGATATTTGAAGGGCCCTGGCGCCGACTATCCTAGCCCTCTCGTACTTAGTCAGCCTTGGGGGACCTATCAGAATTCTCCTCTCAGACCGGTCCCCGACCTCTTCATCGACCGCTATCCTAACCATACCCCCCACAGGTCCAGCCGTTTAACAAAGTATTATAGCCTGGAAAACAATATGGAAACGCTACGGTCTTTCATATAAAGGTTACCGTGGTAAGCGGATGTGCGGTTATGGTTACTTCTCTTTCTCGAACTCCCTTATGGCTACGAGCCACGGGTAGACGGCGGCGAATATGAAGCCAAGCATGGGGCTATAGTCGAGAACTGTATCCCCAGACCCGTACAGCAGAAGCCATACGAGGTATGCTATGAAGGACGCTAGAAAGACGGCTGAGGAGAACCTCACCCGCTTGATCTTCATCCGCATACCGCCCTTATAGGATAGGGAATAGTGGTTAACCACAACCACGATGGCTATCACAGGCCACCACAACAAAGGGTTCACGGCCACTACCCAATCCTAAAGTAGGTTAAAGAATCTTATAGGTTTCCCTTCCTTGAGTATACGAGGCTTGGAGATATTACCCGAGGTAATTTGTCATGGAAAAACCTAGAGGGGAGGGGCAGGCTTACCCTCCGAGCACGCATAGAAGTATCAGCTAGGGTAATAACCGGGAGCAAGGGGGGCTTTAACCGTTACCCAGCTCCCAAAAGGAACTTGAGCTGAGTTATCCTATCCATAACCTCGACTATCCGGCGTTCAAGGTCGTAGCGGTTTCTCTGGTAGGTCTCCTCATCCATCTCTCCTTTCTCATAACGTTTCTTGAGGTCGCGGAGCTCGTCGACAAGCCTATCCCTCTCCTTAAGAAGCCTCCGGTACTCTCTCTCCACCCTCTTATCTCCGGCCATCAAAGCAGACACCTAGAAATCCTTAACAGCCTAGCCGTTATAAGTTTAAGTGTATGAGTCTTTCAAGGTTTAAGGTCTTATTCGAGTTCGAGAACGGCGTAAAAGTTTACGGCGAACTCTCGAAGATCTACGCCCCAAACACGGTCAACAAGCTCATAAATCGACTACCCTTAGATGGACGGGTGGAATCGAAGGATGGATGGCTATACTTCATAATAGACCACAGGTTGAGCCCTGAAAAACCTAGGAGGACGTGCGAGTCAGGGTGGATAGCCTACTGGCCCCTGGGTAAGGCCATCTGCCTATTTTACAGAAGCGTCAGCCTATCCTCTCCGGTCAACAGGATAGGTGACCTTTCCAGCGGCTTCGAGGTGCTCGCCGAGATACCATCCGGCACCAGGGTTAGGGTTAGGACGGTTTAGCGGCTCCCACAAACTTGAACACTCTAATCCTGTTATTTCCCGAGACCGGTGTGATGTACCCTTTCCTCCACAGCTCCTCGAGTATATCCTTAGCCGTGCTGAGCTTCACCTTGAACTTCGAGGCGACCTCGAACGGTGTTATGACCTTCATGGTCGAAACCTCTTTGACGAGCTGTGTCCCGTCCATGTCTATGAAGAACCCCTCCGTCGATACGTCGCTGAGCCTACGCTTCTCCTTCCCCCTATCCCTACGTTTACCCGTTTTCCGCTCTCTAACCAGTTGAGCCCTGTACATCTGAGACAGAGATTTCTTCCTAGTTCCCCCCATGACAATCCCAGAGATCTTATCCATCTGACGACGCTAATAAGGTTTTCATCCCCATTGAGGTATGCCGTTCACGTTCGACGTGTTTAACCTAGACCTGGCTTAAGAAGCTATAAACACCCGGTTAAAGATTGTATTTCCGGAAACGAGTTAATCGCGTTATAGGCTCCATGCGGTGTTTCAAAAGTCGACTGTAAAAACTTTGATTAACAAAATCTCCTAGAGAAGATTCCGCATGAAGCTCGTGACCGTCAAGATACCTGAGGCGCTCTTAGAAGGCATAGATGAGCTGGTTAGGCTCGGTCTGTACCCCAACAGAAGCGCTGCGATAAGGGCGGCTGTAAGAGACCTCGTTAGAAGGGAGCTTTGGGACAGGGGAGGTTTCAGGAAGAGCGGAGGCCTCTGATAAATTCTTCAACCCGCTTCTTAGCCTCCTCGACAGACATCTGAACGGGTGGATGTTTGAAAGCATAGGCAGATATGCTTATCAAAGGACCGCCTATACCCCTGTCCAAGGCGAGTTTCACCGCTCTAACCACGTCTATTATCATACCCGCCGAGTTAGGTGCATCCCAGACCTGAAGCTTGACATCTATGGTGACCGGAGAGCCTCCGAAGTATCCGCCCCGTATGTATATATAACAGACTTTACGGTTCTCTAGGAACTCCACATAGTCGCTCGGCCCGATCCTGAGCGGTATAGGCTCAGACAGCATCGACTGAACAGCCATAGTCTTACTGACCCGTTTAGTCTTCAACCTATCCTCGTCGAGCATGTTGAGGAAATCCATATCCCCACCTATGTTGAGCTGATAGCTTTCAAGAACCTCGACCCCTCTATCGACGAGAAGCTTCACGATCGACTTGTGTAGAACCGTAGCGCCTATTTGACTCATGACGTCGTCGCCGGCCAGGGGTAGCCTAGCCCGTCTAAACCTCCTCTGCCACGTCTTACTGGACGCTATGAACGCAGGCATAGCGTTCACGAAGCCGCACCCGGCCTCCAAGGCTTGAGCCGCGTAAAACCTCGCAGCCCTCTCTGAGCCCACGGGTACGTAATTGACCAAGACGTCGGCGTTAACGCTTTTTAAGACGTCTACCACATCCACCGGTTTCTCACCGCTCTCCTCGACCACGGTTTTCAGGTGCCTCCCCAATCCATCCAGCGTCGGCGCCCTCTGAACCACGACACCGGTCCTAGGCGGTTTATAGAAAACCCTCGTGTTGTTGGGCTTTTCGAATATAGCGTCCGCCAGGTCTTTACCGACCTTCCTACCGTCGAT
>Ga0190363_1001846_pt1 | contig 12432 bp, 10 predicted proteins | sample 48721867_MG_FD_161272 | JGI IMG/M metagenome (GOLD analysis project Ga0190363, IMG submission 161272) | Hydrothermal vent microbial mat bacterial communities from Southern Trench, Guaymas Basin, Mexico - 4872-18-6-7_MG | ecosystem: Environmental > Aquatic > Marine > Hydrothermal vents >...
TGGATGCATTTAGTACTGAATGATAAGCAGTGGTCATTTTCCTATCCAAACGTTCATGAATTTCTTTTTCGTCCCAATAGTACATATAGAAGTTTTGCACCATCTCAAAATATGAAACTGTTACTCCACCAGCATTGCATAAGAAATCAGGTATTACATGAACACCATTTTTATATAGAATATCATCTGCCTCTGGGGTAGTTGGTCCATTAGCTAATTCAGCAACAATCTTAGCTTTAATATTTGGCGCATTCTTTTCTGTGATAACATTTTCTAAAGATGCAGGGATAAGTATGTCCACTTCAAGTTCCAAAAGTTCTTCGTTAGAAATAGCTTTAGTATTTGGGAAATTAATCACTGACCCTGTTTTAGCCTTATGTTTACGCACTGCCTCTGGATCAAGTCCTTCCTTGCTGAATATACCCCCTTTGCTGTCACTGACTGCGACTATTTTACAACCTAAAAGAGATTTAGCCAAATATGCTCCATAATATCCGGCATTACCATAACCTTGCACGGCAACGGTAGCTTTCTTAAGGTCTATACCACATTCTTTGGCAGCTTCACGGAGGGTGTATATCCCTCCCCGTGCTGTTGCATCACCTCGACCAGCAGAGCCACCAAGAATAATTGGCTTACCAGTGATAACACCAAATTGATTCTTGCCTGCAATTTTTGAGTACTCATCCATCATCCAAGCCATTATTTGAGGATTTGTATAAACATCAGGTGCTGGAATGTCTTTGTCTGGACCGATGAACTGATATATTGCTTGTATATATGCACGACTCAAGCGTTCCAGCTCACATTGGGACATTTCTTTAGGGTTACAGATAACCCCGCCTTTCGCTCCTCCAAGAGGTAGATCGACTAAGGCACACTTCCATGTCATCCAAGCCGCTAATGCCCGAATAGTATTAATTGTTTCATCGGGATGAAATCGAATTCCTCCCTTCGTTGGACCCCTAGCATCATTATATTGCACCCTGAATCCTTGAAATACACGGATTGTGCCGTCATCCATACGGACCGGCAACGATACGTGAAGTTCCCGCATTGGAACTTGAAGGATTACATGTGCCTCAGGATCTAGCTTTATAATCTTTGCACACTCATCCAATTGCCTTTGTGCAACCTCAAACGGGTTAAGTTTTGCCATTTCTTTCTCCTCCTTTTCTGATTTGACCTAAATATTTTCTACTTTAAACAATTCTTCTCATGCTAAGCTGGCCATTTCGCTTAACTTCTTATTTCTGAACTAGTTCGTATATACTTCCAATAGATGAGACTCGACTTTCATAGAGCACCACCTCCCTTTTGTTCTAAGATGCTATCTAAAGGACTTCTAATAGCTGAAAGGTTTTTGGTCGAGACATGGGTATAAAACTCGGTTGTTTTACTGCTTTTGTGAACCAGAATTTCCTGGATATATCGAAGGTCAACCCCACTTTCCAAGAGATGCGTGGCAAAACTGTGCCTTAGAGAGTAAACGGGAGCTTCTTTTGATATTCCCACTTCTTTGCATGCATTGGCAAAGATTTTTTGAACGCTCCGTATGTGGAAATGTTGATTTGATCTGTCACCTGGAAATAACCACTTAGAAGAAGGCTCAAACTTTTTCCAATACTTTCTCAACATTTCCAAGGCGGCTAAGGTGAGTTCTCTCCTCAAGTCTTCAAAATTGATTTCTGTTTTCAGAGTCTTTTTGGTAACTTGCAGGGTAGGATCAAGCTCAATTTTTTCGCCTTTAAAGATGGATAGAATTCTATCGATAACCCCATCTGAGTATGGAAAACTCCAGTGTTTTTCTTTGGGGTGCCATTTGTAACCCTTAATAGCCTTGACTTTTTCAATATAAACAGGGTTATAGGAAAAGTCCACAGTTATCCTGCCTGATGTATCCTCACTGATTTTTACTGACTGCTTCATTATTTAAACAGTTATCATGATCATTAAGATTTGTAAATAATTTTTTATATTGCATTTTTGCATTTTTGTAGGCGTTTACCGGCCTGGCTGTCGGCAGACAGGTATCCAAAAATCAATCGCGGATTAATCACTCACAGATTTAGCCTTTCCAGCCACAATCACAGTAATTTCTCCTTTGACTTCTCTTTCCCTCCACTGTGGCCAAAGTTCTATTGCTTTACCCCTAACAATCTCCTCATGGAATTTGGTTAATTCTCTAGCAATAACTATCTCTCTTTGAGGAAAAATCTCAGCCAATATTTCTAAGGTCTTTTTAAAACGATATGGAGACTCATAAAATACAATAGCATAAGGAGTCTCTTTAAAACTAAGTAATAACTTTTTACGTCGATTTGGCCGTTGAGGAAGAAATCCTAAAAAAACAAAGGGCTGGATAGGTAAACCACAAACACTAAGGGCAGTAATTAAAGCCGAAGGCCCGGGTAAAGGAACTATCTTTATTCCCATTTGAAAGCTCAAATTTACCAAATGCACACCTGGGTCTGAAATACAAGGAGTCCCTGCATCAGAAACTATAGCTACATTTTTCCCCTTTTTAAGTAGTTCTAAAATTTTCTTACCTTGTTTTTCTTTATTCTCTTCACGATAACTTAACATAGGTCTTTTTATCCCATAATGAGATAGTAATTTTCTTGTTTTCCTGGTATCTTCGGCCACGATTAAATCTACTGTTTTTAAAATATGAAGGGCTCGCAAGGTAATATCTTCAAGGTTACCAATAGGTGTGGCTATTACATAAAGGGTGCCAGACTCACAGACTGTAGGCATTACGTATAAGCTCTATTTTATCATTATCTATGGCTATAACATCAAATCTTGCCTTTACATCTTCTTTACAGTGTCTTCTCAAATAATATAAGGCAACTTTGGCTATTTTCTGCTTTTTATGTTTATCTATGGCTTCCTTAGCCAGGCCAAAATAATTGTTAGACCTAGTTTTTACTTCTATAAAAACAATAGTATCTTTTTCTAAAGCAATAATATCTATTTCTCCTAATTTATTACCATAATTAGTAGTAATAATCTTATAACCTTGTTTTTGCAAAAATCTTTTGGCTAATACTTCTCCCTTCTCTCCTATATCGTGTTTTTTTTCACTAAATTTCCAAAATTTCATAATTTTCTATATGAAAGGAGGGTTCCGGTATAAAATCAATTTTTTTCTTTAGAGAACTTATTGTTTGTTTCCAAATCACACTCTCTTTTTGTTTGATGTATTTGATTAAATCTGGGTGAGCCTTAATAGCTATTTTGGACTTCAAGGTATGCAGATGTTCTAGTTCGCTTAGAATCTCATAAAAAACTGTTCTTTTTGATTTCACATATCCCCTACCCTGACAATACGGACAAGATTCACAAAGTGAGTGTAGTAATCCTTCACGGGTGCGTTTGCGGGTCATCTCTACCAATCCCAATTCAGACATTTGAAATATACGAGTTTTGCTCCGGTCTCGTTTCAATGCCTTATCCAAAGCCCCCAATACCTTTTCCCGATTACTTTCCTTCTGCATATCAATAAAATCAATAATGATAATGCCTCCAAGGTCTCTTAGTCTTAATTGACGCACAATTTCTTGAACAGCTTCTAAATTAGTCTTCACAATAGTTTCTTCAAGGTTATTCTCTCCTACGAATCGCCCTGTATTCACATCAATGGCCACCAATGCTTCTGTTTCTTCAATGACAATGTAACCACCTGATTTCAACCTCACCTGAGGGCGTAAGACCTGAGGAAGAACATTCTCTATTCCTAATTTATGAAATAAGAATTGGTCTTCCTGATATAACTCAATGAAGTGTTGAAGATGAGGTACAAATTCTTGAGCGTAGGCTATCAACCTCTTATAGGCATCTAGGGAATCTACTATTAATCTTCTAGTTTGTGTGCCAAAAAAATCCCGTAAAGTCCTCACACATAAGTCCAACTCTACATGAACCAATCCTGGAAGAGAAGTATTTTTTTTCTTTTCTAAAATAAGTTCCCAAAGAGAAATCAATTTCTGCATTTCATAGATAATTTTTTCCTCTTCTACCCCCTCACTGGCAGTGCGAACAATAAAACCCATATTTTCAGGTTTAGAAGAAGCCACAATTTTTTTTAAGCGTTCTCGCTCAGTTTCATTTTCTATTCGCCTAGAGATACCAATATAATTGAAAAATGGTAAAAGCACTAAATAGTGACCAGGTATAGTAATCCGCGTAGATAGTTGTGGCCCTTTTGTACTAATAGGCTCTCTGGTAACTTGAACCAATACTTCTTGGCCTTCCTGAAGTAAGGTTTCGATTCGGTAATGCTGAGAAATATTGATTTGGTCAAATTCTCCTTCTAAATCCCAAATGTTGGGCAACACATCAGACACATAAAGAAAACCTGCTTTATCTAAGCCAATGTCCACGAAAGCAGCTTCCATCCCTGGTAAAACCCTAATTACCTTCCCACGGTAAATATTTCCTACTAAGCCTGGTTCTGCCTTTCTTTCTATATAAAACTCCACCAAGAGATTATCTTCAATCACAGCTAATCTAGTTTCATAAGGGCGAACGTTGAGTGCTAATTCTGAGGTCACAGTTCTACTCCCACCTTTAAGATATTTAATCGACACACCTCTTCTCTTTTTAAACCAAAAATAGCCATAAGGGCTTCCGTAATTTTTATACTCCCTTGAGGAGAGAGACCTAAAATAACCTCTAGTTTATTCTTATGTTTTATAGCAAGCCTCTTTACAGTCCTTTTCAAATCTACTTGTCTCTCCTTTTTATTATAGCGTGCTCGCCACACAAAACTCTCTCTTTTATGAAATTCCTCTATTTTTTCTTTATTTAAAACCAAATCTGAAAAATCTATCATAAATCTTTGGGCTGAAGGTATAGTGAGAGAAGTGTTAAGAGGAATTTCCTGGGCCCGAAGAATATGAAGGCCAAAAGGAAGGTGGGGATTGATTCTTCCAGGAAGACTCAGAGAATTATATTCACCATAAATTTCTATATCCATTACTTCTTCTAAACTCTCTACTCCTACAGGTAAGGCTATAGCAAACTTAATTTTGGGTAAAGGATGAAACCCCTTTGAATACACCAGTTTCAATCCTGCACGTTTAAAGGCACGGTGGAAAATGTTAACCAGCTCCAAATGGCCAAAAAAACGGGCATCATTTATCTTACTAAAAAATAAGCGGTATTTACGTGGATTGGTAGACTGAAAATTGGTAGAGGACGTCTGAGAGACAGTGATTGGTAACTGATAAGTAATAGGACTTATTTCTTTAAAATCACATAATCCACAATCTTGACATCCTGCATACCGGCAATCTGGGGTAATCTCCCCTCGTTGACTCTTTAATCTCTCTTGCCATAAAAACTCTGGAGAAACTCCTATATCTATCTTAGCCCAAGGTAAAAGGTCATCTTTACTCCGTTCTAAGAAATAAAAATTAGGGTCTAGTCTTGCATCTTCAAAGGCGCTTTGCCAAAGGTCAAACCTGAATCTATCTCGCCAACTATCAAACCGTGCTCCTTTTAACCAAGCACGTAAGATTACTTCATGGAGACGTCTATCTCCTCTAGAAAAAACCCCTTCTAAAAAACTTTGTTCTGGCTCATGCCACCGAATACGAAAACCATATTCCCATGCCTTTTTGCGTAAGAACCGAATCTTGCCCCTGCTTTCTTCCAAAGTAATTTGCTTTTCCCACTGAAATGGTGTGTGTGCCTTAGGCACAAATGTGGAAACACTTATAGTAATTTGAAATTTATGTCTCCCTAATCTCACTAGACGCCCAGTTAGCTCAGCAATAGCCTCAATATCTTCTTGGGTCTCACTTGGTAAACCAATCATAAAATAAAGTTTTAAAGAGGACCATTTCCTGGTAAAAACCTCTTTAGCTGTTTCAAACAAATCTTGTTCCGTGATTTTTTTGTTAATTCGGTTACGCATCTCCTGGGTGCCTGCTTCTGGAGCCATAGTAAAACCAGTCCGTCTCACCCGGCTGATTTGGGTCATTATTTCTGGCGAAATAGTGCCCACCCGAAGACTGGGAAGACTGAGGGCTATACCTTCAGGCACTAGTTTATCCATTAAAGGTGGTAAAAGTCCCTCTAGAGTTTGGTAATCACCAATACTCAAAGAAAGTAGAGAGACCTCTTCATAACCTGTATTTTTGAGGCCCGTTTCTACTAAATCTATAACTTGCTGAGGTAAACGCTCCCGCACAGGTCTATAAATAAAACCTGCCTGACAAAACCGACATCCATGGCTGCAACCCCTAGCTACCTCAATGGAAAGCCTGTCATGAATAGGTTTGGAGTAAGGAACAATGGGAAAATTGGGAAAAGCTACCGAGTTTAAATCCTTTATCACTCGCCGTTTAACTTTATAATTAGGCACCAGTTCTTCTATCTCTTTAATACTCCCATCTAAGTGATAACGAGGATAAAAGAAAAATGGAACATAAAAACCAGGTATATGGGCTAGGTTTGTCAAAAGTTCTTCTTTAGTCCCTCTTGCTTTTTTCCATTCCAAATACACATTAGCAATTTCTAAAATAGCCTCTTCCCCATCTCCTATTAGAAATCCATCTATAAATGGACTAACAGGTTCGGGATTTACAATTACTGGTCCTCCAGCAATAACTAACGGATATCTTTCATTCCGTTGACGAGCATATATAGGAATTCCCCCTAAATTCAATATATTTAAAACATTGGTATAAGAAAGTTCGTGTTGGATACTAAAACCAATAATATCACATTCTTTTAATGGAATTCCTGACTCCAAAGTGCTCAAAAGAATCTGGCGTTTGCGCATCAACCCTTCTAAATCCCTATCTGGAGCAAATACTCGTTCGGCCACAATCCGCTCATCTTGATTAAGAATATGGTAAAGTATTTGTAGACCCAGATGTGACATGCCAACTTCATATAAGTCAGGGAAACACAAAGCAAATTTCAACTGAACTTTAACAGGGTCTTTATGAATGCTATTTACTTCGTTCCCCAAGTATCTACTGGGGCCCACAATATAAGGGAGTAACTCTTTAAATCCCATTAAAACACTCCCCTTTTCTCTACAATTTCCCAAGCATTTTTAAGCATTTTTTCAAAATCAGTTTCATCCAGTCCTGCTCCTAAGGCTATTTTTCTAGCAAAATCCAAAGTTAAATAATCACCTGGGGCATGACCATCAGAATTGATTACCAATTTTGCTCCTATCTTTTTAGCCAATCTAGCTACATGGCCATTACTCAAACAATGTCCTTTACGGCCAGAAATCTCTAGGCAAATCCCTCGTTCTTTAGCTAAAATTACTTCTTCTTCAGTAATTAAACCTGGATGAGCTAAAATATCTATATCTGTATTTAAAGCAGCCATATTTGTGCCTGGTGCTACTGGTTCTACTAGTGTTTCACCATGGACTACAATGACTTTTGCTCCTAAGTTTCGGGCATCTTCTACCAATGATTTTATAAGAGAAGGTGGTATATGGGTCAGTTCAATGCCAGGAATAAGCTTAGGGTGAGAATTCATTCCATTCCAAGATTTAGCCGCTTTTTTTATGGCCTCCAGAATCTCTTTTAGATTAGATGTGTCGGCGTGGTCAGTGATAGCTAGAGCACCATAGCCCATCGCTTCCACTCGCCGTAATAATTCAAAGGGAATAAGCTCGCCATCACTGAAAATAGAATGAGTATGTAAATCAATCATTTTCAAAGACATATCAGAATCAGAATTTAGGGTTTCATTGTTTACATTTTGTATTTACCAAAGTCATCAGATGAGAGACTCTCCAGGATCTCGGTCCATTTTTTGGCCTTAGGGTCTTTTATGCCTTCTTTCGCTCGAACTGCTTCTTTAGACTTTTCTAAAACCTTCTCTTCCACAAAAATATCCGCCTTTGCACGTAATGCTAAGGCAATAGCATCACTGGGACGAGCATCAATTTCATATTTTTTTTCAGATGTTTTTAAATGAATAACCGCATAATAAGTATTGTCACGCAAATCACACACCACTATCTTTTCCACTTTCCCATTAATAGTGTCAATCACATTTTTTAAAAGGTCGTGAGTCATGGGGCGGGGAAAATGTATATTTTCTAATTCACTGGCAATGGCAGTGGCTTCCATAATTCCGATCCAAATGGGAAGAGCCTCGTTGTTATCTATGGCCTTTAAAATTACAATAGGAGAATTAGTCACTGGGTCAACCGTTAAACCAAATACTTTCATTTGTAACAACATAATTCCTCCCTTAAAAATTTTAATCCAATATTTTTACCACCTTTCCTTTTAAAGAATGGGGTAATACTTCCTCTATAATTACCTCCACCAAATGTCCCATTAAACTCTCATCTCCTTCCACATTAACCACCCGATTGCATCTAGTCCTGCCACAGAGTTGCTGACCTCGTTTACTATGGGTATCTAATAACACTTCTAACAACCTCCCTTTTTTAACCCTATTTTTTCTTTCTGTAATCGGTGCCTGTATTTCCAAAACTTCACTTAACCTTTCTGCCTTTTCTTGTTCATTTACCTTTTCAGGAAAACTAACAGCCTTTGCCGGTGGTCTATCTGAATACCTAAAAGCAAAAATAGCATCAAACTCCACTTCCTGCAAGAGAGAAATAGTATCTTTAAAATCTTTCTTTGTCTCTCCTGGAAAACCTACGATTAAGTCGGTAGTAATAGAAATTTCAGGACAGGCCTTACGCAGGGCTTCTATTTTCTGTAAGTATTCACTTCTGGTATATTTTCGTCCCATTCTTTTTAAAATGCGATCTGAACCAGATTGCACAGGCAAGTGAATATGCTCACATAGGGTATCCAGGTCCGCAAAGGCTTGAATAACATCAGGTGAGATATCTTTGGGATGTGAAGTAATAAACCTCAGTCTTTTCAATCCAGGCAACTTATTTATCTTAAATAATAATTCAGAAAAACTTATCTCCTCTAACCTATCTTGCCCATAAGAATTGACATTTTGGCCTAATAGAATGATTTCTTTTATTCCTACATCTAACAGTCTTTTTGCTTCATTAATAATATTTTCACTCCTTCGACTGATTTGTCTTCCACGCACATAGGGCACAATACAATAGCTACAAAAATTATCACAGCCTTGCATAATAGTAAGGTAGGCTCTACCATACATCTTATGAGATAAAGGAAAAACATGACAAGGGGGTTCTAACTGATAGGTGTAATCTATACAACAGATTCTATGTCCATTTTTCTTGACTTCCTCAATAAGCTCAGCCACTCTAAAAAATTGATGGGTTCCAAATACTAAATCTATATAAGGTATCCTTTTAAGAATCCTTTCCCCTTCTTTTTGAGCCACACAGCCACCCACCCCGATAATTAAACCAGGGTGCCTTTTTTTAAAGGCTTTTAAACGCCCTAAAAAACTATAAACCTTTTCTTCTGCCTTTTGCCGCACAGCACAGGTATTGAGCAAAATAATATCTGCCTCCTTTAACGTTTGTGCTTGAGCATAACCTGCTTTATTCAAAATGGCACACATATACTCTGTATCATGAACATTCATTTGACAACCATAAGTTTGAATAAAAAATTTACCCTTCATATTTTTATCTTAACTTCTAAAAGAAATTTTAGCAAGAAAATGAGTACCGTCCCAGGCTGTGTGTCCTCAGACCGTGATTACTCTGAAAGAAACCCCTCAAGTCTCACCAAGTTGCTAAATTTCACTTATTCATTTCTCACTATGATTTATTGTCTCTGACATAACTTATTTTCTTAAATTTTTACCCATTTGGGGGCATCCCATCCGCGCATATCGCTTTACTGCCTCTACCCTTATATTGTGTTTACCCTCCTACATACCTCTCCTCCTATTTCCTTCCCTATATATTTTATTACCCTCTGAACAACTTTTCCTCCCACCGCTTATTTTCTACTAGAGCAAGAAAAGATTTGAAATTTAGAGATTTTTAATGTAGTGAGAAAAGTTAGGCAAAATTTAGGTATTTTATAACTTATTTGTTAGGCAATTAATGTATATTGTAGGCTTGACCCTATAACTCTAACTCTTTTTATCAGCCTTCAAATTTCAATAAAGCCTTAGGATCAGTAACCACAACAACAGGACACGCAGCCCTTGAACTTACTTGTTCTACTGCACTTCCCACATACCACCTTTTTTCTTTCTCTTTGGTATGAGAACCCATAACAATTAAATCTGCATCTTTTTCACGCGCATATTTTAAAATTTCCAAATAAGGTGTATTCCCTTCCCAAATATCGCATTTTTGCTCTATTCCTTTCGAGATTTTTTTACACTCTTTTTCCAGTTTTTGCTTTAAATTCTCCATTTCTGTTTCTAATTCTATCTGGGGATACTTCCCAGTGGGAGAAACAGATAACATGTGGAAGATAAAAAGTTTTCCATTGTATTTTTGAGCTAATTTTACTGCAAATTGGAAGGCATATTTACAGGACTTGGAGAAATCAATACAAACTATTATCTTTTTAAAACTTAATCTCTCTTTTGGAATTAGCCGATTAACAATCATCACCGGACAACGCGCATGCATAATTACTCCTTCTGCTGTACTACCAAGCATTCCACTTAGTCTTACTACTCCCTTTTCTTTCGCTCTGCCTGCATGTGGACCTAATACAATTAAATCTACCCTTTCCTTCCGTGCCCATCGTAAAATCTCTTCCCAAGGAAGACCTATTGTTGTTTTAATTTCATAATTACCATAGGGTTTTAAAGCTCCAGCACATTGATTATCTATTTGCTCCCTGACTGTTTCTTTATACTCTGTGCTCGCAATAATTTCCTCTCCTGTCTTAAAATCTTTGACAAATAGTCTATACTGACCAGGATCTGGAGATTCTAACACATGCAGAATCAATAACTTTGCATTACTTTGTTTGGCAATTTCTAAGGCCGTAATTACTGGTGCATCACAAGCCTCTAATAAATCCGTTGCAGTTAGGACTTTTTTAAACATTTTTTCCTCCATAAATAATTTTAACTCTTAATTATCATGGATTATTTATATAAAATTGTTTTTTGTCAAGTTTTAGTTTAAAATTAAGATGCAGTGTTTGGATTTTTCCTTATCCCTTTTTGTTTCATTCTTTTCTTTTACAAAACAACACTTCCACTTCTTCCCACTGTATGAGCATTTTCATATTTTTATATTTTACTATTCCAACAATAAGCGTAAAACTTCCAATAAAAATAAACATCCCACTACCATCAGCTTGCGGGTTTCTACAGATTTACCTATTCTTTTATATGTCTGGTTTAATATTATTTATGCCTTCTCTTATATACTTCTCAGCTAACTGATATTCTCCGCCTTCCTGCAAAGATAGAGCAGCACAATTGTAATTCCAGATATTATCAGGATTGCGATTTATTAATTTTTCAAATATTTTTATCCCCCTTAGCAATATAAAGGTCAGCCAAATCGCGTTCGTCCATATCCGGGTCGTGTTCTTCACTACAAGGAATTTTACGCATACGATGTTGCATAAAGTAAATAGCTTTGTCTATATCTTTATTTCGCCAATAGTTTATTAATTCTTCGAATATATTAAAATAATCTATGCAAGGACCAAACTCATCTGATTCTGCTACTCGAGCAAATAATTCCATTGCCTTATCTTTTTTATCACTTTCTAAATAATATTCAGCTATAACCAGCAATCCGCAATCGGAAAGCCTATCCAGGGATAATTGCTCGATCTCCTCAGCGGAAAGCTTTATATTTCTTCCCACTGCCGCAAGGGCAAGGTTGATTTTTTTCTATCTTAGGAGTTTTTATGTAGGTTGGAAAAATCATATTGCTTCATCTATTTTACCCCTATGCCACAACTTACTTTTTAATCTTTCATATACATTAAATACAATCGGGCAGATTGCATAATTTTCTATTACATTTATCAGTCTGAAAACAAAATCTTTTTTATGCAGATGAGGGTATGACCTACAGTCTGCAGGCCGTAGAAGATATTGACTACATCTATTATTACTTAGAAAAGGGCAAGACTCTGTTTTAAACCAGAACTTTCCTTTCTCGTTACATTTAACCAAATATTGTTCCTTAAACTGGGCAACAGAGATATTCAATCCTTTTGCAAATCTCTCAATATCTGAATGGTTTAAAACCGGTTTTATCTTCCTACAGCAGTTGCCACACTTCGTGCAGTCTATAAGCGAAGATATCTCTCGATTCAGCTTATGCACAAGTCTGTCAATTTCTTCTGGAGAAAGTGGACAAAATCCTTTTAAAAATAAGCGAAATTCCCAGTTCTCTTCCTCTTTCTGTCTTGCTAATTCCTGTATTTTCTCTAAATCGGTTTCGATATTTCGGCTTATTTAAAAAGCCTCATATGCCTCATAGGCAAGAGTTAAGAATACCCCGCCGTTTCTGCTGTTATGCCGCCTTTTGAAAGCTCATACATT
>Ga0190363_1001848_pt1 | contig 12426 bp, 11 predicted proteins | sample 48721867_MG_FD_161272 | JGI IMG/M metagenome (GOLD analysis project Ga0190363, IMG submission 161272) | Hydrothermal vent microbial mat bacterial communities from Southern Trench, Guaymas Basin, Mexico - 4872-18-6-7_MG | ecosystem: Environmental > Aquatic > Marine > Hydrothermal vents >...
AAGAACTCATAGAGCGACTTGTAGAAGGTATTAGGACAGTAGCAACGGCGTTCTATCCAAGAAGGGTTTGGTATAGAACACTTGACGCCCCAACAAACGAATTCAGAGAACTTCCTGGTGGAGAGGACGAGCCAGAAGAGAGAAACCCAATGCTTGGATGGAGAGGAATTAGGAGAGGGCTTGACCAACCAGAGCTTCTAAAGACCGAGTTCAAGGCCATTAAGAGGCTTGTTGATGAAGGTTACGACAACCTTGGTGTAATGCTTCCACTCGTCAGTCACGTTGAGCAGCTCAGAGAAGCAAAGAGACTTGCAAGAGAAGTTGGTCTTGAGCCACACAAAGACGTTGAATTTGGTGTTATGGTTGAAACACCCTCTTCAGCACTCATTATTGAGGACCTCTGTAAAGAAGGCCTCGATTTCATAAGCTTTGGTACAAACGACCTCACTCAGTACACACTCGCTATCGATAGAGACAACGAGAGGGTCTTCAAGCTATTCGATGAAACTCACCCAGCAGTTCTCAAATTAATAAAGCACGTTATCAAGGTATGTAAGAAGTACGGGGTTGAGACAAGTATTTGTGGACAAGCTGCAAGTGATCCAAAGATGGCAAAGATCCTCGTTAGGCTTGGAATTGACAGTCTTTCAGCCAACCCAGATGCAGTACAACTCATAAAACAAGTGGTTGCAAGAGAGGAACAAAGGATCATGCTTGAAAATGCTAGAAGACAACTCTACAAGGATGAAGAGCTCGAATTCTGAGCTTTCTAATTCTTTTATTACTCTTTTTCAAGTATTGTCATTTAGAGTGGGAGGAGTTTGGGGTCTTATTACATGGTTTTTTATAAGGACAATTTATCCATAGTAAACTTTTTATAATAACGTTTCGATTCTTGTTTGATAGGCTTATGTGTTCAATTTTGAGCAGAAGAATTATTGTAAATGAACACTAAATCTTCAGCAGGTGAAGGATTTGGATGGAGAGAAGATTCAAGCAATGCGACAGGAGATCGTGGAAGGCCACATAGAGAAAACTATGCTTAAGTTAGCTTATCCATTGATTATTAATAATATGGTTCAAGTTCTTTATAATTTAACAGATACATTTTGGCTTGGTAGACTTGGTACAGAGGAGCTTTCCGCTCCAGGGACTTCCTGGCCACTTGTATGGTTTTTCATGAGCATTGGGATGGGATTTGCAACTGCTGGATTTGCATTTGTGAGTCAATACATTGGGGCGAAGGATTACAAGAAGGCCAATCGTGCTGCTGGTGCACTGTATTCACTTATGATGCTTTTTTCAGCTTTTGTTGCAATATTTGGTTTGATTATAACTCCCTTCGCACTTGATTTTATGAATGTTACGCCTGAAGTTTACCCCTATGCCCTTGGTTATATTAGAGTAATATTTATTGGAATTCCATTTTCATTTACGTTATTTGCATTTAATTTCCTTCTTAGAGCAGTTGGAGATACTAAGACTCCAGTAAAGATTAACATGTTTACGGTTTTCCTTAACATCCTTCTTGATCCTCTCTTAATTTTTGGATGGCTTGGTTTTCCGGAATTTGGAGTTATAGGTGCTGCTGTAGCAACCATGTTTTCAAATAGTGTTGGATCATTGATTGGAGGTTATCTACTTTTTAAGGGAAAGGTAGGAATACATTTGAGTCTCGAGAACCTTAAGCCTGACTGGGACTTTTATAAGCGTATTTTCAGAGTAGGGATACCTTCAAGTGTAGGCTTTTCTGCTGATGCTTTTGGATTTGTAGTACTAACAAGGATAATCTATATCTACGGGACTGTTGCTTTTGCCACATATACAATAGGAGATAGGCTTACTCACTTCATGTTTGCCATAGCTGATGGAATAAGTATGGCCATGGGAACAATGGTGGGACAAAACGTTGGTGCTGAGAGATATAAAAGGGCAAAGAAGATTGCGGAAAAAGCAATGCTGACGAATCTCGTAGTCCTAAGCATTGGTACTCTTATCGTGGCTGTATTTAGAGCTCAAATATTTGGATTTTTTATTAAAGATGAGAGAGTTTTAGCAGAGAGTATTAAGTTTGTTAGATATTTTGCATTTTCTTTACCATTCTTTGGTATTTTTTCTGCTGTAACCAACGTTTTCCAGAGTTCAGGTCATACAAAGAAAAGCATGATCCTTGGAATGCTGAGATTGTGGATGCTTAGAATCCCTCTTGCATATTACCTTGGTAAACTACTAGCAGATACAATAGGTGTATGGTTTGGAATGGGTCTAAGTAACTTTTTAGCAGCATTAATAGGTTTTGTGTGGTTCCTAAAGGGTTCATGGATGAAGCGAATAATAGACCATTAATTTTATATATTAACGCTTCGACAACTATTTTACTATGGCCCGAGTAGACAAAATGAGAGAAGAAATCTTAGAGGGAAGCATAGAAAAGACTCTTTTCAGGTTAGCTTGGCCTTTAATCCTTAATAATCTTGTGCAGGTGCTTTACAATATAACTGATACATTTTGGCTTGGAAAAATAGGGAGAGAGGCTTTATCAGCTCCAGGAGTTTCTTGGCCCTTAATTGGAACTCTTATGAACTTGGGCCAAGGATTCGCTGTTGCAGGATTTGCATTTGTGGGCCAATATATAGGGGCAAAGCTCTATGATAAGGCTAATAGGGCCGCTGGGGCGTTGTACTCTCTGCTCTTGTTTTTTGCCTCTATTACTGCGGTCATTGGCTTCTTCATAACCCCTAAAGCTTTGGGGTTCATGAAGGTTACATCAAATGTATACCCTTACGCCCTCACATACGTGAGAATAATCTTTATAGGGATTCCCTTCTCCTTCACTGGCTTTGCATTTAGTGCTCTTATGAGGGCTACAGGGGATACTAAGACTCCAGTAAAGATTAACATGTTTACAGTCTTTTTGAATGTTGTTCTAGATCCAATTTTGATATTTGGGCTTTTCGGACTTCCCAAGCTTGGTGTTGCAGGTGCGGCGATAGCAACTGTTTTCTCAAATACCTTGGGTTCAATAATTGGTGCCTATCTTCTCTTCACGAGGAGGACACCTATACACTTATCACTAAGAGACCTTAAACCGGATTTCGAGTTTTACAAGCGCATATTTAAAGTGGGCCTGCCTGCTGGAGTAGGCCAATCTGCAAACAGTTTTGGTTTTGTGATCCTTACAAGAATAATCTTTGGATTTGGTGATGTTACTTATGCAGCTTACACTATTACAACCCGGCTTGTGAACTTTCTTACTAGTATCTCTAGAGGAATAAGCATGGCCATGGGGACTATGATCGCTCAAAATGTTGGGGCTGAAAATTACAAAAGAGCAAAGCGAATTGCAGAGAGAACAATGATAGTTAATGTGATTATAGCCACCACTGCGGTTGTAGTGATAGGTATTTTGAGAGTCCCGATATTTAGGATTTTTCTTGATGATAAGGCTGTGATAAAGGAGAGTGCTATCGTTTGGAAGTACTTCTTAACCTCAGTGCCTTTTTTTAATGGCATCTTTGTTGTTGTGAATAACGTTTTTAGAGCCTCAGGACATACAAAGAAGAGCATGGTGCTTGGAATTTTGAGGCTCTGGGGATTGAGGATTCCTCTTAGTTATCTATTAGGCTACTTGATTCTTGGATCTTCGATAGGAGTCTTCCTTGGGATGGGTCTTAGTAACGTGATTGCCGGGCTTTTTGGTTTTATTTGGTTCTTGAGGGGCACGTGGATGAGAAGAATTATAGAGGAAGAATAAGTTATCGAAAGGTTTATACTGGAAGTGAATTTCTATATAGATTGGTGGGATAATATGGAGTTTCGAAAGATACAATTTACAGGCAGGAGTTCCTACATAATCTCTCTCCCGAAGAAGTGGGTTAAGGAGAATGAATTAAAACAGGGGGATGTAGTTCCAATAGCTATTAATCCTGATGGATCACTCTTGATACTCCCTAAAAAACCTAAGGAAGTAACTGAGAGCAAAGAACTTGTAATTTCCAAAGAGATTTCTCCAGATATGGCGGTTAGATTGTTGATCTCTGCTTATATCCAGGGGTATGATATTATCGACGTGAAGTTCACAGAAGACATGCCACTCTACAAAGTAAAAATACGCCAAACAATCCAAAATCTTCCAGGTTTGGAGATAATTCTAGAAGAGCCTCTTAGGATTACAAGCAAGAGTCTGCTGGCAGATGAGGAGGTTAACCTGAAGGAGATAATAGAGCGGTTGACCTCGATCCTAGTTTCCATGATAGAGGATTTGGCACTTATAAATGAGTTCGAGAGAAAGGAGGTTCTCAGAGACATCAATGGCCTTGAGAACGAACTCGATCGCTTTTATTTCCTCACGTTGAGGACTGTAAACAAAGCTCTCTCTGGAGGAAGTATAGGAGAAGATAGAGAGTTTATTAAAAGGAACTTTGATCTTCTTGGAGTTCTCTTTATAGTACGCAATATTGAGAGGATAGGGGATCATATAGTGAGGATTGCGGAGAACTTTGATCCCGATCTTGATATTGAATACTTGAAAGGAATGATACGGAAAGTAATGTCTCAGATAACTGAGAAGGATCTGAAGAAGATTGATGAAATAATGCTCGAGCTAAAGAATTACATAGAATCAATAGATTACAGAAAATCGATTGCCATGGACAGCTATCGTAGGGTACTTGAATATATTGGGAACATAGGGGAAACAATAATTAACATGAGTTTGAGTTGAGAACGTAGGAGATTTTCTTCAATTTTGGACTTTAGGAAAATCTTTGAGTTTTTTCAAGCCTCGCCCTTTGGGAGGGAGGGAATTAGATAGTGGAAGAGACTATTAAGAATTGTACATGAACTGTTTTTCGTTTCCACAATGCTTTTAACCATTCGAAGACATTATTGGGTGGTGATTTTTGATGATTGCTATCATTGTTCATGGAGGAGCGGGTACAATAAAGGATGAGGGAAGAATCCCCAAGGTGATGAAGGGAGTAAGAAATGCCGTTTTGGTTGGATGGGAGGAGCTAAAAAGAGGTTCAGCTATTGACGCTGTTGAAGAGGCAGTCAAAACATTAGAAGACAATCCAATATTTAATGCTGGAACAGGGAGTGTTCTGACGTTGGATGGGAAAGTTGAAATGGATGCAGCTATTATGCGATCTAATCTTGAAGCTGGTGCAGTAGCTAGTATCTGGGGGGTAAAAAACCCAATAAGTATTGCAAGAAAGGTCATGGAAAAGACTGATCACGTTCTCCTTGCTGGGGAAGGAGCCGTTAAATTTGCTCGTCTGATGGGATTTGAAGAATACAATCCAATAGTCGAGGAGAGAGTTGAACAATGGAAAAAGCTTAGAGAAAAATTTCTTGAAAAAGGCACGATTTCCCACTGGAAAAAGATTAGTGAGCTTATAAAGGAATACCCGGAAGTCCTTAGGAGCACTGTTGGTGCTGTGGCATTTGATGGTGAAGAAATAGTTGCAGGTACATCCACTGGAGGGGTTTTCTTAAAGATGTTTGGAAGAGTGGGAGACACTCCAATAATAGGTGCCGGAACTTATGCAAATGAGTTTGCTGGAGTTTCATGTACAGGACTTGGAGAGGTTGCCATAAAGCTTTCTCTTGCTAAAACTGCTACAGATTTTGTTAGGTTTGGTTTAAATGCTCAAAAGGCAAGTGAAGCTGCGATAGAGCTTGCAACTAGATATTTTGGTTCTGAAAATATGGGAATAATCATGGTTGATAAAAATGGGAACGTAGGCTTTGCCAAGAACACGAAACACATGAGCGTTGCATATATGAAGGAGGGCATGGAAGGACCAGAGACGAGAATTTAGGGGATAAAATATGGAGAGAAAAGACCTATGGTTTCTCCATTTTTCGGCATTTTTCTTCTTCTTGGGGTATGTTTTGGTGGCTCCGTTAATCTCTCCCTTGGCAATAACCTTTGGGGCCAGTCCTTTTATTGTGGGGATAGTAGCTTCTGTCTCGTCAATTTTTGCACTTATTTTAAAACCCCTAGGGGGTATTTTAGGGGATAAAGGAAAGAGCTTTGAGGTCATGATGGTTGGTGCGATTTTTGGAGCCCTTGCAGGGTTTTTTTATATTCTGTCTTTTGTTATGAAGAGTTTAGTTATTTTTGCAGTAGGTAGAGCATTGCATGGAGTTGCAGCAGCATTTTTCTTCCCTTCCTCTCTCTCGACCGCTATTACCCTTGCTCCGAAAGGTAGAGTTGGGGAGACACTTGGATGGAGAGGAACGATGTTTTCTGTAAGTCAGCTCCTTGGGCCAGCTGTGGGAGGGTTTGTTGCAGAGTACTTGGGATTTCATTCCGCATTTATTTTAACCGTCATACTCTCTTTAATAGGATTTTTCTTTGTTTTAAATGCATACAGAGAGATTAAAGACAAAATGCATGTCAAAGAAGAAGAGGAAAGAAAGAGATCTTATAAAGAGCTTGTTAACCTCTCATTTATTTTTGCAGCGCTCTCATTATTTTTCATGGTCTTTGCATACAGTGGGATGTATACTTTCCTTCCTGCATATTACAAGCTTTTGGGATTTGGTACAAGTGTTTTTGGAGTTTACGCTAGTGTAATGGGTGGCTTTAGCATTTTAACAAGGGTTTTTGGTGGAAGGGAGGCTGACAAGAGGGGTCCAGTTCCTGTGGCGTTAGTGGGACTGCTTCTAAGTTCAATATCCTATGGCATTTTAGTTATATATCTCCTACCCCCAGAAGCGTATCTAAGTGCGGCTATCTTGGGAATGGGATTTGGGTTGACTGTTCCAGCTCTTCAGATGTTAGCCTTGGCAGCTCTTCCCAAGAACATCCGGGGAGTAGGTTCAAGCATATATACGATGTTTTTTGATTTGGGTTATCTATCAGGGCCTTTGGCCCTTGGATACCTCGCAGAAAGTGAGGGTTATAAATCGGTGTTCTTCTTTCTCCCTATACTAACATTTTTATCCTTACTAAACCTTATGATTCTTAGATTATGGAGGAGGAAAAAGGCATGAAAATAAGAGTTTCATATGGAACAGCAATAATGTTGGGGTTAAAAAGGGGTCAAATGTTAGCAAGGCCAACAACAGCATATTTTATGACATATCATGAAGGAAGATGTATTAATAATTGTGCTTTTTGTGTACAGGCGAGAAAAAGTAGGGCCGATGTAGAAAAACTTTCAAGGATAACTTGGCCAGTATTTGACTTAAAAGATGTAGTCTCTAAGCTTGAGAAAACGAAATTTGCAAGACTATGCATTCAAACTATAGATTATCCTGGCCTTAAAGAAGATGTCGTAGCAATTCTTGAGAGTCTTTCCCCCATTGGTTTACCGGCCTCTCTTTCAATTACACCAGTGGAGGAGGCATCCCTTAAAACATTCAAAAAACTGGGTGTTGATTACATAGGAGTGGGCTTGGATGCTGCGAGTGAGGAAGTTTATAATAAGGTAAAGGATTCATGGTATTCTTGGAGTGAAATGTGGAACTTTGCAAAGGATGTTATAAAGATTTTCGGGGAGAGAAAGGCGTTCATTCATTTGATATTCGGACTGGGGGAGACTGAGGAGGCCTTTTTGAGTACAATTCAGGAGGCATATGATATTGGGGCAGAAGTGTCTATATTTGCATTTACTCCTATTAAAGGAACCGCTTTAGAGAATAAGACAGCTCCAAGTCTTTACAGATATAGATTAATGCAAATAGGCCTTTATTTAATCAAAAATGGGATAAAAAGGGTTGAAGATTTTGAATTTAGAAGGGGGATGATTGTTGATTTTGGTTTTTCACAAGAGGAACTTTTAGAAGTTCTTAGCGAAAGAGTGTTCATGACTCACGGATGCCCTGGATGTAACAGGCCTTATTACAATGAAAAACCAAGCAAAGAACCTTATAACTTCCCTGTAAAACCTGAAAAAGAATACTTGAATAAATTGCTTAAAAATTTATTTTAAGATTTTAAGAGTGAATATAAGATGTTTTTAAGTTCATTTGTTTTTAACTTATCTGCTATTGGGTAGACTTCTTTGTAGTTTTCTCTTGCTAGGGCATTTAAGGCTTTTGAAAAATAATATAACTCCTCATTTTTGTCCTCTTTTTCCTTTATCTTATGGAAACTGTCAGTGAGATCGCTTAATCTTCCACTTTTCTTTATTATTGCAAGAACACTTCTCACTCTTTCCACTCCTAGAAGGTACATCCCCTGATTTGGAGCATGTAAAAGAGCTTTAAATGCACTATCCATTGCGCTTTTGTAGTCTTCTTTCTCTATATAGACCTCCACTAAACCGAAGCAGGCTTCAAAATACAGCCATAGGTGGGAATCCTCTGTCAATCTTATAATATTTTCAAATTTTTCCTTTGCTACATCTAACTTTTTGCCCTTTAGGGCTTTCTGAGCTTCTTTGAAAATATTTATTGCAAGTTCTTCTTTTTTCATGGTTATTACTCCTTTTTAAGGCTTTTTTGAAGACTCGATTCAAACTCCTTCCAGATTTTGCTCCGTTCCACTTGCACTCTCCATTTTTTCTTGAATGAATTTAAGAGTACTTGGAGATCTCTTTTAAGGTAGTACCTAGCATCGGGGAATGCACTTGTAAGGTATTGGGGCCAATCAATTATTAATATGTCTCCATTACTTTTAAGGACTATGTTGTAGAGACTCATGTCAGAATGGATTATCCCAAATTCCACTATCTTCTTATATTCCTCTAAAACTTTGTTAAGCACCTCAAGAGCTTCTTCTTCTGTTAAATCTGTATCAGTCAATTCTATTAACTCAACGCCATCTATAAACTCCATAACGATTGTGTGTCTGTTCCATGCGATTGGCTTTGGAACCTTGGCTATTGGACTTAGAAGTTGCAATGCTTCGTACTCTCGTTGGGCAACAAGCCGGGAGACATATAGCCATGAGATATGCCGTTTATCTATAAGATTTGGTCGGTATAGTTTTATTCTTGTAAAACTAGTTCTGCCAACTCGATTAAATTTAACCGCTACTCTCTCCTCATTTGGCGTTATTCCGATATACACATCAGCCTCTTTTCCTACCCCTATCTGAGTCTGACTTATTGCTTTGATAATACCTTTTTGAGCAAATGTTCTTATAGCCAGAGCATCGTACCCATGTATTGTGAGTTGGTACCCTATGTATCCTATGTCACTTCTCCTTCTCACAAGGCCCCAATTATCGAGTTTTCCAAGTCGATGAGAAGCAGTTTCGATATCTACTCTTGCAAATTTTGCAATGGTTTCTAAGGGTACCCATTCGTAATGACGCATATTTAGCTCTACCCCTCTCAGTATCCTGAAGTCAAGGTCTTTTAGATTTGGATAAATTTCTAGAGCCAAAAGTTTACTAACCATGGTAATTCGATTTTTCATTTTTTCTTCTTCTTTTTATAGTTAACTCTTCGATAATTTTTTAAACGCTTAATTTTTCATTTAAAATATGCATAGGAGACTCCTCTTATTGCTCTCTCTTGGGTGGATATTCAACTACGTACATAGAATGGCTATTCCTCTTATTCCAATCATTAAAAATGAGCTTGGTATAACAAACGCTCAAGCGGGGTATTTTGGAGATAAGATTGGAAGAAAAAGACTTGTGGTAATTAGTATTCTTGGTTATTCGTTGGCTAGCTCTTTAATGGTTTTTGCAAAAACAATATTGGCACTTAATAAGTGTTAGAGCATTTTATGGTGTTTTTGCTGGCCTTTATTATGCACCATCCACAGCTTTGATAAGTGAAGTTTATAAAGAGAAAAAGGGCTCAGCATTAGGAGTTTTCATGATTGGCCCCCCAGTAGGCAGTACTATTGCCCCAGCAATTGTTGTTCCTATAGCTCTTGCTTTGGAGTGGAGATATTCTTTTGTAATCATTTCATTAGTGAGTGCTTTGATTGGGATTGCATTAATTCATGGAGTTAAAGGTGAAGTGAGACAAGTTGAAGGAGTAAATTTTGCAATACCAAAAAATGTGTTTGGATTAAGTCTCATGAACTTTATAGTGCTTGCTGCATTTTTTGGAATGTTAACATTTCTACCGGATTTCTTTGTAGATAAGGGTAGAAGTATAGAAGAGGCATCTTTTTACTTTTCTCTCCTTTCAATAGCTTTCAATTCTTCTAAAGTCTTATTGAAACTCTTTGGAGGATGTTCACTCACATTCATTTACTCACTAAAGTTTTTAAAAGGTTTCGATCAGAAGGAACTGTTAGCGAAGGCGTTTTATTCGATTTCCGGATGTATTTAGTGAGTTTATTGATCTTCATGTTTGAGAGGAAATGACCAAATATCCTTTGTATTTTTGTGGTGTGTGGACGTTTAAGAACAAATTTTTACATTAATGTGATTTGTTTAGACATTGGTGTAAGCTTTTAGTGCCTAGAGATTGAATGAAGTAGTTTTTGGGAGTGAATTTGCCATGTTAAACCTTTGGTTAAAAAGCTAAGGGTTTAGAAATGCTTTTTTATACATGAAACAACCGTTCGATGAAGATGAATAAAAGTGTTCATTAAGAGTATTTGTGTACATTAATGGGGTGATAGAGTTGAGATACGTTAAGTTGCCAAAAGAAAATACTTATGAGTTCCTCGAACGTTTAAAAGAGTGGGGAGTACTTTATGCTCCAGTGAAGATATCTGAAAAGTTCTATGATTTCAGAGAAATAGACGACGTAAGAAAAATCGAGTTTAAGTACAACAGGACAATAATGCCACCAAAGAAGTTTTTCTTCCTGCCTAAGGAGAAGATATTCGAGTTTAGCATTTCAAAAGCAGAGTACAATGAAGTCATTGAAAACGTGGAGCCATTCATTGTTTTTGGAGTTCATGCATGTGACATTTTTGGGCTCAAGATAATGGACACTATATACCTTGATGAGCTTCCTGACAAGTACTACAAGGTTAGAAGAGAGAAAGGCATAATAATAGGAATCAGCTGTGTTCCAGATGAATACTGTTTCTGCAACTTAAGAGAAACTGATTTTGCAGACGATGGTTTTGACTTGTTTCTTCATGAGCTCCCTGATGGGTGGTTAGTGAGAGTAGGTACTCCAAAGGGACACAGAATAGTGGATAAAAACATCAAGCTCTTTGAGGAAGTTACAACTCAAGATGTATGTGAGTTTAGAGAATTTGAAAATAAAAAACACCAAATGTTCAAGTACCATGAAGATTGGGGTAATCTCCGCTACTTACTCGAGATGGAAATGGAACACCCAATGTGGGATGAACAAAGTGAACTTTGTTTAGCCTGTGGTAATTGTAATTTAACCTGTCCAACTTGTAGGTGCTATGAGGTTCAAGACATTCCAAATCTTGATGGAGATACAGGTGTTAGGATTAGAAGATGGGATTCCTGTCAGTTAAGAAGTCACGGTCTTGTAGCTGGAAATCACAACTTTAGACCAACGAAAAAATCTCGTTTTATGAACAGGTATCTATGTAAGAACTCATACAACGAGAAGCTTGGCATAAGTTATTGTGTTGGATGTGGAAGGTGTACTTACTTCTGTCCAGCGGAGATAAGCTTTGTAGAAAACTTGAGAACTATTCTGGGAGTAAAAGACAATTCATGTCCACCTGAAGTTGCGGAGGAGATGCCGAAGAGAGGATTTGCATATAGCAGTTCTATGGGAGGTGAAGAATGATGAGCACTCCAAGAGACCCCATCCCTAAGGAAATTATGATGCCTAGAGAGAACCCTTACGCCCTTCATAAGGCAAAAGTGCTTAAGCTTTACACATTAACCGAGACAGAGAAACTCTTCCTATTCCGTTTTGAAGACCCAGAATTAGCTGAAAAGTGGACCTTCAAACCAGGTCAATTTGTTCAACTTACAATTCCTGGTGTAGGGGAAGTTCCAATCAGTATATGCTCATCCGCTATGAGAAAAGGATTCTTTGAGTTATGTATCAGAAAAGCTGGGAGAGTTACTACAGTGGTTCATAAGCTCAAACCTGGAGACACAGTCCTGGTTAGAGGCCCATATGGAAATGGTTTTCCTGTTGATGAGTGGGAAGGAATGGATCTTCTCCTTATAGCAGCAGGTCTTGGAACTGCACCTCTTAGAAGTGTCTTTCTCTATGCAATGGACAACAGATGGAAGTACGGAAATATTACGTTCATAAACACTGCAAGGTATGGAAAAGACTTGCTGTTTTACAAAGAGTTAGAGGCAATGAAAGACCTTGCTGAAGCTGAAAATGTCAAGATAATCCAGAGTGTTACTAGGGATCCAGATTGGCCAGGACTAAAAGGAAGGCCCCAGCAATTTATTGTCGAGGCCAATACAAATCCAAAGAACACTGCAGTAGCTGTGTGTGGACCTCCAAGAATGTACAAAGCAGTTTTTGAGTCACTTATAAACTATGGTTACCGCCCAGAGAATATCTATGTGACACTTGAGAGGAAAATGAAATGTGGAATAGG
>Ga0190363_1001850_pt1 | contig 12417 bp, 14 predicted proteins | sample 48721867_MG_FD_161272 | JGI IMG/M metagenome (GOLD analysis project Ga0190363, IMG submission 161272) | Hydrothermal vent microbial mat bacterial communities from Southern Trench, Guaymas Basin, Mexico - 4872-18-6-7_MG | ecosystem: Environmental > Aquatic > Marine > Hydrothermal vents >...
TCCTTACTTCTGTAGGATAAGGTAATTGTTTTCTCTTCTTGAAGAACCAAAGCATAGTATCTACCTCATGGTTTATTCTACCTTGCCTTAGGAATTAATGTGTAAATCCGTATTTATAGGTTAATACGATGCATATGCATAACTTTTATGCTATGGAAGTGATAACAAGTTTAAACAATAAGTGAAATAGATGAGTTGGAGGAAGGATTTAATGATATTATTGAATACCTTACCGAAATATGATGTCGTGGTGATAGGTGGTGGGACAGGAGGATTTGCAGCAGCAATAGCGGCAGCGAGAAGTGGAGCGAAGACGTTACTCGTTGAGAGATATGGGTTTCTAGGTGGTATGGCTACTGCTGGCCTCGTTAATCCCTTCATGTCATTTCATATAAAGGGAGTGCCGATAATAGGAGGAATACTTCAAGAATTAATAGAAAGGCTTAAAGATATGAATGCATATGATGAGAAAAATAGATCGTTTGATTCCGAAGTAATGAAATACGTAATGGACTCTATGATCGTTGAAGCTGGTGTAGACTTATTACTCCATACAACATTCATAGATTCAGTAGTGCATAAGAACACAATAAAAGGCGTTATACTTCACAATAAGTCGGGGATATATGTAGTCCCTGCAGAAATATTCGTCGATGGTACAGGCGATGGGGATGTGGCCGTTAGTGCTGGGGCTCCTTATGAAAAGGGACGCAAAGAAGACGGCCTAATGCAACCAATGACTCTTAATTTCGACTTAGCAGGAGTTGATGAAGAGAAAATGCCCAGTAGGGAAGAGATAAATAGAGCTTACAAAGAAGCCAAGGAAAGAGGAGAGATAACCTGTCCAAGAGAGGATGTGTTGTGGTTTTATACCGTTAGAAGGGGAATAATACACTTTAATACAACCAGAATAGTGATGGTAGATGGGACGAAAGTAGAAGACTTAACTAGAGCGGAAATAGAAGGCAGAAGGCAAATGTTCGAAATCGTGAACTGGCTTAAGAGGACTTTTAGGGCGTTTAAAAATGCATATATAATTAGGTCAGGTGTCCAAATAGGCGTTAGAGAGACTAGGAGAATAATTGGGGAATACGTACTCACGGCGGAGGATATATTAAAGGCAAGGAAATTTCCAGATCCTATATGCAGAGGAAATTACCCTATTGATATACATAACCCAAGAGGAGAAGGTACTATACTCAAATTTCCTCCTCCAGGAGATTATTATGAAATACCATATAGATGTATAGTACCGCTAAAAGTAAATAATTTACTAATAGGAAGTAGATGTATTTCAGCTACTCATGAGGCCTACTCCGCGGTAAGGATTATGCCTATAGTAATGGCAATAGGACAGGCAGCAGGCACAGCCGCTGCACTATGCGCTAAGTTGAACATTAGACCAAGAGATCTAGAGTACGAAATACTTAGAGATCATTTAAAAGATCAGGGAGCAATATTATAAACTTAATTATGATGAAATCTATGTTAGTTCCTTCATAATGATCTTAGTTAGTTCTACGTTATTATCACACCTATTTAGATCACGGTAACCTGCTATTTCAAATATTAGAGGTTTCTTATACACTAAGGAGAACTCTTTAAATAACTCAGGCCAATTGATGTTACCTACAAGAGGTGGGAAGTGTAGATCGTGCCATCCATCATTATCATGTATGTGAGTCGCAATAAGATAATTTTTAGTGATCTCAATGAATTCTAATAAATTTAATTTATTAACGTTAGCGTGACCAGTATCAAAGCATATGCCTATATAATCGGGGTCTGAACCTTCAACAATTTCTATAAGGTCTCTTGGTCGTGAACCGAACATGTTTTCTAGCCTATTCTCAACAGCTATTTTTACGCCGTAATCTTTGGCGAAATGAGAGAGTTGAGAGAAGACATCAATGTTTATATATTTAAGCTTCTCGTTCATTTCTATAAAGCTCATGTTTGTCTCCGCATTATTTATTCTTGCAGTATGAACTACAAGAACTTCTGCACCAAGTAAGGAACATAGTTCTATCCAGTTTTTCATTTCATTAAACGCACTGTCTCTCTCAGACTGGTTATTAGATGCAAGACGTAAGTCTATATCACCGTATATAGCATGTACTTGTATAGGTTTAATTTCAAGACTGTTTAGTACTTCATTCAGTACTTTAGCACGTGCGATGAAATCTTCTCGTTTCTTTAAATCAGAGAGATGTTCACAGGAAAGCTCCACGTAAGAGATCCCTTTCTCCTTTAATCTTTCTAGAGCCTTCTCTAATGGTAACGCTACGTAAACCCATGTATCTATGCCAAATGGTAAGGTCATGATATTATGTAATTAACTACACGATGCTTAAACGTTACTGAACGGATAATACTTAAATAGTGTACACAAAACAATGTTATTGGTGCACCTAATATGAGTAACATAAAGCTATATTCGAGGATGTTATTGGCATTATTGCTATTAGTAGTATTTCTAACATCACATAGTGTAGTTTTGGCTAAAGAGAAGCCGATAATAGTATGTACAACATCAGTTCTAGCCAGCATAGCTAAGGACTTAGTAGGAGATAAAGCCATAGTAGAGGTGATAGCGTCTCCTGCTGTATGTCCAGCACATTATGATGTCAAACCAAGTGATGTAGAGACATTTAAGGAAGCTGATCTTATATTAATGCACGGAATGGAACAATGGGTGAAGGCGCTTAAGGAAGCTTCTGGTAGTAATGCGCCGATAGTGAAAATACCAGGTTCTTGGAATTCTCCAGATGCTCTTAAAGCAAGATATGAAGCAGTCGCTAAGGCTATAGAGGATAATTTAGGAATAGATGTCTCTGATAGGTTAGGTAAGTGTATTAATAAGATAGATGACCTAGGCAAGTACTTAAAGGAATACTCTAAGAAACATGGCTTTGAAGGGATGCCAGTCGTGTGTATGGCATGGCAAGTCGCGTTCATAAAATACCTCGGCTTCAAGATCGTGGCTACCTACGGGCCACCTGAAAAGGTTACAGCCAAGGAATACAGCGAGATAATTAAGAATGCAACAAGCGCAGGGGCAATATTAGTAATAGATAATATACAAAGTGGAACAGAACTCGGGAAGAAAATAGCATTGGAAATAGGCGGTGTTGAAGTAGCGCTCACGGACTTTCCAGGAATCTCTCCAGAGATGAACAATATAACAGCAATGCTTAAATGGAACGTAGAGAAGCTTGCCGACGCATTAGCAAAGGCTAATCTTCAAAGAGAAGTAAACATTCTCAAAGAACAACTTGATACCTACAGAACGGCAACAATAGTGCTTATGGCGATTACGGTAGTGTTAGTTTTGCTCGTAATAGGCCTTGCTATTAGGCTTAAAACAAGGAGGTGATCTAGATGACGTCACCACCATTAACGTTAGAAGAGGCTATTAAACTACATGGTCATAAGGGCCCGTGGCTTATATTAGGATATAGGGCAGGGCTAAGAGCCTGTGAAGTACTCAATCCTAAAGGATATCATTCGCTACACTGTGTGGCTTACATCCCACTAAAAATACCCTATACTTGTTCTTTAGATGGTATTCAAGCCTCTACAGGATGTACATTAGGGAAACTAAATATAGAGATCCATAGAGCAGATGTTAAAGATATACGTTTCATTTTTATAAATAAGGAGAACGGAAAGAAATTAGAACTACGATTAAACTACGATATAGTTAAGGAAGTAATTAAAGGAGATATGATAAAGGCAAGTAAGTTCGTGGAGGAAAGGCCCTTATGGGAGCTATTCAAGGAGAGGCTATACGATTAAGTGATGTCTGGGTAGCTTATTCCGGTTCTGGAAGGCCTGCAATTAGGGAAATAAACCTTAAGATAGACTATAATAGCCTCATCTTAATAACTGGACCTAATGGTGCAGGGAAAACAACGCTTATAGAGACATGTCTAGGTCTTCTAAAACCTATTAGAGGGGAAGTATTCCTACTTGGAGTTAATACTAAGAGTAGGAAAATAATAAAGGTAAGACGAAAGTGTAGTTACGTGCCACAAGATTTTATGAAACCTCCTTATGAAAGCTATACAGCTAAGCATGTCATAAAATTAGGACTAGCTACGGATATGTACCTATTTGGACTTTCGGACTTAGAGATTAAAAGGCGTATTCTTAATGTAGCTAAGATGCTTCAAATAGAGGATCTCCTTGATAGACCAATAGGAACTTTAAGCGGAGGACAACAGCAGAAAGTATATATAGCTAGGGCCTTAGTGAGAGAACCTAAGGTTTTATTTCTTGATGAGCCATTTTCAAGTATAGATGAAGAGTCAAGATATGTCATAGCTAAAGTGGTACACGAGTACGTCCATCAAAAAAAGGCATGTGCACTGGTAGTGAGCCATGATGTTGATCCTATTATAGATCTTTCGGACATTATAGTTCATATGGATAATGGAAAGATAACTAACGTTGAGGTTAATTAATATGCTTGAAGTAGCAGCAATTGCTTCCCTATTGAGTGGAGGGCTTTGTGGATTACTAGGATATTATGCACAGAGGTTTAATATAGCTACCCTTAGTTTTAGTGTAGCTCATGCAGCATTAGCTGGTGCATCACTAGCGTTAGTAATAAAAAGTGATGTAACTTATTCCGCTTTAGTATTCGCTATTCTCTTCGCACTTGGAATGGGAATTATATCGACTAGAATTTCTCCTCACGAAAGGGAATTAATAAGCATGGGATTCTTCTCGCTTTTCAATGCAATCGCGATATTCATGGTATATATGTCTACATCCTACGTGCTCTCTACTGTATCGATCTCTGTAGTGTTATGGGGAAGCGTCCTAGCGATAACTAAATCAAAGCTCATTCTCCTTGCAGGCATTACGGCTATATTCATGCTTTACTTATTCATATTTAAGCCACAAATAGATTCGATACTTTTCGATAGAAAGCTAGCAAAGGCTGAAGGAGTTGATGTAGACTTGCATACAATAGTGCTATTATTGTTCATAGGGATAGCTATAGCATTTACTCTGAGACTTACTGGAGGTTTCCTTGTTTTCACATTATTATATAATCCAGTTGCCTCTGCCATGCAACTTGTAAGGAAAGCACAGTGGCAACAAGTATTAGCTCCAACTATAGGGATGCTAGCAGCTCTACTGGGATTGACATTCAGCTACATACTTGACTGGCCCGTAGGCGCTACTATAGCCATAATATCTTCTACTATCCTGATGGTAGCATACATAACTCGAACTATAATTAATATGAAGCTTTCCAGAGAAGCGAGAAGGGCTCAAATATCTAGAGGACGTTAATGGGAGAGGAGCATAGGCCTTACTATCTCAATACCCCGCAATTTATGTATCCTATTAAGGAGCTCCTTTATTTTCGCAACACTCCCCCTCACAAATATAGCCAGCATACATCGCTCCTTATCCAAATGTATATGGACAGTACTTATTATAAGATCTAAGTAGTCGTGCTGTATTTCAGTCAACATATGGTCTACATTACCTACTTCATGCTTATAGACAACACCTATTATTCCTACAGCAGATCCAGTTAACTCCCACTTATGCTCTAACATAAATAGACGAAGTGCCTCTTGAACTATCTTAGATTTACTAGTTATGCCTAACGATTTCATGTAAGCTCTGAGCTCTTCAAAGAGGTCAGCAGGGATGTATATGCCCGTCTTTAAACCCCCATCACACATAGGCATCTAAATAATATATCGGTAAGGTAATTATGGATTTCTCAAAAGCTAAGGGCATCATACGAAGTTTTAGAAAAACTTAAATACTTAATGATACTGAGATCACCTTCATGCAGAGTAAAGTAGAGAATATCCTTAAAGAACTCTCCTTAGAACCAGGAGTATCGGGTTTTGAAGATAGGATAAGGAAGAAAATATTAGACATTGCTACTGAAATCGGCTTAAAAATGAAGAGTAATGTGGATCCTTTAGGAAACTTGGTGCTTTCAATGGGATCAGAGGGACCATCAGTAGCATTAATGGCACATATGGATGAAGTAGGTATAATCGTACGTTATATAGATGAGCATGGATTTCTCGGTATAGATACTGTTGGAGGTATAGATACGAGAGTTATGATAGGAAGACCAGTCGTAATATACGGTAGTAAGGGACCGGTATATGGAACAATAGGTGTTAAGCCAATCCATTTACTTAGTGAAGAGGAGAAAAGAAAAGTTCCTGAAGTACGTATGCTATTTGTCGATATAGGAGTTAATAGTAAGGAAGATGCGAAGAAATTGGTTGAAATAGGAGATGTAGGGCATTTAATGAAGATATATAGAAAGATGCCTAATGAAGAGGGGGATATAGTTAGCTGTGGAGCATTCGATGATAGAACAGGATGCGCTACATTATTACTGGCAGCATCTCTTCTCAAAGAGTCTGAGATGAAGTGTAAGCTTAATCTAGTGTTTACAGTACAAGAAGAAGTAGGTCTTCGTGGATCAAGAGTAGCTGCATATAATTTAAGACCGGACATAGTTATAGCCGTAGACGTGACTCATGCTGTGGGATACCCAGGACTTCAGCCTAAGGATTTTACAGAAATTTACTTAGGTAAAGGTCCTGCAATAGAGTATGGGCCGCCTGTAAATTGGCGACTCGCCAGATTATTAATGAGGATAGCCGAAGAGAATAATATTCCATATCAGGCGAGTTATTTAAGGGGAAGAAGCGGTACGGATATAGACGAAGCACAGATCGCGCGTAGCGGAGCCATAGCAGGCGTAGTTAGTATACCGCTTAGATATATGCACACGCCTATAGAGACCGTAAGCTTAAAAGATATAGAGCGAACAGCAGAGTTATTAGCGTTGTTCATAAAGAGCGTAGACGAGAAAAGCTATAAAGAACTTAAGCCCAGTTGACAGTAATTTATTTCAAAGTTTAAACTCTAGTATAAAGTGGAAATGTCTACTTCCTTGTGGAACCTATTATTAAGCCTATGAGAAAACCAACAGCTACAGGCCCTATTGTGAATATACCTAATGCACTAACTACGCGCTTAATTAGCGGTAATACCTTTTGCACTTCAACGCCAATAGATGAGATCAATTCATTTATATTTCCGCCTAAGCTCCATACTGAAAGTATCGATCCGAGTATTAAAACACCAATTAATGCCAATATGTATTTTAAGACCTTGACTGAGAAGTATCCAAGAGCGAGACCTAAAGCGAACTGAATACCTATAGCAATTAAGACTTTAGGATTAGATAGCGCATTAGATATGAATTCCGGAAGCGATTCATTAGCCCCCATTGTATAAGAAGCGGATAATAGTGGAAGTGTAGACAAAATTAGTAAGATTAATAACGTATTACTCTCTACTCGCATCATAAGGTGTTGTATACGAATTAAGCTTATAAGTGTTAATTTTTGCATGACTTGAGGATATTGGGAAAACATTAAAATCATCTGAAGGCATTATTATAAAGGTCTATTCGATGAGCCTTACGAAGATAGTAATCGACTGGATAATAAGAGTAGTGGATAGCCTCTCATGGGCTGGAGTATTAGTGTTAATGATAATGGAGAGTGCTTGTCTACCTATTCCTAGCGAAGTTGTAATGCCTTTAGCAGGATTCGTATTGTGTAAAACAAAAGTCGATCTAGTACTCTATACGATAATAGGGACTAATGCCAACTTAATAGGTTCATGGATAGCGTATCTAATAGGCAGTTTAGGAGGGAGACCATTTTTAATAAAGTATGGCCGGTATATTATGCTCAGTAAAGAAGAGCTAGAAAGAGCAAAGAATTTATTTGATAGGTATGGTGATCTTGCTGTATTAATAGGCAGGATGCTACCGGCTATAAGAACAGTAATATCGTTGCCTGCAGGCATATTTCTCATGAAGCCCATTAAGTTCACTTTATATACTGTTCTAGGATCAGTTCCTTGGAACTTTCTTCTAACATTCTTAGGGTATAGGCTTGGTACTTACTGGTATTTAATAGAAGAACATATGAAGTACGTAGATGCTTTGGTGGTTTCCCTAGTGATCTTGATAATATTATATTTCATAATAAGAAAGAAAATATCGCATTAAGATTATGGTGTATATTAACTATGAAGAACTTCAATTTTAAGCAATTTGTCTATTGCTTTAAGACCAAAGCCAGTTAATGGAAGGAATACAGTCTCTCCTCTCTCTACAAGACCTAGATCTAGGCTTTTCCAAAGTGCAGCTAATACAGTAGCTGAAGTGGGTTCGACAAAGAACCCCATTTTAGCTAGTTCTTTAAACGCCTTAATTATTTCATTGTTATAGACTACTACTACATCTCCCTTTGTCTCTTTAATTGCCTTAACTACTTGATCTACTCTAGGAGGATGTGGTATAGCTATCCCATCAGCTAATATTACTTTAGGGATCTCGCTCTCGTGTTTGCCATACATTAGATCGTAAACTGGAGTAAAACCTTGTGCCTGTACTGCTATAAGCCTGGGCATTACATTAACTACGTTAAGTTTCTTAAGTTCTTTAAATCCCTTGTATATCCCCAAGAAGAGACCGCCACTTCCTACAGGTATGAATACTACATCTGGGGAGTATCCCTTTGTCTGCTCTACGTACTCGTAAGAAATGGTTTTTAATCCTTCAATGAAGAAGGGATTCCAAAGATGGCTTGCATAATATGATTTTTCGCCTTCTTTCATAGCTGCTTTACTCACTTCAGCTCTTGAACCATTTACTTCAACTAGCTCAGCGCCATAGGATCTTATTTGGAGTTTCTTCCCCTCGGGAGCACCAGCAGGAACGAACACTTTACACTTTATACCTGCTATAGATGAATATGCAGCTATGGCAGCACCTGCATTTCCAGAGGAATCCTCTACTATATTGTCTACTCCAATTTCTACAAGATGTGTTATAAGAGAGCTTGCACCCCTATCTTTAAACGATCCAGTAGGATTTAGATAGTCAAGCTTAAAGTGTACTTCAAGTCCGTATAATTTTCTAGTTACTAGTGGAGTGTATCCTTCGTTAAGGGAGATTATATTATTAACTGATTTAATCGGTAGTGATTCTCGATAACGCCACATATTTGGCTCACGAGTCCTTAATTTCTCCAGCATTAATCCTACATCCTTTAGGTCTACTTCTATATCTAGCGGTTTACCGCATGTACAGCGCCATATCTTTGTATCGGCTGGATATTCTTTTCCACAGTAGCTACAGAAGAGCTTGAAACTTGGCATACTGATCAATAATTTTGTTTACATTACGTATAGCATATAAGACTTATCATGTTTAGAAAATCTTAGTCAGCATTCGTCGTTTCACTCATTATGTTCATAGAGTTCCTTTCGTCTTGCTTCTAATAATAACGGTTCACATCCTGAGAATTCGGCTGCAGAAGAAAGAGTAATGTTCCTTGGAAAAGATGTAATCATTAGTTCGATGTACTTCTTATACTTTAGATCTCGCATGAAGTGATGATCTATTATAATAGTTTCAACGTTTGTATTGCGCACTATTTCTCTGAGATTATTTAACGAGTTATCTAGAGCCTTTCTTGAGTACCTATAGCCCAACATGTAGGTCATAGGACCATCGAGTATTAATAGTGATGGATTTTCACGTATTATTATGTCTCTCTGAATAGGAAGAGGAGGGCCTTCAACATCCGATGTAAAGAGAACATGCTCATCTCTGTATATTACAGTAACCATTATTACATAACCTAACCTATCATTAACGCCATGAGGTACGGGTTCAGAAAATCTAATTATGGTATTTCCAATTCTTAGCTCTTTACCATCAGCATACTCTATCCTACTAGGCTTACCTACATCTTTTAATAATTTTAAGAAACGGGCTGCTCTTATCTTCTGACTTACATTAATATGATCTTTAGGGTGTTTGAGGTATACCTTTTTGCCTTTAAGGATTTCAGGCTCATTTGGATTATGATGATCATAATGATAATGGGTTATTACTACAATTTCAGCATCCCTTATCATTGTAGAGATTTTGTCTAGTGAATCCTCAAGTGCTTTTAACTCAATAGGATGTGGGGGAAGGCCATATCGTCTAGGACCTAATGCCGCACTTGGATCTATAAATAATATGACATCCTTAGTCTCAATGAGAGTAGCCATTGAGCGCACGCCTAATGAGTCGAAAGCTATAGGCGTTATCTCTACCTCACTCATGAGGGGGGCCCCATTTGTAGTTAAATAAATGTTAACTTTTGTGTTATACGCACATGCTTCTTAATCTAGCTGATCTTCCCTTTTATTAATTCCTCCTTTATCCTTTCATATTCCTCTTTGCTTATTCCTTTAGCTACTTGTTGTCCAAACGATGTAAGGCGTATATCATAGCCACTCACTTGCAACATCCAATACTCAGATAGTTTCTTAATTGAAGAAATTATGCTTGTACGTAGTTTTTCGTAATGTCCTGGCCTCCTTCCTGAGAATATATCATCTAATATGAAACGTGCTAAGAATTCTTCTGGACTTTCACTTCCCCTGCTGAAATACGTCGAACCACCATATTCGTGCCATAGATATGCAAGTACGAATTTATCCACTTTAGATAGATACTCCATATCTATCCACCGTGTAGAATTTTTGGTATTTAATTTATTTAGATTACCTCACCTTAGTGAGATAATGTTCTAATTATCCATAGAAGAACTAGAGATATCGATATTATCAATAATGATGCGAACATGGCTGCAGGAAGTGCTAATGCCTCAACCATATTTACTATGAGGGTAGATAGAGTCATGTCACTACCCATAACTATAAATGTAGCGCCAGTTTCTCCTAATGAATGAGTAAAGGCGAGAAGGGTACCTGCAAGAAGACCACGCCTCGTCATGGGTAAAGTTATAGTCTCGTATACATCGTAGAGGGATGCACCAAGGCTTCTAGCAGTATCTTCATAAACATCAAGCATTGATTCATAATAGGAAGCTACAGTAGTTTCAACAATTACAGGCACTGAGAATACTACATGCGTGAATACTATAAGCCAGATTCCAGGGCTTATCAAATTGAAGCCTTTTGGTCCCCATAATAAAATCATAGCTAGGCCTAATGCGCTAGTAGGTATTACCAAGGGGATTTTAAGTAATGTTCTAATTATATGGCCTATACGTGACCTAGTTATTAGAGGCAAGGTTACTATGGCTATATACATTGATATTAATGTAGCTAATGTTGACGCAATAAAGGAAGTTCTGATGGAATATATTATTGAATCCCAGTATCTTGAAGGGCCAAATAATTGATATTTAACGCTACTTTCAATTCGCCCAGTATATGGATCTCTACTCCAGTATCTTACAACGCTATATAGGAGCATGCCAACTGGAGCCATTACGATCAACATTAAGAGTAGTACAACCAGTACATCGCGAATGTACCTGGTGAACTTAGGTATTTTCCTTTCGAATTGAGCTAGTTTTATCTCTAAGCTTGTAGGAGCTAAATGTCTAATCATAGTAGATTTTGATAGACGTTCTACAGGTACTATTATTGCGAGAGAAATACCAATTAGGAGAGCACCTAAAAATGCTGCAGGAGCTAATTTGTTCTCAAACTCCCACTTAACTATAGCTATAGGAGCTGTAGTACTGACTCCCGCAACTATCATTGTTGCACCAGTCTCCCCAAGGGATCTTGCAAAAGCTAATACAGATCCTGAAAAGACACTTGGCATGATCATAGGTAGAGTAACTCTACGAAAAGTAGTAAGGCTGGAGGCACCAAGGCTCCTAGATATTATCTCATAGGACGATTCTACGTCCCTTAACGCTCCACTTACTGTCCTTACTACATATGGAAATGTTAGAGAAACGTGAACTATTAACATTAGTGCGGGAACTTTTATTAAAGGAATTATCGAATTGATACCTATAGGCTTACCTACTAGGGCAGTAAGTCCATAACTAGTAGTCCACGTAAGCATTGTAGCAAATCCGAATCCAGAGGTCGGCACTACTAAAGGCAGTGTAGTGAGGTCTTCAAGCAAGCCTCTACCAGGTATATCGCTTTTAACTAGAACGTATGCTAAGGGAACGCCTATTAATAGATCGATTAATACTGTAAATATGGCTAACCTAAATGAGAGAGCAAGATAGCGCAGTATTTCATGCCAAAACTTACTGCCTATTAATGGGTGAGCAAATACTTCTCGATATACATCATTCCACTTAACGATCATGAAGCCTAAAAGGTAAAAGGATGGTAGGAGTACAAAAAGTATCAAGAACACGGCACCTATAGCTTTTAGGAGTATTTCATAGTTTATTTTCTTCATGGCTATACACCTGGATTTTTAACCTTTTCCCATAGGCTTAGAATTGCATCTAATACCTTTCCGCTAGGAGGTCTAAATACTCTCACGCGTATCTCAGGCTGAAC
>Ga0190363_1001852_pt1 | contig 12410 bp, 13 predicted proteins | sample 48721867_MG_FD_161272 | JGI IMG/M metagenome (GOLD analysis project Ga0190363, IMG submission 161272) | Hydrothermal vent microbial mat bacterial communities from Southern Trench, Guaymas Basin, Mexico - 4872-18-6-7_MG | ecosystem: Environmental > Aquatic > Marine > Hydrothermal vents >...
AACAATATCATCATGAATAAGACTTGCAGTGTGAATAAATTCTATAACAGAGGCGTACCGAATAATCTCTTTTTCATGATAGCCGAGTAATTTGGAACAAAGAATCAATAATGCTGGTCTTATTCTTTTTCCCTTACCCTTGAAAATATAATTCCCGATTTTAGATACAATGTCAATTGATGAGCGTGTAGCTTTTTTAAGTTCTTTTTCTAATTGAATTAATTCTGAATCGATTACTCTATAAACATCCGAAATTGTATGGTTTTTTTTATCCATTATTTATTAATCTTTTTTGAAATTTTATCTTAACATCTTCCCTTGGTTTTTTCAAATAAAACTTATTGCTCTCGATTTATGTCCAATGGAATGAGCATGAAACAATTCCAGTCCTTATTACATCATCCATAAGCATCAAGAAATACAACAACATCAGTAGACTTCTGCCTAATTGACTTCAACTTCCTTTTTTACTAACATATAAATGGAAAGTATTAGGCGGGAGGGAAAATGCCAACCTACGAATTTAAATGTCTAAAATGCAAAAATAAATTTGAGATTTCAGAAAGTATCTCAAAATATGACCCGAAGAAAGTAAAATGCCCGAAATGTGGCGAGAAGAGACTGGAAAGAATATATAGTGGAGTATATGTTCAGACATCTTCCAAGAGTTAAAAATATCAGATCCAGTTAAAAAATCTTTAATTTAATTCAAAATTTGAATGTGATAGAATATAAAGTTACTTTACAGAATTAAGGGCGGTTAGCTCAGCGGGAGAGCGCGGCGTTCGCAACGCTGAGGTCGGGGGTTCGAATCCCCTACCGTCCATAATAATGAATTTTAGTTATGAATTATGAATTTTGAATTATGAATTGTGAGTTTTGAATTATGAATTATTAAATCCTTTTTACATTTAAATTAATATGAGATTTGTTGTAGATTGTATGCTGGGGAAATTAGCAAAATGGTTAAAAATACTCGGCTTTGATGTTTTATATTTCTCAAAAATTGAGGATGAAGAAATTCTTGATATAGCAAAAACACAGAATAGAACTCTCCTTACAAGAGATAGTTATCTAATAAAAAAAGCAAAGGATATTCCAAATTTATTTATTGAAAGTGAAAAATGGTCTGAACAGGTAATTCAGGTAATCAATTTCTTTAAGCTACATAATAAAATAAAGCCCTATTCAAGATGTATTGAATGCAATTATCCATTAAAAAAAATTAAAAAAGAAAGGGTGAAAAATTTGGTTGCGCCTTTTATTTACGAAAATGAGAATGAGTTTGCACTCTGCCCAAAATGTGGAAGAGTTTACTGGCCTGGCACACATTATAGAAAAATGGAGGTAAACATTAAAAATTTAATAAAGGGTTCCAGCTAATTGACAATAATTGTTGCAACCCTATAGCCTAAAAATTGGTTTTATATTATTAGGAGGAAAAAGTGAGTAAAAAGACTTTAATAATAATCATAGTAATTTCCGTTTTAATATGTGGTGGAATTCTTTATGCTCTTTTAAGAGGGAAAAATGATAATTCTTATAGTTTTAAAACAGCAAGGATTGACAGGGGAGATATTCAAATTACTGTAACTGCGACTGGAACGCTTGAACCAGTGAATGTAGTGGAAGTGGGAAGTCAAGTTTCGGGAAGAATTGCAAAATTATACGCAGACTTCAACTCATTTGTGAAGAAAGGTCAGGTCATAGCTGAGCTCGAACAATCTTTATTCATTACTCGGGTGCATCAGAGTGAGGCAAATTATAAAAGCGCAAAAGCAGAGGTTGAAAAGGCAAAAGTTCGTTTAAATAATGCTAAAAAAGCTCTGGATAGAGCAATAAGTCTTTATGAAAAATCATTAATATCAAAAGAGGAAAAAGAAAAAGCTGAGGAAACCTATTATTCTTCTCTTGCAGACTTACAATCAGCTGAAGCTCGCTTAGAGCAGGCAAAAGCTCAATTAGAGTCTGCAAAAGTTGACCTTGAGCATACAATAATAACATCCCCGATTGATGGGCTCGTAATTTCCCGAAATGTTAATGTAGGTCAAACAGTTGCTGCGAGTTTTCAAGCTCCTGTATTATTTAAAATTGCTGAGGATTTAACCCGTATGTATTTAACCTGTCATGTAGATGAAGCAGATATTGGGAAGGTTGAGCCTGGACAAAGGGTTGTATTTACTGTAGATGCCTTTCCCGAAGAAAAATTTGAAGGAAAGGTTATCCAGGTTAGATACAATCCACAGACGATTCAAAATGTTGTTACATATGACACAATCGTCGAAGTTCGAAATGATAAATTAAAATTGAGACCGGGCATGACTGCTACAGCGTCAATTATTACCGCGGAGAAGAATAATGTTTTAAGGGTTCCTAATAGTGCTTTGAAATTTACCCCTCCTCCGGATGTAATTAAAAAATTAAGAAAAAATTTCCAGAGCCTTGAAAAAAGAAAACCGGGTTCCGGGCAGAGAGCCCAACAGTTCGCTAGAACACAGAGACCTAAAAATTTCTCCATAATCTGGGCGGTTGATGAAAATAAAAATTTAAAACCAATTCCAATCATTACTGGACTGGCAGATGACAGTTACACAGAAATTATAAGGATTCTGAGAGGAGAATTAAAAGAAGGTCAGGAAGTGGCAATTGGGTTTACTAAAAGTTCTTCCACAGGAAGGAGGAGAACCTCGCCGGTCAGAGGATTCAGAATGATAGTGAGATAAAAAGAGGAGAAAGATAACATGGATAATCATTTAGTTAAGTTAAAAGAGATTGTAAAAATTTATAAAACCGGAGAAACCGGGCTCGAAGCATTAAAAGGAATAAATCTTAATGTAAAGCCAGGAGATTTTCTGGCAATTATGGGTCCCTCGGGTTCAGGAAAATCAACTTTAATGAATATTATTGGATGTCTTGACAAACCAACATCCGGTCAATATTTTCTCGAGGGAAAAGAAATCTCAAGATATAATAAAAATCAATTAGCTTTAATTCGAAATAAAAAAATCGGCTTTGTATTTCAAACATTTAACTTATTGCCAAGAACAACTGCTCTTGAAAATGTTGAATTACCCCTTTTATATACAAAAATTTCAGGAAAAAAAAGAAAGGAACTTGCCCGCAAAGCTCTTGCTCAGGTTGGACTTGCTGGAAGGGAAAATCATAGGACAAACCAGCTTTCAGGAGGTGAACAGCAAAGAGTTGCTATTGCACGAGCATTGATAAATAATCCAACATTAATCCTTGCTGATGAGCCTACAGGAAATCTTGACACAAAAACAGGCGATGAGATACTCGATATTTTTAAGAGCTTAAATGAAAATAAAGGAATCACAATAATAATGGTTACCCATGACCCTCATGTTGCTGAAATGGCAAAAAGAATAATATATCTTCGCGATGGGGAAATAGTTGATGAGAAATTAAACATTCAAAAATGAAAGAGGTGTAAAATGAATCTTTTTAAAATAATAGAAGTAGCTTTTCGAGCTTTAATGAGAAATAAAATAAGGGCTTTTTTAACCACTTTGGGAATAATAATAGGAGTTAGTTCTGTAATCGCAATGATCAGTATCGGGCAAGGAGCTAAATCATCGGTTGAGGAAAGATTTCGCTCCCTTGGGACTAACTTACTTTTTGTTCGAGCTGGAAGCACTTATACCCGCGGAGTACGGGGAGGAATGGGAAGTGTAACATCTCTAACTGCTGAGGATGCAGAAGCAATTCAAGAAAAGTGCGATGCTGTTAAATATGTATCACCTACTGTGTCAACCCGTGCCCAAGTTATTTATAGAAATAAAAACTGGAATACAAATGTAATAGGATGTAATGAATATTATCCAGAAATTAGAAATTGGACAGTGGAGTCAGGAACATTTTTTACTCGCTCTCATGTAAAAATTTCTGCAAAAGTCTGTCTATTAGGTCAGACAGTTGCTGAGAATCTATTCGGGGAAGGAGAAAATCCAGTGGGTAAAATTATCCGAGTTAATAGAATACCTTTTACTGTGATAGGAGTTCTCGCGGAAAAGGGAGAATCATGGGGATGGTTTGACCAGGACGATGTTATCTTTGCTCCTTACACAACAGTCCAAAAAAGATTATTAGGCATTAATTTTGTTAGATCCATAGATGTCTCTGCAGTATCTTTTGAAAATATGGATGAAGCAGAACAGCAGATAACTGAACTTTTAAGAGAAAGACATAAAATCGGTCCCTATGAAGAGGATGATTTCCATATAAGAAATATGTCAGAAATTTCTCAAATGGCATCCGAAACTTCAAATATGATGACAATTTTCTTAGCAAGTATTGCCTCTGTTTCTCTTCTTGTTGGAGGGATTGGAATAATGAATATTATGCTCGTGTCAGTAAGGGAAAGAATCAGAGAAATAGGAATTAGGATGTCTGTGGGAGCAAAGGAAAGAGATATTCTATTTCAATTTTTGACCGAGGCTATTGTGTTAAGTGTTATTGGAGGATTAATTGGAATAACAACTGGAATTGTGGGTTCGAGATTAATTTCACACTTTGCTGGCTGGCCAACACTTGTCTCTCCTGCATCCATATTCATAGCTTTTATTTTCTCTGCCATAGTAGGTGTGTTTTTTGGTTTTTATCCTGCTTATAAAGCTTCAAAATTAAATCCAATCGAAGCCTTAAGATACGAGTAATTTCATTTTTAAATCCCAGAATAATCCTTGACATCTAAATTTGCGGTTTGCTATATTTCTCTGTTAATTCCAATGTGGGAAAATTTAAGAAAAAGAACTTTCCGAGGCGGAATTCATGTAAAGGATTATAAGGAACAAACTGAATCCCAACCAATTGAAATTTTAAATCCAGGAGAGAAAGTTGTTATTCCTCTACATCAGCATTTTGGAGTTCCAGCAGAGCCTTTAGTAAAAAAAGGTGATGAGGTAAAAGTAGGACAAAAAATCGGAGAAGGAAAAGCTCAATTTTCTGCTCATGTTCACTCAAGTGTTTCTGGGAGAGTGAAAGCAGTCGATTATTATAATCATCTATCCGGACAGTTTGTACTTTCTGTTATTATTGAGAATGATGGTGAGTATACCCCTTTTAAGGAAAATGAGGAGGTAAGAGACCCCTTTTCACTCTCTCCCCAGCAAATAATAGAAAAAGTTAAGGAAGCTGGAATAGTGGGTATGGGTGGAGCTGCCTTCCCGACAGCCATAAAATTAAACCCTCCTCCAGATAAACCAATTGATACAATAATTATTAATGGCTGTGAATGTGAGCCTTTTTTGAATGCTGACAATCGTTTAATGATTGAATATCCAGAAGATATTTTAAAGGGTGCGCAACTAATTAAAATCGCTACAGGGGCAAAAAGAATTATAATTGGAATTGAAGATAACAAACCGGATGCTATAAAGATAATGGAAGCTCATTCAAAGTCTTTCCCTTTTACTGAAGTTATTCCTTTGAAAACAAAATACCCTCAGGGAGCAGAAAAAAACTTAATATTTGCACTCTTAAGAAGAAAAGTTCCAGCGGGTGGACTTCCTTTTGATGTAGGAGTTGTTGTACAAAATGTTGCCACAGCTAAAGCAATTTGGGAAGCTGTTAGCAGAAATAAACCCTTGTGCGAAAGAGTTGTAACAGTTACAGGACCAGGAATTTTAAATCCAAAAAATATTCTTGTAAAAATCGGAACTCTTGCTCAGGAATTAATTGACTTTTGTGGAGGATTGAAAGAAGATACTAAAATGATTGTTATGGGTGGACCAATGATGGGAGTAGCCCAGTGGTCTCTGGATGTGCCAGTAATTAAAGCAACTTCTGGTATAATTGCTTTAACCTCTATTCCTCCAGACGAAGAACAACCTTGCATAAGATGCGGTAGATGCTCTGAACATTGTCCAATGGGATTAGTCCCGACCCAGTTAATGAGATTAACTAAATTTGGGAAATTAATGGAAGCAGATGAATGGGGAATCCTAAATTGTGTTGAATGCGGATGCTGTGAATTCGTCTGTCCTGCAAATATTCCTCTTGTCCACTGGATAAGAACAGGGAAGAGCAAAGTTAGTCTTTTAAAGAAACAAAAATGAATAAAAAAGAAGAAAAAATATTTACAATCCAGTCATCCCCACATTTAAAAGAAAAGGAATCTATCCCTCGAATTATGTACACGGTTGTAATAAGTCTCTTGCCAGCTATAGGAGCATCTATATATTTCTTCAGATTCAGAGCAGTTGCGATTTTAATAACAAGTATTATTAGCTGTCTATTTACTGAAGGGATAATTCTTTTAATTAGAAAAAAACCCATTAATTCTTTATGGGATGGCTCTGCACTTATAACAGGGATATTGCTTGCATTAACCCTACCCCCTTCCCTTCGTCTTGATTTAGTTTTCATAGGAGGAGTAATTGCAATTGGAATTGGCAAACAAGCATTTGGAGGACTCGGTTATAATATTTTTAACCCGGCATTAGTTGGGCGAGCTTTCCTTCAGACAGCATTTCCGGTTGCAATGACAACCTGGACACCAACTATTTTCCAGAAAATAGATATATCTACTTTTGCAACTCCTCTTGGTAATTTAAAATTCAATCAGGCTATTGTTAAAGGAACACTAACTCCTTTAAAAGAACTTTTCTGGGGAAATATAGGAGGCTGTATAGGAGAGACTTCTGCAATTGCCCTTCTTATCGGAGGAATGATATTACTATGGCGAAGATGTATAGACTGGAGAATTCCAACAGGAATTTTGTCCACCCTCTTCCTTTTCACAGGAATTTTCTGGTTAACCAATCCTGATAAATATGCATCTCCAGTTTTTCATCTTTTAGCTGGTGGGGTTCTCCTTGGAGCTATTTTTATGGCAACTGATATGGTCACTTCCCCAATCACCCCACTTGGAAATTGGATATATGCAATAGGAATAGGTCTTTTTATTGGAATAATTCGACTTTTTGGAGGGCTTCCTGAAGGAGTAATGTTTTCAATACTTTTCATGAACGCCTTTGTTCCATTACTCAATCAATTTACACGACCTCGATATTTTGGAGAGATGAAAAAATGAACATTTATGCGAGAATGATTATTGTCCTGACATCAATTGGTTTAATTTCGGGTGCTTTTCTGGCAGGAGTGGGGACTTTAACAAAAAATAGAATTGCTTTGAATAAACAAAAAGAAATTAATGAGGCTATTACCAGAGTAATTTCAGGAGCTCAAATATCAAATAAAATATATGAGGAAAAAGATTTAATTATTTACAGGGTAAATGGCGAAAAAAATAATTTGCTCGGATATGCTGTTTATGCTGGAGGAGTTGGATTTCAGGATAAAATATATTTGATGTTTGGAGTGGACCCGGAAATTACTAAAATTCATTCTCTTACAGTCCTTGACCAGAAGGAGACACCAGGTTTGGGAGCTAAAATTACAAGTGAAAAGAATTTTCTTCAATTCTGGAAAAATAGAGATTGCACAGAGAAAATTACCTTACATAAGCCAGCTGTTAATTCTCCTGACCAGTTATCTCCTTATGAAGTCAATATCATAAGTGGGGCCACTATTTCTTCCGAAGCTGTTGTTAATATCGTGAATACTGCTTTAGAGAGAATTCGGGTTTTAAAAGAGGAAGGAAAATTATAGAGGGAGTCAAAAATGGCAGAAAAAACTATTAGTCAAGAATTTGCAAAGGGTTTATGGTCTGAAAATCCCATCTTCAGACAGTTGCTTGGTCTTTGTCCAACACTTGCAGTAACTAATGCAGTTGTAAATGGTCTTGCAATGGGCGCAGCCACAACTTTCGTCCTTCTCTTTAGTTCAATAGTTATTTCATCAATAAAAAAACTTATACCGCCTCAAGTAAGAATTGCTTCTTTTATTGTAGTTATAGCTACTTTTGTTACAGTTGCAGATAGATTTTTGGCTGCCTTTTTCCCTGATATATCTAAGGCACTCGGACCTTATGTTCCTTTGATTGTGGTCAATTGTATTATTCTGGGAAGACAGGAGGCATTTTCCTCTAAAAATCCTGTTTTTCGCTCAATAATAGATGCTCTCGGCATGGGAATTGGCTTTACAATTTCTCTTTTAATACTCAGTTCAATTAGAGAAATTCTCGGGAGCGGAACTTTTTTTGGAATGCCTTTAACAGGAGCTTGGTTTAAGCCATGGTTAATTATGATTCTTCCTCCTGGCGCTTTCTTTACTCTCGGATTATTAATGGGAATTTTCAATTATCTGGATAAAAAGAGAAGGTAGGAGGAGAAAGTGGAATTAGTAACAATTTTCATATCAGCTGTTTTAATTAATAATTTTGTTCTCCATTATTTCCTTGGAATATGCCCTTTCCTTGGTGTTTCAAGAAGAATAGACTCAGCTTTTTCCATGGGGTTAGCAGTAACCTTTGTTATGACGATTACTGCAATTGTTTCATGGATTATAAATCATTGGATTCTAATCCCTTATCACCTTGATTATCTTCAGATAGTCTCTTTTATACTTGTAATAGCTTCTCTCGTCCAGCTTGTCGAAATGTTTATAAGGAAAACAAGCCCTCCTCTCTACCAGGCGTTAGGAATTTATCTTCCTTTAATTACCACGAATTGTGCTATCTTAGGATTAGCTCTTTTAGCTGCCCTTAAAAATTATGGCTTTATACAAACAATAATTTTTGGACTTGGTTCTGGCATTGGATTTACCTTAGCCATTGTTCTTATGGCTGGAATTCGAGAACAATTAGATATGGCAGATGTTCCTGAAGTTTTGAAGGGACCTGGAATAGCATTAATTACAGCAGGTATAATGGCTCTTGGTTTTTTAGGTTTTACAGGTATGTTAAAATAAAAAGTTATGATGGAAATTTTAATACCATTAATTACTATGGGTCTTTTAGGGCTGTTGTTTTCTTCTGGGCTCGTAATTGCATATAAGAAATTAAGGGTTGAAGAAAATCCTTTAATTTCTAAAGTAGAAGAAATCTTACCTGGCGCAAATTGTGGTGCCTGTGGATATTCGGGATGTCGAGCATATGCTCAAGCTGTCGTGGAAGGAAAGGCAGAACCAAATTTATGTTCTGTGGGAGGAAATGAAGTTGCCCAGCAAATTGCTGATTTACTTGGTATAGAAGTTACTGAAACAGTAAAAAAAGTTGCAAGGGTTCTATGTCAGGGAACAATTGCTATTGCAAAATATAAGGGTGAGTATAGAGGAATTAATTCCTGTTTTTCCGCTCAAATAGTGTGTGGCGGGAATAAATTATGTGAATACGGCTGTCTCGGACTCGGGGATTGCGTTCGTGCCTGCCCGTTTGATGCCATTTATATAGGGAGTGAAGGACTCCCTGTTGTAATAGAAGAAAATTGTGTCGCATGTGGAAAATGTGTTGAAGCTTGTCCACGAAACATTATTGAACTTCTCCCGGTTTTTCAGAGAGTTATTGTCTTCTGTAAAAATAAAGATAAAGGCTCTCTTGCACGAAAATTATGCGAAAGAGCATGTATAGGATGTGGAATATGTTCAAGGGCATGTCCTGATGGAATAAAACTTGAAGATAACTTAGCCATAGTATTCAATCCATTAAATTTACCAGAAGACTGTCTCCCAAAATTGGAGAAATGCCCTACCAAAGCAATAAGGGTAATTGGAAATGAAAGAGAAAGGATTAGTTCTCAACAAAGAGCAGGATAAGATAAGAATCAGAATTTCAAATCCTGCTTTATGCGAGCACTGTCATGTACGGCTTTTTTGTATTGGTAAAAAATCTTCAGATAATACAATCTTAGTGAATGACCCTGTTGGAGTATATCCAGGGGATTTAGTTGAATTTGAAATTCCTCAAACTGAATATAATAAACAATTGATAAAAATATTCGGTTTATTACTCTCTGGAATTATTGGAGGTTCAATAATAGGGTATATTATTTCACTTTTTCTGTTTATTCAGCAAGAAATAATCACTTTTTTGGGTGCTTTATTGGGGCTTTTTATAAGTGGTTTTTTTGTTATACGAAATTCCAGAAAAGAACAGAATCTATTATTTCCGACCATAATACGAATTATTAAAAAGGGAGAGAAAAATGGATAGAAGAAACTTTTTAAAATCCTTAACTTTGCTTCCAGTTTTATCACTCTCTTTTCATGAAATTCCTAAAACTCCTTTTCAATTATACATTCTTTCCTCTTTTCCTGAAGAATTTCTTCCTCCAATTTTAGAAGAAGGATTTAAAACAGGATTAATAGAAAAAAGAAGTTTTCTGTTTTCAGGTTATCATCCTGTAAGGAATAAAATTTCATTTGAATTATATAAAAGGGGATGGAAAGAATCCTTAAAGGGAATAAAAATATCCTTTCAAAAATTAAAACAATCTGGAAACCCCTCCTTCACTTTAATTTTGAGAAACAAGATTATAGACCCGAGAAAAGGAAAACTGTTCTCTGTATGGAAAAGAATGAAAGAAAAAGAAGACAAAACAACTTTTCTGACTGTTATTTCACAAAAAGATTCATCCTTTTTAACCAGAGGGAAATTTGCAAAAATATCAATCTCGGGAAAGGAAATTGAAAGGCTTCCTCTCTCCACTGAACTAAGAAGAAGTTACATATGCGCTCATGGAAAAATTATAGTTTCTATTAAAGATGGAAAAGTATGGATTGAAGAATCCTCCTGTCATAATAAAATCTGTATTAAAACCTCACCTGTATTTTATACTGGAGAAAGAATAATATGTGCACCGAATAGATTCCTTTTGGAAATTAGAGGAAATTCTGGTGTGGACACATCAATTGGCTAAACGCCTTTACATTTTTCTCCTTTTAGTCTTTATTCTTAGCTCTTGCAAATCAACTGATAAATGGCATTCAACAACTCTTCTTTACTTTGACACTCTATGTGAAATCAATTTAAAATGCTCTTCTGAAAAATTCCCGCAAGCTGTTAAAACAGTAGAGAAAGTTTTTTCCCAAATAGAAAATACCTTCTCCCCTGACAAACGAGATTTCAATTCCTCTCTTTTTAAAGAGCTTTTGCGAAAATCTTACAGGGTCTATATTGCCTCAGATGGAGCCTTTGATGTTACAATCGGACCTCTTTCTAAAATATGGGGATTTCAGAATAAAAAATATCGAATTCCAGAACCTGAAGAAATTAAAGAGGCTTTAAAAAAAGTAGGACTTAATAAGATTTTAAAAGAAAATAATGAATTTTCCTTTCCGTCATGGGTAAAATTCGACTGGGGAGGGAGTGCAAAAGGTTTTGGAGTAGATTTAGCTTATAAAAAATTAAAAGAACTTGGAATTAAAAGTGGATTCATAAATGCTGGAGGAGATATTTATTGCTGGGGAAAAAATCCTGAAAATGGATTGTGGAGAATTGGAATTAAACATCCTCGAAAAAACGGTTTTTTAGGAATAATTGTTGAAACTAATACAGGAATCGCTACATCAGGAGATTATCAGAGATTTTTTGAGGTGAATGGTATTCGTTATCATCATATTTTAAATCCATTTAATGGTTATCCTGCCCGGGGTAAGCAGAGTGTGACAGTAATAGGTCCAGAGACAGTATATTGCGATGCGCTTGCAACTGCTCTTTTCGTAAGTTCAAATGAGAAAGAAATTTTAGAAAAATTCCCTCAATATGGAGCAATAATTGTAAATGCTCAAGGCAAAATTTCAATTATTGGAAAAAGCTACCGCTTTTATCCTATTAATTAATCTATCTCATTCTGAAAATAATGATTTTCCTGCTCTTATTTCAAGTTCTCCTTCAAGTATTACTTTCCCTGCCTTGATTTTAACTTTATATTTACCTGGTCTTGCAAATCTCTGTCTTTGATTTTCAACTGATAAATCCCATTCAACGATATTTATCCCTCTATCAGCAGTGCTATCAAGTCCTTTAATGACTTTTCCTTTTTCATCAAGAATGAAAACTTTTGCTTTAGGTTTCGGCTCTCTCAAATAAAAATAAATTTTTACCTTTGGTCTCACACCCTCCATGTAATATCTATAATCCATTGCAAATTTTACAGGCTTGATTTTAAAAAGATAACCCTCCTTTTTAAGTATTTCCTGATTGAGTTCCTGTATTGGTTCAGTATCCATAATATAAACACTTCGCCCATGAGTTCCGATTACTATATCATTTTCAATTGATTGAATGGCAATATCATGAACTGGTAGGGTCGGTAAATTGCAGCGAAGGGAATGCCACTCCTTGCCTCCATTAATGGTTACATATACTCCGAGATCTGTTCCAAGATAGAGAATATTTTTATTATGTGGGTCTTCTCTTATAACATTCACGGGCTCATCAGGCAAATTGCTTTTTAAGGATTCCCAGGTTTTTCCATAATCGGTTGACTTATAAACATAAGTTTTAAAATCATCGTCTCTGTAGCCCGTCATAGTTAGATAAACAGTTCCCC
>Ga0190363_1001853_pt1 | contig 12409 bp, 10 predicted proteins | sample 48721867_MG_FD_161272 | JGI IMG/M metagenome (GOLD analysis project Ga0190363, IMG submission 161272) | Hydrothermal vent microbial mat bacterial communities from Southern Trench, Guaymas Basin, Mexico - 4872-18-6-7_MG | ecosystem: Environmental > Aquatic > Marine > Hydrothermal vents >...
CCGACAAATATATAGGTACGGGGCCCTATGAATATGAAAGTGAGTCGGCTACAGAATGGGTATATAAGTTGAGATCAAGTTACTGGGTTAAAGATCTCAAGGTAGTATGGAAATTGGAAACAGCAAAAGGTACCTTTGAGTTTGGAGGCGGAGTTCCAGGATACAAATTATTTGATAAAATTATCTGGCATAGAAGGATAAGCGATCCAGCAAGCTGGCCATTAATAATGGCAGGAAAGTTCGACTTTACATGGACAGGGATATCTGAAACATGTTATGAGACGGTTAAGAAAAAGCCAGGATACTGGGTTCCAACAGGACCATGGTTACACGGACATGCTATAGCATTTAACTGCAAGAAATTCCCATTAAAGGTTAGACAGGCAATATCTTATGCAATTAACAAAGATGAATACTGTAAAGTGGCTGTTGAGTGGGGTCCAGATAGTGTAGTGAAGGCCGAATGGCCTGTATGCATTTCACCATCCGATGTATATAACTGGTTGGATAAGAATTGGCTAGAGAAATATATTGATAAATACGAGTATAATCCGGATAAAGCTGCAAAGCTACTTCAGGAGGCTGGATATACTAAGAAGAATGGATGGTGGTATACACCTGATAACAAGAAATTCAGTATTACCGTAACTGTTCCGGCTGGATGGACTGGATGGGTTCCTGGAGCAGAGAACGTAGCTGCACAGTTAAGAAGATTTGGAATAGATGCAAAAGTTAGAGAGCTTGACTGGGGTATGTGGGGTGACACGGTAAGAACAAGAGGAGACTTCGATATAGCAATAGAATTCTGGGGCTATGGACTCTACCATCCATTTGATACCTATAATAGCTATTATCTCAACTATGGTATTAAGGGATTTGGCTTCGACCCAATTGTAGAGGTACCCGAGGAAGTATCTAAATATCATGGAACTGTAAATGCTTCAGAATTAACGTTAAATCTCGCGAAGAATCCCGATGATAAAGAATTGGTTAAAGCTTTAGCCTATATAACTAACCATTATCTACCAGCACTTCAAATGCATGAGAAGAAGTGGGCTAATACTGTTTGTATCGACCACATCGACTGCGCAGTTTCATGGGAAGTATTCATGTGGTATAAACCAATACAAATTGAGATGGGCAATAGTAATAGCTTTGTATATGGCTTCCTACTATGTTCAGGATTATGGAGACCGAAGGCTCCGGCACCGGCGCCGCCAGCAGCACCAGCGATACCGAGCGGATTGGCTGAGACCATTAACGCAACTTATAAAGCTGTTACCACATTGTCATCCGATGTAGCTACACTTAAATCCGATGTTGCATCTCTATCAGATAAGGTTGCAGCTTTAAGTGGACAAGTAGGAAGTCTAACAACTATTGCAGCGATCGAAGGAGTAGTAATAATAATACTTGCAATAGCACTTGTAGCAGTACTTCTAAAGACGAAAAAGAAGGAAGAATAAATTAATTTGTTTTAATTTTTCTTTTCTCTCTTTATTTTTATTATCCCTTCTATGGTTGAAATTATCTTTAATCTTGCTGAAAAAATTTATATTAACTAACTAGTATATATTAATAAAGATGTGGTGGTTTATATGAGGTGGATTGTGAAAAGACTTTTAATGGCGTTACTGACAATATATGTTGTGATAACAATTACATTCTTCCTAATAAGATTTATGCCGGGAGACTTTGTAGAGATGATGGTATACTATTACATGACTACCTATGGTATGTCTGAGTTTGAGGCTAGAGAAATGGTGTATGGATTATATGGTGTAGAATTAAAAGACCCATTATGGTTACAATATATAAAATATATGATTACCCTATTGCATGGAAGTTGGGGTGAAAGCTATATTTCACATCAACCAGTACTTAAATCTCTTCTTTACGGCCTTCCATGGACAATCTTTTTACTCTCAATATCCTTAACTATCTCATTCATTATCGGTATAGGTATAGGTATCTTAATGGCATACAGAAGGGGAGGAGTATTCGATAATGCAGCATCAGTTATAACATCTATATCTAGAGCTACACCAAACTTTATTCTAGGATTACTATTATTATATTTTTTTGCAATATATTATCCAATATTTCCAGCTAGAAGTAGCTACGATATATCGATTAAACCTGGATTTACAATCGAATTTATTTCAAGCGTACTCTACCATTCATTCCTTCCAATGATGGCATATGTTCTCACAAGTTTTGGTGGATGGGCTCTAGCCATGAGGGGTAGCGCTATAAGAGTTTTGGGAGAAGACTATATAGTTGCAGCTGAAGCTAGAGGACTAAAGTCAAGCCGTATTTCTAGAACCTATGTCGGTAGAAACGCTCTTCTACCACTGTTTACAAGCTTCGCTATACATTTAGGATATATGTTTGGAGGTTCTGTATTTATAGAGACATATTTTGCATACAATGGTATAGGCCAAATCATAGGTTTAGCTCTTTCATGGAGAGATTATCCATTAATTCAAGGAGGTTTTCTATTAATAACCTCTGCCGTTGTTATCTCAAACTTTATAGCAGACCTATTATACGGATTGCTGGATCCAAGGATTAGGAGAGGTGGTATGTATGAATGAAAATAAAATAATGAGAATTTTTAAGAGAATCTTATATGACTATATCTATATCCCTCTAAAAATATTATCTAAGGATAAGAGAGCGCTGTTTGGACTCATAGTATTAATTATATATATACTGATGTCTATAATTGGTCCAATATTTGTACCATTAAGCTTAGAGCCTAATATGGAGGAGAGATATCAACCGCCCTCTTGGAAACATCCATTGGGTACAGATTTTGCTGGAAGAGATATTTTTGCACAAATTGTTAATGGTGGACGAGACATATTGATAGCCGCATTTCTAGCAGGATTTGTAACAATTGGTTTGGGAACAATAATAGGTTTAATCGCCGGATATATAGGTGGTAAGGTAGATATAATAGTGACAACTCTCATCGACATATTTTTAACGATACCTGGATTCCCATTGCTGATGATAATAGCTACATGGCTACTCCAATCAGGCATTACAGTAAACATTCTAATGATAGCATTCCTATTAAGTATAACATCTTGGGCAGGTCTAGCCAGATCTGTAAGATCTCAAGTATTGTCAATAAAGCAGGAACCATTTATAGAGGTAGATAAATGTCTAGGTTTAAGCAAGTTTCATATAATTTTTAAAGAAATACTGCCTAACGCTATGCCATATATAGCTATAAACTTTATGTTAAGTTCTGTAAGCGCAGTTTATAGCTATACTGGACTTATGGCTTTAGGCCTCATACCATATACTCCTGGCAACTGGGGCGCAATGATACATATGGCTCAAGCTTATGTAGGTACAATAACCGGAGCTGGATGCTGGTACATACTTGCGCCTTCACTTGTCATAATTATATTGCAGGTAAGCCTAGTCTTTCTAAGCAACGGTATAGATAAGATATTTAATCCAAGATTAAGGGAATGGTGAGATATATGCCAAATCCTTTATTAAAAACTGAAAATATATCTAAGATTTTTGAAGTTGGAAGTATGTTTGGCGCTAAGAAGCATATAAAGGCTGTAGAAAATGTAAGTATAGAGATTGGTGAAAATGAAATTCTAGCCTTGGTTGGTGAGTCCGGATGTGGAAAAAGTACTTTAGGAAAACTAATGCTCGCATTACTGAGACAGGATAGTGGACGTATATTATATTACCTCAATAACGGCTATAAGGATATATGGTCGTTGAAAGGAGAGGAATTTAAAGAGTATAGGAGAAATGCTCAGTTAATACCGCAGGATCCATATACTACAATTAATCCTATGAGAAATGTTCTCTCAGCCCTAACACCTCCTCTACTTCATTATAAGATTGCTAAAAATAGAAAGGAGGCTAGAAAAATGGCTGCCGAACTTTTAACAATGGTTGGTCTAGTTCCTCCAGAAGACTTTTTCAAAAGATATTCTTGTAGACTTAGTGGAGGACAGCTTCAGAGAATAGCTATTGCGAGAGCTATAAGTGTTAAACCTAAATTTATAGTGGCTGATGAGGCTGTATCAATGCTAGATGCATCTTTAAGAATAGAGATTCTAGATCTACTTTTAAATCTTAAGAAAAAGATTAAGACTGCATATCTATTTATTACCCATGACTTAGCGATTGCCAGATATTTTGCAAGAGATCAGAGAATAGCTATAATGTATCTGGGAAATATTGTTGAAATCGGAAAGACCGAGGAAATTATACAGAATCCACTACACCCATATACTAAAGTCTTATTAATGTCTGTTCCCATACCTGACCCAAAAATTGCTAGAAGCAGAGGTTTACCTAAACTTAAAAGTCTAGAGATACCCAGTCTAGTTAATCCGCCTCCAGGATGCAAGTTCCATACAAGGTGTCCATATGCGGAGAAGATATGTGAGGAAAAGGTTCCAGAGCTTAGAGAGGTGAAAGGTAGATTAGTGGCATGCCATCTATTATAGGTGATATTAATGCAAAATTTTATTTTTATATTTAAAGTTATTAAATACTGTAGGTGGATATAATGTCAACAGTTGTTATTAAGAAAAAGGATGTAATATTGAGTATTAGAGGTTTAACCGTAGAGTTTAGAGTGGAGCGTGGAATTCTTAGGGCTGTAGATAATGTATATTTAGATATATATAAGGGTGAGGTTTTAGGTCTAGCTGGAGAAAGCGGATGCGGTAAATCTGTTTTAGCACATTCTATTTTAAATATAGTTGATCCAAATGGATATATTAAGAGTGGAGAAATATTGTTTAACAGTAATGGAGAAAGTATAGATGTATTAAAGTTGTCTAAAAGCAAGCTTAGAAAATTTAGATGGAGTAAAATTTCTATAGTATTTCAGGGTGCTCAGAACTCTTTCAATCCAGTTATAAAGGTGAGAGATCATTTTATAGATACTGTTGAGGATCATAAAGGTAGGGTTTCAAGAAAAACTATATTTAAACTTGCTTCAAAACTGATGGAAAATGTTCATCTAGATGCTAAACGTGTTTTAGATATGTATCCACATGAGATGAGCGGAGGAATGAAGCAAAGAACTCTTATGTCTTTAAGCTTTATATTGAACCCTGAGTTTATAATATTAGATGAGCCTACATCAGCTCTAGACGTACTTACACAAAAATATATAGTAAAGCTTCTCAGAGATATACATGAAGAGACCGGTCTAACAATGTTATTTATAACACATGATCTTGCAACTCTAGCAGAGATAGCTGATAGAATAGCTATAATGTATCTAGGTAATATTGTTGAGGTAGCAGATGTATATACAATATTCTATGAACCTAAACACCCATATACTAAAGCATTATTGAAGTCGATACCATCTATAGTGGGGCCGCTTGAAGACATTAAACCATTACCTGGACCAATGCCCGATCCCATTAATCCACCACCTGGATGTAAATTCCATCCAAGATGCCCGGAAAGAATGGAAATATGTAAAAAGGTTAGGCCAAAGTTAATAGACATAGGCGGCGGCCATCTAGTTGCATGCCATAAATATAAGCCACCTAAATAATATTAATTTTCTTTAAAGACGAATTACAATATTTTCTTACATTTATCAAATTATCCATCATTTTAATCTCCATTAGAAGGAGACTATTCAATGAATGGAAACTCTACTAATATGTTTCAGTCTTTGTTATATGGTTGAATACTTTCATAGCAAAATTCAGCTAAAGGAATTCCTTATTAGAAGAGAATATTTATTTATGAGTAATAGTATCTACTATAATATGGGTCGATTAAAGTTTGGCTTATTTGTGCCTCAGGGATGGAGACTAGATTTACCATCAGATATGGATCCAAGAAGCCAGTGGAAGACTATAGTCAAAGTGGCTCAGAGAGGAGAGGAATTAGGTTTTGACTCAATATGGATTTTCGATCATTTTCATACAGTTCCCAAGCCGCTTAAGGGAAGATCTGTATTTGAGTCTTGGACAACGTTAACGGCCCTAGCAGCTTTAACCGAGAAGATAAGGCTGGGGACACTGGTTACCTGCATATTATATCGTTATCCTACAGTTTTGGCAAAAATTTTATCCAACATTGATGTCATATCAAATGGTAGAATAGAATTCGGCGTAGGAGCATGCTGGTATGAAAATGAGTTTAAAGGATACGGTATACCGTTTCCACGACCCGGTAAAAGAATTAGAATATTAGATGAGGCATTGCAGATTATCAAATTGATGTGGACGAAGGATGAAGTCAATTTTAATGGAAAATACTTTAAACTAGAGAGTGCCTTAAACGATCCCAAACCAATACAGAAACCCCATCCACCTATTTTGATAGGCGGTGCAGGAGAAAAATTGACGCTTAGAGTTGTAGCTAAACATGCAAATAAATATCATGTCTGGGGCAATGTTGAACATTACTCTAAGAAACTCGAAGTTCTTAAACGACATTGTGATGCAGTTAATAGAAACTTTAATGAAATAGTGAAGGTACACGATGGAATAGTATTAATGGGTAAAAACGAAGAGGAGATCAAGAAAATGTTGAGGAAAAATGAATACTTTAAGCTATCTAATACTAGTTTCGAGTCTCTAAGGGAAACGCAGTATGTTGGAACCTATGAGGAGATTATTGAAAAGATACGTAGATATTCAGAGATAGGTGTAACTGAATTCATCTTCTATTTTCCAGAGGCATATAAGATAAAGCCTATAGAAGAGTTTGCTGAAAACGTTCTTCCAGAACTTAAAAAAATCTAGTCTATTTTGCAACTATAACTAGATATTTTAATACTTTTTCTCCAGCATTCTCTATCCCATGTAGAAGATTTGATGGTATAAATATAGCTGTCATCGGACCTACTTTAAACTCTTCATCTTCAATTTTAACTTCACCTTCACCTTCAAGTATAAAGAAGATCTCCTCCCCGTCATGTCTATGTGGTTTATGAGGCCTTTTATATGGACCTAAGACAGATAAATGCATTCTAAGCTTCCTCGCCCCAATTTTCTCATCAACATATATTTTTATAAATCCTTCTTTCCTATGTCTTGTCTCAGCATTTTCCCATGAAATTATAGACAAGTTATTTCACCAACTTAAAATTATAGATGAGAAATTTCAATTTTTCAATAGAACTGAGACTATTTAATAACGGTATTTACATCTATTTAAATTTAGCGAGCAGGATGTTTAGGCTATATCTTCTATCATTATATAGTATGCATCTACAATCTCCACAATGATATGAGGGAGACGGATGGTAGGATGAGGGTAGAAATAGGTTTAGAATAAATAAGGATAACTGGGCAGACCCAACCCATAATTCCATAATTTAAACTATAAGGATTGCAAATACTAAAATAGTCTCGATAAAATTCAAGGTTAAGTAACCCAGTCTATAAATTTAACATAACATATATATATCTGTAAGAATAGTATCTTTTTTCATGAGTAGTTTTTATGTTAAAAATGGGTGTTTCTATTATAAGGGAAAACCGTTTATCAAGACATCGGCCTATCATGGAGGAGACTATATTATATCATTACCGGAAGAGCTGGTCACCACAAATAAAAATCTTTATCTAAAGATTGGTTTCACATCTGCTGATTTCTTTGCTCCATGGAAGAGGGTTCATCCATCAGAAGATATATGGAACTTAGATCCTCTTAGAACTTTACTGAGAAGAGCTAGGAAAATGGGTATAACTATATTTATTCATTTCTATCCAAATCCCCCTCAATGGATGGTTGAAAAATATAACTGGTATTGGATTACCGAAACTGGAAGAAAGGTACCTATGCATATAGTTGGAGGTTATCCCCACGATGAAAATTATCTAAAGGAGATGGAGCTATATATAAAGAATTTGATTAAAACTGGAATGGAATATGAGGATGCCTTAGGAGACTATTGGATATGCAGTGAAAACTGGCCCTTTCTACCCAGTTTTAAGGAGAGAAAGATTTATGGTACTAGGGAGGATGCAAGCTATGACGAATACACGGTAGCTAAATTTAGGAAATGGTTGAAGGATCAGTTTACGCTTGAGGATCTTGGTAAACGTTGGAATGATGATGAAAACACCTATAGCTCATGGGATGAAGTTTATCCACCTGTAAGTTTAAAGGAAGAGGATTTTAAAGGTAGAAGATTAAAGAGATGGAGAGCGGCTAGATGGGATTGGTATAGATTTAAACAATATGTATCAACAGATATTCTAGTAAAATTCTGTAATACCGTCCATAAATATGATCCATCTAGACCTATATCTCTGGAAATAAATATGGATTTACCGGGATGGAGTGGATATCAAAGATGGTATAAGGTATGTTCCAGAGCAAGCAATGCTAGAGCAGCTATACAGGATTTTGAAGCATCCTATGTTAGAGCACTCTATTATATTGCTATTGCAAGAGGTTCCTCCAAGCCACCTCACCAAGTTAATGAGATGTCTGGATTCCAGAGCTATGAATGGTGCATACGTAATGCCTATTTTATTCAGGCAATGGGAGGCACCGGAATGACTTTCTGGGACTTTAAGTCAGATTATTGGGGGCTTGTAACCAGTCCGAGATGCGAATATAATCCTAGAGAGAAACCCCAATTTAAATCATCCTATCTAGCTGTAATGGAGATAAATAAAGTATTTAGAAGATTAAGTAATATTCTAGGGGCATCACCCCCGTTAAAACCCGATATCGGAATCCTATTATTAGATGAAGATAGTTTTCATGAAAGTGGAGTGTCAATACCACCCACAATGAACTATTTATCTCTACTACTTAAACTTGGACTTGGTGCAGAGACAGCAATAATTAATGAAGAATATTTATTCGACGGCAGAATTAATGATTATAAGCTTATCATAGCTCCTCATATAAAATATATTTCCCGTAGAGAGGCAGAACATTTAAGAGAATATGTAAAGAGTGGAGGAACACTATTAGTAAATTCCTTCTGCGGCGAATGTAATGAAAGAGGAGAATTCTATGAAGAATATCCCTGTAAACCATTAATGGATGTAACTGGAGTTAAATGTAAAGTAGATATTGATAAAGAATTATTGATCCATCTAAATAGGGTTATTAAATATCTACCTGAAAGGGTTAGAGCTGGAAACTGGTTGCTTGAAACATTTAATCAATTTCAAGCAAATAAAATGATGTTGACTATAGATAGGACTTTTGCATTAGATTATCTTAAAAGTCTAATGAGGAGAGAGTCTACTGATATTAGGATAATAGATGATTTCTATGAATTGAAGAAAGGTATTATAGGGCAATGTCTACCAGCTCAGAGAGCAGAGATTATAGATACAAATGCTAAAATAATTGCTGAATATAGGGGTCAGCCAGCCATAGTTTTAAATAGATTTGGAAACGGTTATACAATATACTTGGCTGTAGATTTAAACGAGGTATTAATGGAAAAAGTTCTGAAGAGTGTTTTGTCACTTGCCAATCTATCTCCATACTCTACATTGGTTCCAGAGAAGAAGGATGATATAGTTCTCGGCTATAGGAGATTTGAAAACGGATATCTAGCATATTTGATAGAGATTGGAGATAAGAATCATGAGGTAACATTGAGATTCAATAAACAACGCATGGGATTAGAGGATAAAGAATATGAGGTTAAAGAGCTATTATCCGGAAATACTTTTAAGATTAATGGCAAGGATCCGAGAATAAAGCTTTCCATAAAAAGCTGTGATGTAAAAATATTCAATATACAACCCTAAATATCCAATATTTTTTACACAATACTATTTCTCAAAATATTTTAACCATCATTTTATCAAATCTCTTAGCAACTATAATTAGACTTATCCCTATAAGTATAAGGCTTAATCCAATATAAATTAAATCCCTATCAAATCCATATAACATAATTCTTATATAATACATCCTATATATTGGTGTTGACATGAAGAGATACATTATTTTAAAATTTATATCAAATTTTATCTTATTAACAACAATTATAGCAATTATCTTTACATCCATGATTAATGTAATTGCACAGATATATTATGATTATGATAAAAGACGTAGCTGGTGTTCAAAGATATGGGTATGCTAAGAAATCATAAGAAATTTATTCTTTTTATTTTTATCTTATATTGTCTATTGAACATAGATATGATGTTTTGCCAACCCTATCCCTGGCTGAAAAGAGGTAATTATTTTATATATAAGGTATATACATATAAACCAATACCTTTCTATCTGTTGAAATGGGAGGTAGTTAATATTAGTGGTAATTTTGCCTATATTAAAATAACTTTATTAAATTATAGTAAGAGTTGTGTGGTGAAAGTAAATATTTTGACGAGAGAAGTCTATATGAATGATAGAAAAATAGGTATAACATACATGTTTTTTAAAAGATATCCTGGAAATGAGAAGGATGAAATTATCTTTAAGTATAAGGAGAAAATTATTAAAATTCCTATAAGTATAGAAACAAGAACATATGCGGTGACCCTTAAGGGAATTCAAAAGGCCTATTATTGTAATAGCGATAATTTTACTTTTCTCTATGATTATGATACTGGTATATTGATAGAGGGATTCATTGGCTATTTAGAGGATACGGCATATGAGGCATTTTTTAAGGCTATGGATGCTATCGGCATATATTTATTCTCTACTAATGATGAATATACTTTATATGATACTAATGTCGACTTAGGGCCTCCCGATATAACGTGTACTATTAAACATTTTATATCTGAAAACTTTCCATTAATCTTATTCATAGCTTCACTTATTTCTTCAATCATCTTTCTATATAGGAGGAGAAAGAAGATTACTATCATGTTTTGATTAAATTTTTAAGTATATGAACATATTTTCTTTCATAGGAGATAAATGCTTCAGCGTATTTTACACCCATTTCTAATCCTCTAAATTTCATCATTTTCTCATGAACTGGATACCAGGTTTCTGGAAAACAATTTTTATGGAGATAGCAAGCCTTTTTCTTAATCTCAGCTTTTTCTGTTATATCAATATATATTTCAGGGATAAAGCAGTGAGTCTGTACTCCAGTCATAACTTCATAAAAATAGAGTAAAGGTCTTTTCTCCGAAGCAATTTTTCTTACAGCACCTATAGTTAGAATTCCAACAGACCTGTGGTCTGAATGAGTATCTATAGGCCAGTGAGTTATAACGAGATCTGGGGCATGTTTCTCAAAGACTTCTCTAACCTCTTCTAGGGATTCTCTAGTCACCCATACATTACCATCTTTAAAGTTTAAAAAGATGATTTTAGCACCCAATAATTGGAAAGCCATAATAGCTTCCCTTTCATTTATTCTAGCATTTTCCTCAAAACTACCCATTTTTCCAGTAAGTCCACTTCTGGTAAATGAAACAGCTATAACTTCATGCCCATTTTCACTTAATAAGGCGATAAGTCCCCCGGCTCCAGAATCAGGATCATCTGGATGAGCCCCTAGAATCATGATTCTCAACATTTCACCCAACCTATTATATGTGAAAATGAATAAAATATCTTTTATGTTAGTTAGATGTTAAATATCTCTTAGGTTTGATCTTCTTCCCATAGTCCTTGATCAATGCTTAAATTAAAAATATATTAACTGTATAAAACTAGGTTTTCAATGTAAATGATTTTAACAATATGTCTTCTACAACACCTCTATTATTGGCTGGATCATATATCGCCTCAACTATTTTATCATAGTCTAGGCTATTTATTCTATCACAAATAACTTTAATTGCTTTCATGTTTAGGATTAAGGCTTTATCTACAGGTATTCTCACAGGATTAATATCTATTCCAAAATATTCTCTATATCCATACATTTTTAACACAAAGAATCCTGCATACATTTGTTGCCAGCCAAGTACGCCTACATTTAAATCTTGATCATAGTTACATACTGGATTACTATTTAGATGTAGATGTGCTAGTCTACCTTCTCTCATAACGGACGCCAATGTATATGGAAAATCTTCATAACCCATTAACGCATGTCCAAATTCGACGTTAAGAGTTACTAGATGATGGCCTTCCTCCAGAATCCTCCTATTTTTCTCATTTTTTAATAATGATTCTACTCTTTCAGCCATTATAATTCCATTAACTGTGTGTCTATAAATATTATTTCCCCTAGGCTCAAATGGTTTCGGTTCTAATGCTATTCTAATGCCAGGTACCTTGTCCATCGCTTCAGCCACTCCTTTCTCAAATAGGCTCCACATTCTATAAAAGTTTACTTCAAAGGGATTTTCATATCCATCTATTCCAGGCCATATGACAGCGAAATTTGTATCCAACTCTCTATTCATTCTTAGCGATTCTATAAGCCTATCTATAGCCTTTCTCCTAATTTCATTATAAGGATTTGATAGAGATCCGAATTCAA
>Ga0190363_1001854_pt1 | contig 12406 bp, 10 predicted proteins | sample 48721867_MG_FD_161272 | JGI IMG/M metagenome (GOLD analysis project Ga0190363, IMG submission 161272) | Hydrothermal vent microbial mat bacterial communities from Southern Trench, Guaymas Basin, Mexico - 4872-18-6-7_MG | ecosystem: Environmental > Aquatic > Marine > Hydrothermal vents >...
GCTTTCCCCCTCATCCTAGACAGGTACAGTGTGAGAAGGCTTGTTATGCCTAGGAGGAACGCTACTGGAGGCATGAGAAAGTACACTATGAAGGCTGCAAGGTACATGAAAGCCATGAAGACTATCAGTCCCTGAAGGACTCTAGGGTGAACCCTAAACTCTTCAACAACCACCTCATCGCAGAGCGACTCTAAGCGAGACCTTATTAGTTCAGCAGCCCTAGCCTCTGCTTCGCTGCCAGCAGGGCGGGGACCGATGGAGCTGCAAATCTCCTTGACAGTGTCTATAAGCATTCCCACTTCGATCATCCCCCACTTTAAGTGATAAGAAAGGTTCATAAAGGTGTTACGATCGGCCGAGAGAGAAGCGTAAAGGTGGATTGGAAGGTCAATCCTGTTTTTTAGCCGTTAAAGCTAAAACTATCTTTATAAAGTGTATTAGGGGATTTAACATTTGTTGTGGAGGGAGGAATCATGCCCGGCTATATTATGGCTTGGGATTTTGGTACTAGCAGCGTTAAGGCCACCATCTGTACTGTTAAAGGTGAACTGGTTAGCTCCGCTATTGCAGGCTACGAGCTTTACCATCCGCAGCCTGACTGGGCCGAGCAGAACCCTAAGGAGTGGTGGGCTGCCACAACTAAGTCCTCAAAAGAAGCCCTTAGGGCAGCTAAAATTAAGCCAGATGACGTTGAAGCTATATCGATATCTGCTCAGATGGCGGGGCTGGTGCCGGTCGACAAGAACGGCGAGCCGCTTAGGCCAGCGATAATATGGCTTGACTCTAGGGCTCACGATCAGGCTAGGAAGCTGGCGGGCAACATACTTTCAATGCTGATAACGTTTGTGAGGATAACTGGTGGAGCTCCCGGCCCGAAGGACGTCATATCAAAAATAGTGTGGCTAAGGGAGAATGAGCCTCACGTTTTCGAGAAAGCCTACAAGCTTCTGGATGCAAAAGACTACTTAATATACAGGTGCACCGGGGAGTACGTGACCTCGTGGGACTGCGCCAGCGTAACCTGGATGTTTGACTCTAGGAAGGGGAGGATGAGGTGGTCGGAGAGCATCTGCAGGAAGGCGGGTATACCCATGGAGAAGCTTTGCGACACTGTTCCCTCGCCGACGGTGGTTGGAGAGCTCACAGCCGAGGCTGCTAAAGACCTTGGCCTTAAGAAGGGGACGCAGGTTGTCTGTGGCTGCGGCGACATCCCCGCAGCAACCGTTGGCAGCGGAGCAGTGAGGGAGAACCAGGTTCACGCTTACATAGGGACGAGCAGCTGGGTAGTTGCCCCGGTCACGAAGAGAAAGCTCAGCATATCGTATTATATCGGTAGCATCTGCAGCGCCGACCCGACGAAGTACATTCTCGTAGCAGAACAAGAGTGCTCAGGCGTCTGCTATCAGTGGCTCAAGAACAACCTAGGCTACAGGTACATGGTTGAGGCTGAGAAGGAGGGGGTAGACGTTTACAATGTGATGGACAGGATTGCAGCCGAGGCGGAGCCAGGGTCTAGGAAACTCATATTCACACCGTGGATGTTCGGGGAGCGCTGCCCGTTAAACGATCATACTGTTAGGGGCGGATTCATAAACTTAAGCTTGATACACGAGGACAAGCACGTGTTGAGAGCGATTCTAGAAGGCGTTGCATACCATATAAAGTGGATGCTTGAAGGTGTGCAGAAGCTTATAGGACAGGTTCCCTCGATTAATCTTATCGGAGGAGGAGCACAGAGCGATGTATGGTGTCAAATACTGGCAGACATTACCGGTAAGAAAATAAGGCAAATGAAGGATCCAATAGAGGCTGGCTCACGGGGCGCAGCCCTCACGGCGGCTGTAGGACTAGGATACTATAAGAGCTTCGACGAGCTGGAGAAAGTTGTGCCTGTAAGAAAGGAGTTTGAACCGAACCCTGAAAACAAGGAGATATATGATGAGCTGTATCCGAAGTTTAAGCTCATATATAAGAAGCTTAAGAAAATGTACAGGGAGCTTAACGAGTGACAGAAAAGGGTGCGCGAGAGCCCATTGGAATGGAAGCAGGGGAGAGGCGTGCCATTCCCCTATTTTTTAAAGGGCTTAAGGGAAGGGAGACTTAAGAAATTAAGAAAAGATATTAGAATTGTTTAAAAACGGTGAAGTGGCTGTTTTTTCTAGCGAGATTGTGGGGAAATGATGTTAGATGACGGGTTGCTTTAGAGGAGTGTTATGTTGAAGTAGGAGGGTGGATTTTTGGCTGAGGTGGAGGATCACGTCCTGCTGATTCTTAGCATTAAAAAGGCTGGAAAATTTTTCGACGGGGGGCATATCTGCGAGAAGGTTTCAAGGGATGCCGGGGTGTCTGACGATGAGGTTAGAAGCGTTCTCTCACGGCTTGTAGACGCCGGGATGGTGGAGGAGAGGAATGGAGCCTTCAGGATACTTCCAAGGGGGATTGAACGCTTAGAAGAGAGGCTGAACCATGTTTGGGACGAGGTAAATAGGTCTTACCGGGCTGTTTACCTAGCTAAGAAGTATTACCCGAGGGTGGCGAAGTTGATGATGCCCTACCTTGAGGGGAGGGCTGTCTCTGTTGTTAAGGTTTTCTCCGATGACAAGGATCCTATCAACAGCCTTAATCCGTCCTTCGTGAGGTATGCAAAGTATAAGCCGAGGAAGCAGCCCATAGTCATTAGGAGCGAAGAAGACCTGCTTGACCTAGTTGACCAGCACGCCGTCGACTTCCTCCCCGTAATCCACAGGTTTGAGGAGAGAAGACCCGACTGGCTTGTGTTCGACGTAAGTGCTGGGAAGATGTTTGGAGATAAACTTGAGCCAGTTAAGGTTGTTTGCAGGCTTGCCTGCGAGTGCCTAGAGGAGTACGGTGTTAAACCGGCAGTTAAGTTTTCAGGTTCAAGAGAGTTGCAGGTGTGGGCTAGGCTCGGGGAGCATGGGCTGCCTGAGGGATACAAGGACTACTTTTCCCTCTACAAGGACATCGTCGCTTTCATCCAGAAAAAAGTGGAGGAGAAAATACAGGACATGCCAGGGGACGAGAAGGAAGTCTTCTACAGGGTAACGCGTAGAGGGAAGCCTGTAACAACAACACAGGTTGCTAAGAAAGCTGAGAGGGCAGACCAGATCCTTATAGACCCGTCGCCTCTCAAACCGAATGGGACGGTTCGGGCACCCTACTCGATACACTACGAGACGTGGCTGACGTCTTACCCCATAAGAAACTTAGACGAGTTCACCCCAGACGCGGCCACGGTAGAAAACGTCCTTAGGGAAACACCAGTCTTCGAGCTTAAGGAGTCGCATGCAGAGCAAATACTGGAAGCAATTAAAAAGGAAAGGTGAAAAGCTGGACGGGAAGCGGAAACTTCAAGGTTTACCGGTGATTAGCTCTTTTCTCGGGTGGAAAAGAAAGCTTTGAGGAGAAGAGCACTTCTTTCCCCCCTTCAGTAGGGTGTTATGCCTAGAAACCTCCTCGGAGTAGGTTTCCTCTTTTCAAGGAAATTTTTACCTCTCTCCCTGAACTCCTCCGATGTCCAAACCATTGCCGTTAAGTCTCTTGCCAGCTGCCAGTTGAGCATTGCAAGATCCGTCCAGTACTTGAGGCATGACTTAATCACCCGGAAAGCTTGGGGGCTTACCCTATCCACCACTTCCAGCGCTAGTTTACGAGCCTCGTTTTCAACCTCTTCATCCTCGACCACCCTGTTAACCAAGCCCAGTTGGTATGCTTCCTCCGCGCTTAGGAGACGGGCTGTGAAGACGAGTTCTCTAGCCCTTTTCTCGCCGATGATTAGTGGTAGCATTTGCACTCCTCCACCCATAGCCGTCGAGCCAACTAAGATTTCGGGCTGTCCGAACCTAGCGGACTTACCGGCAACCACTAAATCGCACATTATGACTAGTTCGTGTCCTCCCGCAACGCAAGCTCCCTTTACAGCCGCAATAACCAGCTTTCCAGTCTCTCTCACCAATTCTAGAACGTCCCAGTATGCTTTAAGCCACCTAACCCCCTCCTTGAAGTCTTGCTTCATTATTTCCCTTAAATCCGCTCCAGCGCTGAACACCCCTCCTTCGCCAGTTATGATTATGGCGGAAACCTTGTCATCCCTGTCTGCTTTAGTAAGAGCACTGTAAAGATCCTTAAGCATGCCTAAGTGTAGGACGTTCATTCTTTCAGGGTAATTTAGCTTTACCCAAGCGATTCTCTCGTCAGAGTCCCTTTCAAGCTTAACTTTCATCCCAGACTCAACCTCCACCTTCTATCTTGAAGAAATCGTACCATCCTCCCCTGCTCCCGGGCTTGGTTCTCTTGTCGCCTATGTACCCTGAGAGGACAAGTTTCTTCAGTGTGATGGGGGGTGCGTAGCGTGCTTCATGGGTTTCACTGTAGAGGTATTCTCCAACATGGTATATGGTGTCTAAGCCTATCAGGTCCATGAGCTCGAAGGGGCCCATAGGGAAGCCGAAGGCCATTTTGCACATATCGTCTATTTCCTTTATCCCCGCTATGCCCGCCTCAAAAAGTCTGACCGCCTCCATAAGCCAGCAATCCACAAAGCGTGTCGTAAAAAATCCTGGGGAGTCCTTTGCTTCTATGGGAACCTTTCCAAGTCTTCTTGAAAGCTCGACTGTTAAGTTAAAGGTTTCATCGGAGGTTAAAGGCCCCCTGACAACTTCTATTAGCCTCATCACCGGTGCTGGATTAAACCAGTGCATGCCTATGAACCTGTCCTTCCTCTCCACCGCGGATGCAAGGTCGCTTATGAGTATTCCCGAAGTGTTTGACGCGAAAACTGTTTTCTCCTTGCAGAGGGCGTCAAGCTCTGAAAAAACCTTCTTTTTAAGCTCCACGTTTTCCGGGATCGCCTCGATTAGGAAGTCTACGTCTTCAAGGTCGTCACGTGACGTTGAGGGCTTAATTCTACCCATGGTGGCTTCCAGCTCGTCCTCGCTCATCTTCCCCTTTTGAACTAGCTTCTCTAGGCCGAAGGGGCCAGACCTTATCAGGCTTAGAGCTTTCTTAAGGATCTCATCTTTCACGTCGACGAGCACAACCTCGTATCCACTCCTAGCACAAACCTGCGCTATGCCGTGACCCATCGTTCCCGCTCCCAGCACACCTATCCTCTTCACTTCCTCAGCTCTCAACCGATTCTTCCTCCTCTCCGAGGCCTACCACTGTTTATTGTTGAGGAAAGCGACTTAAACCTTTGCTAGCCTGCGGTGAGCGCGGCGACGCGCAACAGGTAAAGTGGAGGAGACGTTTTAAATGAGAAATTTTTAGTAGGAGGTTGCAATGTTACGTTAACTCAAAAAGATGGAGGTTTCCTTGTTGCCGCGTGAAGGACACATAGGTTTTGAGGACTTAAACGTCGAGTTTGGCTATAGCTTGGATGAGGGATCCCTTCACTTTTTCACGGAGGAGGAGAACAGGTTTAGGGTGGAGTTCCGGGATTTCGTTAAGAGGGAAGTCCTCCCTCTCGCCGATAGGATAGACAGGGAGAAAAACTTCGACTTGATACGTGACATCATTAAGAAGATGGGGGAAGAGGGATACATCGGAGTATCCTTCCCAAAAGAGCTGGGGGGCATGGGGAAAGGGCTGGTCTACCAGGTGATACTTGGAGAGGAGCTTTCAGCCGCAAGCTATGCGGTCGCCGTAACCTACGGCGCATCAGCGGTACTCTACGCCATGCCCATTGTCAGGTTCGGCACAAAAGAGCAGAAGGAGAGGTTCCTCAAGCCGATCATGACCGGAGAAGAGCTCGGGGCAATAGCCATAACAGAGCCGACGGGGGGAAGCGACGCGATAGGAGGAATGCGGACGAGAGCGGAAAAGAAAGGATCCTACTATGTGATTAACGGAGAGAAACGGTTCATCACGAACGGCAGCAGGGCCAAGTACCTGCTACTTTACGCCGTAACTAACCCCTACGTGAAAAGGCATCAGGGTATAAGTGCGTTTATATTCCCAACGGACACCGAAGGATTTAAGGCAGTCAAAGATTATGAGCTCATCGGCAGGTGGGGATCCGTCAACAGCCACCTTGTCTTCAAGGACTGCAAGATACCGGAGGAAAACCTCTTAGGCGAAGAGAACGGAGGCTTAAAAGTGCTTATGGAAGGGTTAGACAGCGAGAGAACGTTCACCTCGAGCCAGTACATAGGAATCGCACGCTCAGCATTCGAAATAGCAGCAAAGTACGCCGCCGAAAGAATACAGTTCAAAAGACCCATCAGAGAGTTTGAAGGAGTAAGCTTTAAAATAGCCGAGATGTACGCCGCCATAGAGGCCTCACGCCTAATGGTACTGCGTGCTGCAAGGATGATTGACAGCGGACTCAAAGCCACTAAGGAGGTTGCAGCGGCAAAGTTCTTCTCAGCAGATCTAACAGTGAAAATATGCTTAGACGCCATACAAGTTGCAGGTGGCATCGGCATGACCCGCGAATATCCGCTAGAAAGATATTTAAGGGATTCTAAGATGGCGCAGATAGGAGCTGGAAGCTCGGAGATCCTAAGATACCTGGTACAACGTGAAATATACAGGAAAATATTAGGTTAAGCGTTTCCCCTCCTATTCTCCCTGGAAGTCCGGACTCCTTTTTTCTATGAAGGATCTTACCCCCTCCTCATAGTCTCTGGTTTTGGCTGATTCTATTTGCATTAATCGTTCTTCCGTCAGGTGGCTGCTCATTTCGGGGGCGTGCATGGCTTTTTCTAGGAGCATTTTTGTTCTGGCTAGGGCGAGAGTTGGCCCCCTAGCTAAAGACGATGCCAGCTTCATGGTCTCCTCGTGGAGTTTCTCGTGGGGGACGACGCGGTTAACTATTCCCAGTGAAAGGGCTTCTTGGGCGTCTATTGTCCTTCCAGTGTAAAAGAGCTCGCCGGCTCTTAACGGGCCTATTAAGCGTGTTAGGAGGTATGTTCCCCCCATGCCAGGTATTAAGCCTAGCTTGATGAAGCTTTGGGCGAACATGGCTTTTTCTGATGCCAAGACTATGTCGCATGCGATTGCAAGGTTGAAACCGGCGCCCATGGCGTACCCGTTAACCGACGCTATCACCAGCTTGCTCATTCTTCTTATGTGCAAGGCAACCTCGTAGAGGGGTTTAGTTAGGGAGTCCATGAACTCTCCCGGATTCCCCTCCTCTATTGACTTCATCATTCCCTTTATATCTCCCCCAGCGCTGAAAGCCTTTCCCTCCCCTGTGATCACAACAACTTTAACGTTTTCGTCTTTTTCGCACTCCTTAAGGCTTTGGAGAAGTTCGCGTGCTGCCTGTTCGTCGAGAGCGTTAAGCTTATCAGGTCGACTTAGCGTTATGATTGCTACACCATCCTCGACCCTAACACTCAATGTTTCATACTTCACTTTAAACCCTCCATTCTAAAAACGGTTTAAAGGGAAAAGGAATCATAGGGAATATCATCATTAAACTTCCCTATTAGAATTTTCTTTTTCCCCTCGGTAGATGAGTGAAAGAATGATGGATTACGCAGGGGAGGTAGCGAAGGCTCTCTTTCAACGGAAGAGTCGGCATCGTGGAGGGAGGAGCCTCTAACCGTTTAAGTGGCGGAGCTAAAATGGACAACGCTGTTTTTCTTTCTACGACTGGTTCATGAAGGTTAACGTGTTGATTAAATTTGTTATTAGTGGTTCTGGGGCTGTAGGGTTAAGCAGGAGGTAGACATGGTATACCGTTGCACCCGTCAAGATGGCTAACATGATTGCTAAAGCGCTGATTGCGAGGGCTGTCTTCAAGTTCATTTCTCTGAATATTACGGCAAAGGTTGCTATGCAGGGGAAGTAAAGGGTTACCACAAGGGCGTAGATGAACATTTGCATTGGGGTCATGAAATAGAACATGTCGCTGACGCCGAGTTTAAGCTTTGCTATGACGAGAAGCGTTTCAAGAGCCATTTCCTTTCTGAGAAGCCCGTAGATCAATGTTACGCTTGTTATGGATGGCAAGCCGAGGACATTCTCCATGAAGCCTGCTGAAGCATAGAGGATAGGGTCAATAAGGTTTAAGACTTCTAAGAGAGCTAAAATTAGGCTTCCAACTATTATTAAGGGAAATGCTATCTTGAAGAACTCTCTAGTCCTTATCCAAGTTTTTGAGGCAAGTGATGAAAGCGCTGGCACACGGTATGGCGGCATCTCCATAAGCATACTGGGGGAAACACCCGGGAGAACTTTGCTCAGCGCCACGGAGAGCAAAGCCACTATTCCAATGACTAGGGCGTATATTGCCAGCGCATACTGGATCCCCCCGTAGTAGCCTACGGACCCCAGTATTATCGCCGTTCTCGCCGAGCATGGAAGGAGTACTATTAGGAATGTGACCATCAGCCTTTGCTTCCGGCTTTCCAGTATCCTCGTAGACATTATGGCTGGCACGCTGCATCCCAAAGCTGATATTAAGGGAATTATCGATTTTCCATGAAGCCCAAACTTGTGGAGGACGAGATCCATGAGGTAGGCTATCCTCGAAAGGTACCCTGTATCCTCGAGGATGGCTAAGGCTATGTAGAACGTGACCACGTATGGGAACGCTATGGAGAACGCTGCCTCAACACCAGTCATTAACCCGTCAATCAAGAAGAACTTTGCCAGTATCTGGTAGGAGAAGGAGTTTTCAACTACTAGCTTAAGGAGGTAAGCGTATGCTTCACCGTAGAGCGACGCTAGGTTAGATGTGGCACTTAGAAGGTAGTCAACGGTGGTATATCCTATCAACGATTCTAGGAGAGGCTCTATATGGTCTTCGAAGGCTGATGCGATCAGGGACTCAAGCCAGCCGCCACCAAGAAAGATGATGGCGAAAATTCCCGCTAAGACGAGTAGTAGGAAGGGTATGCCTGTTGAGTAGGAGAGAAGAAGCGAGTCGAGCCTTTCCTGTAAAGTAGGCTTCCTCCTAACCTTTTCCCTGACTACCTGGCGTGAGATCCACCCTGCAAGGGAAAGGCGCTCCTTGGCCATTTTGATTGAGGACGGCTCGCCGAAGCTCCACTCCATTTCACGCCTTACGGCTTCAGCCTCGGCGAGGAGCCATCCTGGAATCCTGCCTCCCATCGCTATTTCGGCGGCTTTCAAGTCGCCCTCTAAAAGCCACTTCGCTATAACTCTCGGAGCCACCCTCCCACCTACGTAGCACCGCATAATTGCCCGTTCAACTCTTCCTATGTAGTGTTCAATTGGGGGCGAGTACCCTATTCCCCTACGGGAGCCATGAACGTTTAGTGGTGGGATACGCCTCCCCCACGCGTACCCGAAACCGCGTCCCCTCCTCGGAGGAGGGGGAACCTCGCGGAGAAGCGTGAAATACTCCTGTTTTCTCCGTTCCGCCACCTTAACGGCGGAGTCCAACACCCTTTTCACGTTAACGCCCTTGGTTGCGACTGTAGGAATTACGGGTACTCCTAGCATTCTCGAAAGAGCGGCATGGTCTACCATGATCCCGCGTTTCTCGGCGAAGTCAACCTGGTTTAAGGCGACAACAACAGGGATTCCAAGCTCTAAGAGTTGAAGGGTTAAGACGAGGCTTCGCTCAAGCCTGCTTGCGTCAACAATGTTTATTATGGCGTCAGGGTTCTCCTCAAGTATCGCCCTTACAGCTACTTCTTGGTCCTCCGAGAGGGCCCCCAAACCGTACGTGCCGGGGAGATCCGTAATCTCAACCTCTTCCCCATCAACGCCAGCTACGCCTCTCATGACTTCAACCGTGGTTCCAGGGTAATTGGAGACTATGGCATTTATCCCTGTGAGCCTGTTAAAGAACACACTCTTACCAACGTTCGGCACACCAGCTAGAAAAATAGTTAACCTTCTACCACGCATCTTAGGCTTTTCAGCCTTCCTTCCATCCATGATGGCACCGCCTAAGCGCCGTCCACCACCGGAATAACCATGATGGACTTAGCGATGTCACCGCTAAGCGCCACTTGGAAGCCATCTAAATCGACCAAGATCGGCCCGTTAAATGGAGCCCTTTTAACTATTTTAAGTTCGACCCCTGGCAGAATGCCCATAGCGGCTAGCCGCCTTAGCAGGTTGCGGCTTTCCCGAACTATCTTCACAACCCTAACCCTTAAGGGAGGAGAGAATTCTAGGAGGGGTTTGCTCCCGTCATCCCTTATTTCCCCTGTAGGTGGGGGTATCACGTTCCCGTGAGGGCACGTGGCAGGGTTCTTTAAGGTGGCTGCCAGCTTATCAGCTACCTCATCGCTTAAAGCATGCTCGAGCTTACAGGCCTCTTCATGGCATTTCTCCCATTCGACCCCTACAATGTCCGCTAAGAGGCGCTCAGCAATCCTGTGCCGTCTCACAACCCGTGCAGCCGCTTCACGCCCCTTAGCCGTCAAACGGACACCCTTATACGGGGTGTACACGACCAGCTTCTTCCTTGCAAGGGGACCCTTCACCATCTCGGTTACAGATGGAGGGGAGACGCCGAGTCTTTCGGCTAGTTCACTCGTCCGAACGTGAGTCTTCCCTTCCTCCATAAGATTGTAAAGCGCCTCTATGTATTCTTCCTCTGAAATGGAAAGTTCGTGCTCCTGCGTCAACACCTACACCTGTTTTAGGATGACCTAAAAAAGTATATAAACCTTATTGAAGCCATGGCGCAGGTGTTAAGTTGATTGTCGAATGGGAAAGCACACGGCTAGAAAAATTTATAAATGCTGGTGGGAGGTCTTGCTAGGAGTGAAAGAGAAAGTGAGGGAGAGAAATGGCTGAAACTGTTTCTGAAAAGGAAATGCTATCAGCATGGGCAATACTATCAGTAATTGGCGGAATCTACGCGTTAGGGGTAGGCGCACTCCTAATGCCAATACCCAGCGCTATAAACAACACGATAATGTCAGCGCTTGCCGCCTACGCAATCAGCCCCGAGACGTTTGCCCCCGTTATAACAGCGCTTCCACTTCTCCAGTTAATCCTAAGCAACCTCACGATCTTCGTCGGTCTCCTTCCCAGCATGATGGGCACCCTAGGCAGCGGCATATACGCCTACAGCATACTCCTGATAATAATCGGGATACTAATAATCATTGGCGGCCTGCTAAGCTGGAAGGGGATGAAGGCAGGCGCCGCCCTCTGCCTAATCTTCGGATTAATAGGCTTCTTGGTGCTCTTCAACGTTGGAGCAATGCTTGCACTTATTGGCGGAGTGTTAGCCTACGTGTTCGCAAAAGAATAGAACTGGAAAACGTTGAAACGGATGGAGAGATTCTCCCCCCTCTTCTTTTTGATTTTTCTTTTATCGTCGGTTTGGTGTTGGGGGCTTTTCACATGATAATTTTAAGCGATGGCTCATCCCAAAATGGGAGGTAGGTTGACTTGAGGGGAAATGCAGCATGAACTTGTGGTCGAGTCGGGGTTTTGCCGTGTTGCTGCTTGCCACGTGAATGCTTCTTTTTAGGTGAGCGCCTTTCATGCTGATGATTTTTATAGTAGGTGAGGGTTTTTCCCATTTAATAGTTTTATAGTTGTTGGGTTAATTTTTGGGTTAGGAGGGGTTATGCTTGTCTTGGAGGCTTATTGATACTAATGCGGGGAGCCGCTTAGTTCAGGGTAGGGACATTCTTATTTACGGTTCGTGTGTTCCGGTGGAGTATCCTGAGGTTTTCGGCGATGTTTCGAAGGGGCGTACGGCACTTTCGGTGTGTCTGGAGGAGGAGCATGTTAACATGCTTGTTTACAAGTTGGCGTACATGTTCAGGCTGAGGCGGCCGCCGAAGAGCGTGACCGTTCTCACTATTGACGGGTCGCCTCATTGCGTTCAACTTCACTACGCTGTACAGGAGGCGGCGAAGATTTCTGGGTCTACTATTTCCATAGTGCATCTTGTGATTGTAGGTGGGAGAGTTGTTGAGGTTAGCCCTGAAGCGGTTAAAAGGTCGAGGTGGCTGAGCAAGATAAAGGTTTGAGGTGTCATTATGTTTCAGGAATGGTGGGTTCCAATTTTTAACATGGCTGTCGCTTCCGCTGGGAGAGGGCTTGACCTGCTTTCAACATGGTATGTTACTCCAAGGCTTAAACTTGAAACTGGGCGGATTATCGGAAGGCTGGGCTGGAAGGGGGCTATCCTCCTGCAGCTGCCAGTAGTCTTCTTGGCATCGCTTCACGTTTCCTTAGCGGTCTTCGTCTTCATCTTGTCGTTGCTTCTTGCGGCGGGGAACGTTCAGGGTGCATGGTTTGTTAAGGGTGTGGGAGAAGAAAAGTACTTCGAGCTAATGGTTAAAGCGGTTAGGAGGGCTGGATGGGGTGAAATCGTGCTAAGCGAGGTGGGACACCTGGCCCTTTATACCGTACCAGCTGCAACGGTCTCGTACATTCTCGCCGCACCAACGAGCATGTGTACATTCCCGTGGGACGTGCGGGTTCTGGCTTTACC
>Ga0190363_1001855_pt1 | contig 12404 bp, 12 predicted proteins | sample 48721867_MG_FD_161272 | JGI IMG/M metagenome (GOLD analysis project Ga0190363, IMG submission 161272) | Hydrothermal vent microbial mat bacterial communities from Southern Trench, Guaymas Basin, Mexico - 4872-18-6-7_MG | ecosystem: Environmental > Aquatic > Marine > Hydrothermal vents >...
AGTGTCACGTTTGAGTACCCTCACCACCTCATCCGGTCTGTAGTAGTAATGTGGTGGCGGTACCACTTTCACAAACCTGTAATCTACCTCCCATAGATCAAACAATATAAACACAGCAGTTAATGATGCAAACCCAACATCGGTTAACCGTTTGTTCAACCGCAGGTAGCAGATTAGTGTTACCAGTGCGATTAATAGGAAAGATTTGAAGTATCCCCAAATCAGCAGCGGATAGTTCTTTTCCATAGCTGATAACTTAGCGTTGATCTGATCACTGGAGTAACCCGTCATCGCCAATACATGGCTGAAATGTGAACGCAACCCATTAATAATGGGGGATTTCGCCACACTAAAAGTAAGTAACGTAACTGCTGCCCCTATTGTGCAAGCCACCAAATAGCGTTGTGATATGTGTTTGTGTTCTAACATCAACCTTAACCCGTATGCAAATAGTATAACCACAGAAAATGCACCTATTATCCACCACATATCGGGTCCACGTAGCTTGTCCACCATAGGCAAAATACGGTAGGGTATCCTATAGAACGGAGTGTGACCACCAAGTGCCAACAAAGTAGCCGCTATTAAACCACCGGTAAAGAATCGCACGTAACTGTGACGTCGCCATCCCATGAATATACCGAAAAGTGATATCACAAGCACTATAACACCGAAGTACCTTGAATGCAGTCTAAAATAGTTGGTCCCCCAATAGTTGTCAAGTATACCCATGAAGTGTGGATTGTAAAAGTCGGTTAACTCAGAGGTTGGCATCCCCCATGAAGTCGCGTATTCATAACCGCGCTCTATACCACGTACACCAGCCTCCAGTCGTATCAAACTGGGGCCAAACCTAAGCGCTAACACGCATAACACAATCACAAGGGTAAGTACAACCTTAAGGCCGAGTAAAACACTCTCCCCTGGTTTACCCGCTCGTGCACGACGTATGAGCTCATATATAACGAAGAAACCGATAAGATAGCTTGCGTAATAGCCAAACTGAAAGTGGCCACACATCATCATCACCCATGCACCCGCCAACAAGAGGAAATGGCGCACCTTTTGTGTCTCAAATGCATACAATAGCGCAGAAAAGCACCAGGTGAGCCATGCCATGCTCATAAGTTTAGGCCAATGTCCGCCATACATTTGACTTATACCGAAAGCAGTGAACTCATATGCGATACCAGCAACTACTGCGATCCACAGCTGAAACTTTAACCTATATCTTAGCAGATAGAACATACCCCAACCCGCCAGAAACAGACATATGAAGAAAAAGTAGAAGTGTCGCACATAAACAGGTAATGGCAAGAATATATAACGTAGAGGGTCAGTGTAACCCATACCGCCGGTGAATGTGGAATAACCACCCATTATGTACGGGTTCCAGAGTGGTTGGTGTAAGTGTCTAAGCATATATTCATGTACTCGAACAGTACCACCATACGCGATAAGGAAGTCTGTACCAAACAGTGTCGACTTACCCACAAATAATCCCAAATGTGGTGAATAGAAGGCGAATGCTAACCCCAGAAATATTAATGGGAGCCACTTCTCGCGTGGGATAAACTTATGTGTAGGACGTTGTGTGGGCTTGGATTTAATTTTCTTTTTCTTGCCCATCGTTTACCTCAACTACTTTGGCCATAAACTCACCCTCTGCAACGAGCGTATCACCTACATAAGCCTTACCTTCCATCACACATACACCACGGGTAAACTTCTTCAGTACCATCTCGTTACGTAATGTGTCACCAGGTCGTACAGGGGCACGAAATTTGGCCTCTTTGATGGCGAGGAAGTAAACCAACTTACCTTTGGGGTTATCCACCTTCTTTAATAGCAGTATACCACCCGTCTGTGCCATAGACTCAACGATGAGCACACCTGGCATTATTGGGTTGTGTGGGAAATGGCCGATAAAGAATGGTTCGTTTATAGTGACATTTTTGATACCCACAATACGATTACCGTTGAGCTCGACGATCCTGTCAACTAAAAGGAATGGGTAACGATGTGGCAATATCTCCATGATTTCATGGATCTCCATCATCACCTCCTGATTAAACTTAACATGTTGTGGATAAAAGTCAATCAACCAACCAATTATGATGTACGAATATCGAGTGGAATTTGGAGTATAGGTATCACCCAGTTTTGGAGAGGTAATGGAGGTGGCGGGACTCGAACCCGCGTCCAGAAGTGTCAGAGCAAAGGGCTCTACATGCTTAGACCCAGCTTGTTTTACCCTTATGGTCCGCTGGGCCCCGAACCATAGGGGGTAGATCCCTTCGGTGTCGTCGTCCACCTCGGGATCAAAGGTATGGACGACCACCCCCTAACCCATCCCCTGAGGACCTTGGGGGCAAGTCCCCAGGTTAAGCCTGTTTACTATCAGGCAACCGCATATTCAGCGGCAGTTATTTTAAAGTGCCCGATTTTACGAGTCGAGCGACTCGGCATGCTCCCTTTACTCTGATCACCCCTGTCGAGACCTATCACCCCCAGAGCGATTATAAATTAATCGTAAAGGTTAAAATGTCAACTCATGTGGATGTGATTCTTTCTACCCCGTATATTGTTTTAATCCCATTTCCTCTATCAACTGCACCAATTCATATAGGTTCCTGTTATAGAAAAGATGCCCCCCACATCTACAATCTGTAGCACCAAACTTGTGGATGGGTTCGAATTTTGATCTCAACCCATCTGCAAGCTCACATTCACACCGGTATTTGCTTTCACGATAGTAGATTGCCACAACCCGTCCATGTTCGAGCAGATAATCTATATGCCAGCGTTTACGTTTATGGCTGGATATATGGCGTTTTACACGTGCCTCGATACTATTCATGGCTGACCCCACATATGCGTAGTAACCACGTGTAAATGTTAAGCTGCCAAGCTTACCTACTATTATCCTCATATCTCTTCGTAATTCCACTAACAATACATAGCATCCTTTCATTACGATAAAATAACACATAAACCAATATTCGCCACCTTACGTATTGATTTTCTGTCTATTTATCTATATTTAACAGACGGAGGTTAAGATGCCCAAAAGAACTTACCAACCCAGTCGTATCAAACGCAAACGTACGCATGGGTTTCGTGCACGTATGCGCACAAGAAGTGGCAGAGCTATCATCAAGCGTCGTAGACGTGTCGGTAGAAAACGGCTTGCCGTGTAGACGTGACGAACGTCTACCTAAGGAGGAACGTTTAAAGAAACGCAAGGAGATACTGGAAGTTTTTACCAAAGGTAAAACCATCAGTGGTAACCATATGGTTATACATTACCTAACAGGTAAACCTGACCGTAAAGCAGGTTTTGCGGTTTCAAAAAAGGTGAAACGCAAGGTTGACCGCAACCGTATCAAGCGTAGATTACGCGAAATCTATCGTCGTGAGAAGTGGCGTCTAAATAACGTACACTTGATGATCTTAGGAACCGAAGGTGTATTACACGAGGATTTTCGCACCCTATATCACGAACTTGTTGATTTACTCAATAAAATAGCAGCTGATGAAGGAGATAGCACTGCTGTTCATTAAATTTTATCAGAGTTTCATCTCCCCTATATTACCACGACATTGTCGGTTCTATCCAACCTGCTCCGAATATGCGTATCAAGCGATCAAGAAATACGGTTTACTTAGGGGTATATTTAAAGGTATTATCCGTATATCCAAATGTCATCCTTTTCACCCTGGTGGCTATGATCCATTAATCTAATGTATCGTAAGCTATTTGGCTTCAGCCTGGGTACAGGTATATCACGAGTGTTTGGATTCATCCGTGAAATTGTCATTGCACACTTTTTTGGTGCATCTGCCAGCCTCGACGCATTTTGGGTATCCTTCCGTATAGCTAACCTTGCACGTGAGATGTTAGCCGAGGGTAGTATCATTCCATCGTTCGTGCCATTATTTACGGATAAGGCAAAATCCAACCAGCAAGCCGGATATCGATTTGCCAATACCGCCATATGTACTGTACTCACAATAGCGCTGATGATATCCATATTTACGGTGTTGTTTGCACCTTATTTCGTACGTATAATAAGCCCAGGCTTCTATCACGATACGTTTAGGTTCAACCTTGCCACCCGCCTCACACGGACAATGTCGCCTTTCCTGCCAATAATGGTGGTGGCTACGTTCTTCATGGGGATATTGAACTACTTTTCGCGTTTCTTTGTTACAGGTATCGCACCTGTGTTATTTAATATCGGCATAATCGCAACGTCTGTCATATTTGCGAAGTACATCGGTGTGTATAGTATCGCTATAGGGGTGCTCATCGGTGGTATCGGTCAAGTTGCCCTCCAATACCATTTTCTCAAACCACATGGTTACAGGTTCCGACCCTATCCCATTTTCAGCGATCCCACTGTACGACGTATGTTACACCTTATGTTGCCCGTGGTTATATCGTTTCTGGTTTTACGGTTGAGTAGTATTATCAACACAATAATCGCATCTTTCTTGGCGGTAGGTTCTATCTCGTACCTTGAGTATGCGTTCAGATTTATATATTTACCTGTTGGTATGATAGGTGTGACAATAGCAAACGTCGGTATACCTACTTTTACGCGCCAATTTGCGAATACTGGTTCAATAACGCAAGATCTGCATAAAGCCTTGAAGTTCGGTATACTCTGTAGTGTGGCTGCTATTACCTTGCTGTTGACATTCGCACATCCATTATGTCGTATCGTTTACGAACATGGTGCATTCACTGCAGTTGATACGTACCATACCTCACGTGTGATACGCTTTTACTCGTTCGCTATACTGGGGATGACTCTCAACCGCACATTTTCGTCCATATTTTATGCACTGAAGGAACCCGCCACACCGCTCAAGGTTACACTCATAGGGGTGGCCATACATCTTGGTGTGGCACTTACGTTCGTGGGCAAGTTGGGGCTTGTTGCGTTACCACTGGGTGTATCAATTTCGAGTATATCAAGCTCAATCATATATGGGGTATTAGTTAAGCGCAGATTACAATGAAAAATAAGCCAACTATACTTCAATCCAAACGTAACCTAATAATACGGTGGTTTCGTATTTTCCTCGTCGTAACTGTTCTGAGCATAATCGGGGTGCTTATCTTCACCACAGGTAGAGACACCTTACAAGCGTTTAGAAACTTTGCCCCCCTGTACTTTCTACTTGCACTATTGGTGACAGCTATGTTCTATTATTTTGAGCTCCTACGTATACAGGTGTTAGGTCATGCGATGGGCAAACCCATATCGTTACGTGCGGCATCCGAATTCTATTTCGGTGGATGTTTCCTTACTGTAGTACCGACCGGTGTTGTGGGTGTACCTTTCCAACTCTATGTGTTACATAGGGACGGGCTTAACCTCGGTGAAGCTGGTAACATTATCATTATGCGTGCAATACTTAACGTGTTAATCTTACCCTTACTTGTACCGATTATACTGTTAGAGAGGGAACTACTACGTGGTCGTTTCGTTGTAAGAGCCGGCAGTTACGTGGGTATAATTGTCCTGCTTCTTGTAATACTATTTATTGCGTTCTTTTTTATGCCTAAAAGGTGGGCAAGAGGCAAGTTCTCCCGTGTATATAATGAGCTACAAAAGTTACGAGTTGCTATCAAAGAGACCTTCACCCATGGTAAACTCTTTTTCCTACTTTCGTTCGGCATAACCCTCCTCGCACGCTGTGTATTTTTTACTATACCCTATGTCTTATTTAAAGGATTAGGCATTGACCCACCTTTTGTTACAACCTTCGTAATACAAATAATACTAGCATATTTGTTGCTCTTTATACCGACACCTGGATCAAGTGGTGTAGCAGAAGCTGGTGGGTTCGGGCTTTGGCGTTTCATATGTCCTGCGCATCTTCTTGGCCTTTACGTAGTTATATGGCGGTTTTATACTGGTTTGCTCGCCATGATAATCGGTGGTATTCTCATACTCCGTCTGTTATATCAACCGAAGAGTGACTCCACACGTTCGTAGTCCTCTTCTGTTTCCCATGGTAGTTCCAGATACTTAGCTGCTGCTTCATCTACTACAACTGTGGTGTCACGATGTAATTGTAGCACACTCGCAGGTACCATCGCCGTTATAGGCCCTTCCACCGCCTTTTTAATCGCATCTGCTTTGGATTCACCACTCGCTAGCAACAATATCGCCTTTGCCTCCAAAATCGTACCTATCCCCATGGTGATTGCGTATTTAGGTACATTTTCGATTTTGCCATCGAAGAATCTCGCATTATCTCTACGTGTAACTTCAAGCAATGTCTTTATACGGGTACGTGACCCTAAAGATGACCCAGGTTCATTAAACCCTATGTGACCATCACGCCCTATACCCAATATCTGTAGATCTATGCCACCGAATTTACGTATACGAGCTTCATACCAGTCACAATGTTGACGTATATCGAGAGCGTTACCATCTGGTATATGTACGTTGGATGGATTTATATTCACATGGTGGAAGAAATTTTCCCACATGAAATAGTGATAGCTCTGCGGATGGCTCTTAGGTAGCCCTATGTACTCGTCGAGGTTAAACGTAACCACTCGCGAGAAGTCGAGCCCCTCCTCTTTATGCATACGTATGAGTTCACGGTACAAACCCAACGGCGTATTACCGGTAGCTAGCCCCAATACTGCATCTGGCTTTTTTCGTATCAGAGTGGCCACCATTTTAGCAGCCAACTTAGATAAACGCTCATAGTCCTTTACCTTTATGACGCGCATCCTTCCTCCTTTTTGACATGAATTTGTCTAACTTCCGTATTTGGGTAATAATGTAAAAGTATCTGTCTGTAATTCCATCCGATGGATGCTAACCTAGCTGCTCCTACCTGACACAATCCAACCCCATGGCCCCAACCTGCTCCTTTCAGTATGAACTGTTGCTTGGTATATTTCACATAGAATGCGGAACTTGGTAAATATGTGGGTGAGAGTATTGCTCGTATTTTGAGCTCACCCGCCACCTCGAGGGTCCCCTTTTCTCCCTTTATTTGTAACTGTAATATACGGCCAGATCTACCACGTCTCAAGGGGCTGATCCGTATGGGATACCCTATATCTATGCCAGTCTTGTTGTTAATAATCTCACGCAATGCATATGGATCGATTGTTTTGCACCACCTGAAGTACTTTCTGCCGTATTCGAAATACTCAGTATCACCCTGTGTATTGCAATACGCGGGTGGCGGCTGTTCTATCCATAACCTGAAATTATCCTCTTTTTGCAGATCCATTTCATACGTACCAGGGCCATCAAATACCGAACACGAGTAAAAAGTTTCACCCCATACGTTATTAAACTCCTCGGTTACACCACCACATACCTTCGCAAACCTTGTATCCACAAGTTTACCTTTATAGTAAAGCGTCTCACTGCAGGTCTCATCTATCACCTTATAGGCAATGTTGTTCTCATCCCTTATACCGCGATATTCCTGGCAATGATCATCGTTACATACATCAAAAGGCTCCCCTATATGGTGTTTGACGGCCGCCGTAAGTAACCAGTTTCTGGCTGCCACAGCTTGTGCCTTCAACGCTTCTATGGGAAGTGATACCAACATCTCCGACGATATCACACTCGCAAGATACCTTTCGAGCTCTACATGATTAATAAGAAGAAGTTTACCATCATAACCAACGGTGAATTCGATCTCGCCTTCGTAACTCTGCTTCTCTTCAAACTCAAAATGGAAACCACGGCCCACTTTATTGTGTATAATGAGGTCAAGCGGATCCTCCGGTGATACATAAAAGTGTCGAGGTAACTGCACTGTTCGACCATTGTTTATATTTCGGGCGATCACATTGGTTATAGCTGGACGTTTTACCTCAGGAAAGAAGTACACACTAGGATGCGACAATATCTGCAACGGGTCGGGTACCCGAAACGGACCTATACCCGCAAACCATATGCCTTTACATTTGATCACTCCTGATGAATAGCCACGCGCTTCAAACTCTTTTGTTGCGCTCGCTAATCTATCCCTTTCGGTAGCTTCACCCACTACCAGAAAATAGTCAATATGAGGTGAACTCAGCATTTCACTCCTTATCTCCCAGATGCCGGCACATAGCTTTTGATTACCAAATTTAAGGGGTTTCCGAAGTTCTATCTTCACTTTGTCTCCTTTAAATATACATACCTTCAGCTTCTCCGTGGCCATTTGTTTTTTTATTTTATGAGGTTTTCAGCAAAGTCAATCTAACTTGACGATTAATATAGTTTAATATCTTAAACTGGCTTAGAGGTTAGAGGCTATCATATGGGGTCCATATTAGTCACAGGAGCGGCAGGTTTTATAGGTTGGAAAACTTGCGAGAAGCTGTTAGAATACGGTTACACAGTGGTTGGCATCGACAACCTAAATCACCACTACGATGTGAGACTTAAGGAATGGCGGTTGAGCCAACTGGAAAGATTCGCCAATTTTACGTTCCATAAGCTTGACATCGAACATATCGAAGCTTTGCGCTCATTATTCCGGAAGTACAAATTCGATGCTGTCATAAATTTAGCCGCAAGGGCTGGTGTAAGAGCTTCGGTAGAAGACCCACACGTATACTTCACCACCAACACGCTTGGTACACTTAACCTGTTAGAACTCTGTAAAGACTTTGACATAGGGAAATTTGTCCTAGCATCTACATCTTCCCTATATGCGGGTCAAAATATGCCGTTTAAGGAGGACTTACCAGTCAACACACCTATCTCTCCTTATGCTGCATCGAAAAAAGCGGCAGAAGTTTTATCCTATACTTACCACTCTTTATACGGGGTTGATGTATCCATTCTTAGATATTTCACAGTTTATGGACCAGCTGGGCGTCCTGATATGAGTATATTTAGGTTCATCAAATGGATAGACGAAGGAGCACCCCTTCAACTATTTGGAGATGGTTCGCAGAGCCGCGACTTCACTTATGTGGATGACATTGCTGAAGGCACAATAAAAGCACTTAAAAACGTGGGTTATGAGATAATAAATCTAGGTGGTGGTAACAAACCCTACTCCTTGAAATACATCATCTTGTTAATTGAAAAGTTTCTCAACAAAAAAGCAAAAATAGAACATAAACCATTCCATATAGCAGATATGAAAGCAAGCTGGGCCGATATATCAAAGGCAAATAAGCTTTTGGGTTGGCAACCACGGGTAGGTATAGAGGATGGATTAAAAAGGACCGTAGAGTGGCATGTAAAAAACAGAGATTGGCTGAAGCAGGTACAACTATGAACCACAGTCCCACATCCCAAACCTTATGCGTTATAGGGTTGGGTTATGTAGGGCTTACTACAGCAGTAGGGTTTGCCGAGTTAGGGCATAAAGTTATCGGGGTGGACGTTGATGATGAGAAGATCAAGACATTAAACCGCGGCATATCACCTATTTATGAAGCAGGTATGGAACAGCTATTACGTAAAAACCGAGATAGGCTCACCTTCACAGTAGACTTGAAGGAAGCAGTTGCATCATCTTCCATCATTTTCGTAGCTGTAGGTACACCAACTAAAGATACTGGGGAAGCTGATCTTTCTCAGATAATAGATGTAGCACATGGGTTAAGTGAATCGATAAATAATTACAAAATCATCGTGATAAAAAGTACTGTTCCTGTGGGAAGTGTCGACCTCATAAGGAACATAATGTCCCAAAAATGTAAGGAAGGTAAAGATTTCGACCTTGTAGTTAACCCCGAATTCTTGCGTGAAGGGAATGCAATCCATGACTTTTTCAACCCCTCCAGAGTAGTAATAGGGGCTGACAACAAGCAAGCGGCTCAGGTTGTAGCTCAACTTTATAAACCATTGTCAACACCAGTTCTTGTAACTTCACCAATAGATGCACAGATGATAAAGTATGCAGCAAATGCCTTTCTTGCATCCCGCATATCGTTTATAAATGAGATAGCTACAATCTCGGAAAGAGTAGGCGCTGATATCAAAAATATCATAAAAGGGTTGAGCTATGACCCCAGGTTAGGCGACGGATACCTCTCCCCTGGTATAGGGTTTGGGGGGCCATGTCTTACAAAAGATTTGAAAGCGCTCATCCACATGGCACAATCCTATGATTACGAGCCACGTTTTTTAAAGTCCATACTCGAAAGAAACGAAGAGCAAATACGCTCTATAGTGTGGAAGGTGAAGAAGGCGCTCGGTGGTATCCTTTATGGGAAAACGATCGGTGTGTTGGGGCTAGCTTTTAAACCAGGCACCAAAGACATACGTAACTCACCCGCTGTCAGGATAGTAAAATTATTGAAACAGGGGGGTGCATTAATAAAAGCTTACGATCCAATGGCCATGGATGAAGCCAAAATTATACTCCCGGATATTGAGTATTGTACTACTCCTTACGAATTCAAAAATTTAGATTTATTACTCTTATTAGTAGGATGGGAAGAATTTAAGCAACTCGATTATCAACGCCTTAAGGGGGGCATGTCCACTCCTATAATAATTGATGGAGCAAACCTTCTTGAGCCCAAAGTTATGAAAGAATTAGGCTTCACCTACAGCGGTGTGGGCCGTTAATCCTATGCAGTATTCTTACGTTTTAAGTTTAAGATAACTTTAAGAGGTATAGGTTTTACAGGTGGACGTGCTGTAGGTGGTTTTATATTTTCCGGTGGAATACCGAGTTTCTTGCTGATGATCTGTGCAATCAACCTTTGACAGGTCCTACCCTGACAGTGTCCCATGCCTGCGCGTGAAGCTCTCTTTATCTCCTCGAGCGTATGGTAGCCTTGTTCAATGTATTTTATGATTTCATCCTCCGTGAGATCTTCACACCTACAGATTATCTTCGTGTCTTTGGATCTATCGTTCATTTACACATATTAAATCTTTTAGTCTTGCAAATTTCTTTTTACCTATCCCCGGTACCTTCATTATATCTGTTATCTTCGTAAATTTGTGTTTCTCACGATATTTTATGATCTCATTTGCAATAGCGGGGCCTACACCTGGTAACCTCAACAGTTCCTCAAATGTGGCGGTGTTGAGGTTAACCTTCTTTTGTGATATTACATGGATATTTGGCTCACCTTCTTTTATAGTATCTACAGCTGTGCCAATGGTTTCGATTACGAACTCGCTCACTATTGGGCTTTCCTTTAACTTTAACCAATACACTACAACCCCTATGAATACACCCGCCAGCAATATAAGTAGAAGCTTTTGTTCGAGTGGTGTGAAGATCTTCATATCTCTCGTTTTTTTAACCGTTTCTCCAGTTCTTTCACTTTACGTGCAATTTGGGGTAGTTCAAACAATATCGCATAGGTGCGTCGCGCTTTATTATATTCACGTGCGGGGTAACCGAACAGTTTAGTATTCGGTGGTGCACTTTTTGTAACACCCGACTGTGCAGCTACCATAACACCGTCGCCTAACTTCACATGGTCAGTGATACCCACTTGTCCCCCTAATACCACCCAGTTGCCGAGCTCCGAGCTACCCGCGATACCGGTTTGTGCCGCAATAACTGTATTCTCACCTATCTTCACATTATGTGCAATTTGGACAAGGTTATCGATCTTAACCCCCTTACCGATACGAGTAGGTCGTAACGTCCCACTATCTATGGTGACGTTTGCCCCTATATGAACGTCATCCTCGATAACTACACCACCAACCTGTGGTATATGTAACCACCCATCTTCACACCTTACGTAGCCAAAACCGGGGCCACCGATAATCGTACCACTATGTATCACGACATTCGACCCTATTGTAACACGTGGATAGATCACAACACCTGGGTATATTATAGTGTTAGCTCCTATCTTAGTACCCCCTGCAATGTACACGAGTGGATATATAACAGTATAATCACCTATTTCAACCGCATCCCCTATCCACGTATATGCGCCTATGTACACATTTTTGCCTAACTTAACATCGCCTAAGTATGCCATTGGGCTTATGGAGGGTTGCGGTACCTCTCTTGGATAAAATAACTCAACGAGACGTACAAAAGCCACTTCTGTATTTTTAACTCTTATGAAACTATAGCTTAACTTGCGATCTGGCACTACATTATGTGGGATTATTACAGCACCCGCCTTCTTTTTAATTTTATACCAATCTTCTTCCCCCCGTAACACAGCGATCGTATTTTCGTCGACTTCGTCAACAGGTGCTATATCTTTGATCTCGCGCTCAGTGTCACCATCTACTTCACCATCCAATATATCCGCTATATCCTTTACTTTCATGGAAATTGTATCTTCTCCACCATCTTCGAGACGAGCGTCTTTATAGCCTCCTCAGAGGTACCCGTCACGGTCTCCTCAACCTCACTTATCACAGCCTCCTCTTTTACACTTATAACCTTACATTTACCGGTAACCACAC
>Ga0190363_1001857_pt1 | contig 12401 bp, 19 predicted proteins | sample 48721867_MG_FD_161272 | JGI IMG/M metagenome (GOLD analysis project Ga0190363, IMG submission 161272) | Hydrothermal vent microbial mat bacterial communities from Southern Trench, Guaymas Basin, Mexico - 4872-18-6-7_MG | ecosystem: Environmental > Aquatic > Marine > Hydrothermal vents >...
GTTCTCCCGCTTGGGGTTCTAATCTTTTTCCTTTTTCTGCTTCTTGTCCTTAGCATCCTTCTCGGCATGTTGGATCACCATCTCGGGCTTTACTTCGAAGATTTTTCCAAGCGGCATATTTACTGCTAAAAGGGATAAAATAAACCATCCGATAAAGCTGAGCTTATTTCCCTGAGAGAGAAACGGGATTACGAGGTCTCCGGGCAGGGTCGCGACGATGTTCACTCCTCCGTAGAGAGGGGTTAGAATAGCGTAAACGAAGTAAAATATTCCAAGGCTTCCGAATAATAGTATCATGTTCTTCTTCCCGATTTCCGCGTCTATCTTCTGATAGTATTCCTGTTTTTTCATGAGCTTTTGAAGCGCTTTTTTATCGCCTTTCTGCTTCGCTTCTAGGAGCATTTTCTTGAATTTCTGAGACTCCTTCATCCTGGCCATATCTTGCGGCGATAGAAGCTTTTTCCTGAGCCAATTCGTCGCCGCGCTCACGACGAGGGCTATGAGGAATATTTGGAGCATTACATCCAGCATCATTCCTCACCAAGCATCTTGCCTAGGAGCGGGTACATCTCCGCCATTCTCTCTCTGACCAACATCTCGTAGTATTGGTAGAGGATTCCGGTCATCAGCAAGATCCCTATTCCTCCTCCATAGACGTTGAAGTAATCTCCGAAGATGGCTATAAGCGCAACTATGACCGCTCCGACTATGGTCAAGATCTTGATGTATTTTTCAAGGAGTCTCGCTATTATCGTCGGCGCTCTCCTGAATCCCGGAATCTGCATTCCGGCTTTAATGAGCTGATCCGCGACGTGTGCCGGCGATAAGCCTCCTACCTCAACCCAGAACTTGGCGAACAAGATGCAGAACCCTACCATAATCAAGCCGTAGATCAGTGCTCTCATCGGATCGGCGGCGGCTATGGACAGCGTGCCCGGCGAGGTAACGTAGTAGGCTAGTCCTCCTATGGGGGTGGCTCCCGCCTGCGTCGCGTTGAACATCCCGATCATGTTCAGGAGGGAGTTTTCGTTCATCGGATTGAATTTGCTCCAAATCATGGTTGAGAAGAAGTATATGTTGGTGAAAATGACCGAGGCGAAGATGACGGGGATGTTCGATACGTAGAGGAATTTGATGGGGTATTTCGCGGTGTAGCCTGAGACTCTGGCGTGCTGGATGGGGACCTCGATCCTCAAGGCCTCAAGGTAAATGATAAGGAAAAGTATGCTGATTGTGCCAACTAATCCGATTATGTCCGGGAACCTCCCTCTATACAATATCTCGTGAAATGTTCCGCCGTTCGCTGCAGCCTGAAACAGCGCCAAAACAATTCCCTGATAATAATGGTCGGGAAGCATTATCGGCGAGAACAAATTCGTGAAAATGGCCTCTGCGACTCCCGCCGCTATGAATAGGCTTACTCCGCTCCCCAATCCCCAGCCTCTCTGCACAAGCTCGTCCATGAACACTATCAGCATGGTCGCCGCGATCAGCTGAACGAAGACTATTAGCTGGGTTGATGGGCCGAGTTGGCCGAGCATTCCCGAGACCGTGAAGACCGCCGCCTCGACTAGGATGACGAGTATGGTGAGGAGCTTGTTCATGGCGGTGAAGGTCGCCCTATCCTCGGGCTTGGAGAGATCGAGTCTGATCAGCTGAGCGCCCACGAGAAGCTGGAGTATCAGGCCGGCGGTTACGATGGGCCCTATTCCGAGGGTTGTGAGTGTTCCAATTCTCTGAGCGAAAACTATGCTCATTATAAGCGGGCTTTGACCCGCGAGGCTGGCGGCCTTGGGGACTCCGTAGAGGAGCGTGTGCCCCATCAGGGAGTAGAGAACTAAAACGATCGCCGTCCAAGTTAGTCTCTCTCCGAGACCCAGCTTTCTAGCAGGCTTTCTAACTTCGGGGAGATATCTGGCCAGCTTCTCGATCGCGGATTGCCAGCTCAACTGGCCACACCCTCAAGCTCCTTAGGCGTAATTAAGCTTCCCCCAGCCTCCTTTATGGATTTCTCGGCGGTTTCAGTCCATTTCTCGACCACGACTAAAAGGGGCTTCTGGATCTTACCTCTTCCAACGAGCTTACCTACCCCCATCTCCGAGAGGTTTACGAGGGGGAGCCCTTTAACGGTTCTGAGCTTTCCTCCTCTCTCAAGGTTCTCCGCGATGGTCGTGAGCTGGATCAAGTTCACCGCTTGGATTTCGCGCCTATTCGGCCTGTAAAAGCCGTGCCTGCCGAAGTAGTCCCGCTTATACTTGAGGACCCAAGTCCACTTATGCTTACGCATTCCCGTCTTTCCGCGGCCTCCCTTAGACCCCGTCTTCCTATGCTGGCCTATCTGACCCCAGCCGCAGGTCCTACTACCCCTATGCTTTCTGCTCTTTCTATGCCGCGTTCCCATCGTCGGGCACGCCTCCTATCTTACAAGGCTTTGACGCGTGTCTTCCTTATATAGGCATCCGCCCTTAAGCCATTCGAACGAAAAGCTCGTTTATTTTCTTCCCTCGATACCCGTATTCCCCGCCTGCTGAGAAGTGTTTCTTTATTGTTCCCCTGAATCCGCCTCTCGGGGGGTGAAGCCTAGCATAAGGCCTTAGACCTTTGTTCTTGAGCTTATTTAAGACGGCTTCCGCGGTGTACAGCTTTTTCGCGAGTTCCTCGATTGACTCGAATCCGAGGCTCTTAACCGATTCTTCATCTAGCTTGCCGTCGCCGATGACCTCCATTTTTCTTAAAAGGGTCTTAATCGTCTTGAGGGTGGGTTCTCCCCAAGTTATGAAGTGCTCGACCTTCCTTAACATGCCTTCATAGCTCGAGTTCTTTGGGATTATCGTCGCCCAATTAGCCCTCTTTAGGTTAAGCATCCTGAGAGTTGCTAGATCCTCTTTCCTCGCCCTGACGCTTCCCTTGATTCTTATGACCAAGTAGCACCTGCAATCCTCGCTCAACTTTCATCACCACATAGTAGGCAAAACGATCTTGTTCGTGTTTTTCAAAGCTTCGTAAGCCGCTCCAGCGAAGGATAGCGTAGTCCTGGTTTCCCCGAACGTCCTAGTCCAGACATCCTGTATGCCGGCCAACTCTAAAACGACTCTAGCGGCCTCGCCGGCAACTATCCCCAAGCCTCTAGGCCCCGGGATCAACTCGATCTCCACGCTTCCACGCTTTCCAACCACTTTTACTGGGACGCTGTGCGGTGCTCCGCAGGCGCATTCCCAGCTTCCGCAACCTCTTCTAACGGGGATTATGTTCATCTTCGCGTTTCTCACGGCTTTCTCTATAGCGGAGACTACGTGAATCGCCTTACCGGTCCCGAGCCCTACGTATCCGTTCCTGTTTCCGACGACAGCTATCGCCCTGAATTTCGACCGCTCGCCCGCGGCCGTCTGCTTCTGAACCAAGTTTATGTCGATCACTTCTTGCTCCAATCCCGGTAGCAGGTAATCTATTATCTCGACTTCGGTTATTTTGAGGTGGTTCGCGAAGACCTCCGCTATGGATTTTATCTTTCCCTCTTTAACCATTCTACCGACTTTCGTCTTGGGAACCCATTCCTCCAAGCTCACTGCTGCTCGACCTCCTTCACGATCCTTTCCTTTACTTGAGCGAAATGAGAATCTAAATTCATGTAAGCTTCCTCACTTGATTTCGAAAATTGGATAGTCTCGGCTTCGGATTCCTTCAAACTTCGATAATATCGCGTGATTGTGGCGCCTTTAATCCTTTCTTCATCTGGAAAGATTTCTCCTCCTGCTGAAACGTCTGCTCCGGAATCCATGAATCCCTTAATCGCCGCGAAGACCTTGGATCCCTTAACGGCCCTATGTAATCCGATGTCAACCACGACCTTCTTTACGCCTTTTTTCTTCGCCAACAATCCTGCTAGGAGCCCTGTGAGATATGCCGCCGGAGTGTTCTTGAAGCCGGCTTTCCAGCCGAAATCAGCGAGCTTTTTAGAGATCACGGTTACTAGGGTTTCATCTCCACCTAGCTTGGGCTTTATGACTTGGACTATCACGTACCTGTTAGTTTTTCTCACGACGAGCCTGGGGAGACCTGACTTAACGAGCTTCAGTCTTTTCTTATAATCAGTTAAGCCCAGCCTTCTCCTCTTCGGAGGTAATCTCTTTAGGAGACTCACATCAACGGCCTCCTAATCATCTTATTTTGCTCCAGATACTCCATCATAGCTGCCACCGATTTGAATGCTCCCGCCTTGACCATTCCATAGATTTTGCGGTAAACAGTTTTGGTTATGAGCTTTTTATCTCTTAGCTGCCTAAGCTTCTTCCTCTGCGCCCTAACCTTCCTCATCCAAAGCTCCTTCCTCGATATCCTGCTGTACTTCGCTCCCTTCCTACTTCCGGGTCCACGCTTCTTCTTTCTCACATTTGCTCTCGCTCTACTTACCCCTTTTTTCTGCTCCTTGTAGATGACTTTGTCCTTTATCAATCGCTTGACATCTTCTCGGGTTATCGCCTCGGAGACTTCGTCCAGCCTTTCAGGGTCGAATTTGACTCTATTGATTCCGCATTTAAGAAGATCCGCAGCGAGCCTTTTCTGTAAGTCGAGTTTAATTGTCATCTGCTCTCTCCTCCTCAACTTCTTCCTTTTCCTCTTCTTTCACTTCCTCCAGCTCGGGTTCAACTACCTCTACTTCCTCTCCCTCAGTTTTCTCCGCGATCACCGGCGGGTTAAGTATCTTTAGCCCAAGTTTCTCTGCTTCCTCAACTATCAAAATCCTCTTTCTCATTCCAACCGATCCAGCTATTCTAACGGCGTGAGTCTCGGGATTGAGGTTTTCGAGGTCTTCAGGTCTGTGAACTAAGATCTCTTCGTATCCGCTTGGGTGGAGCCCTCGATATTTTTTAGGAGTTCTATATCCAACCTTGACGAGCGGGGGCCATCCCTTTACTTGAAGCCTCATCTTGCTGTCTCTTCCCCTAGGCTTTCTCCAATTTGGCTTTAGCCTCGTATATCTCCAGCTTTCCTGCCTCATGAATTTCGGCCGCTTAAGCTTGAGCTCTCTTACCCATTTCGGAATCTTTATCGGGCTCATTCCCAACCAACCTTCTTTTCATAGATGTAGATTCCATCTAGGAACTTTCTGAGATCTTTTTTAGTTATCTTGGTCGCGAGCTCTATGTTTGCGGCGGTTTGGCCTACAGCTTGTTTATCGATCCCCTTAACGATTATTTCATCTCCCTTTACTTCGACCTTTGTGTCCTTTCCAACGATCTTCGCTATCCTCGAGAACCTCTCGCCGATGAAGTTCTCTATCACAACGGTGTCTCCCTTAATTTTAGCGGACATCGGGAAGTGCGATGCGATGATTTTCATCTTGTATGTGAATCCCTGAGTGACGCCGATGATCATGTTTCTGATGATGGAAGTTATGGTGCCTATCATGGACTCCGCTCTTCGCCCCTTCCCCAAGAACTTCACGACTACTTTTCCGGAATCGAGTTCCAGAGTTACTCCCGCGTGACTGAGATCCTTCTCTAATTCTCCGAGCTTGCCTTTTACCCTGATCTTCGCCGGCTTCTCGACCTGAACTTCGACTCCATCCGGGATCTCGACTTCTCTAACGTATTCCTTTATGGATCTAGATGCCGCTTCAGTAGACGTATCCAAGCAGCTTCCCCCCTAATCCCTGGGATTTTGCTTCCTTGTGAGACATTACACCCTTGCTTGTTGTGACTATTAATATTCCTATATCCCTGCTCGGGAGATATTGTCGCTCCCATTTCTCGTATTCGTCTTTTTTCACGCTGAACCTTGGCCTGATCGGGGCGGCTCGGTTGATCCTGCCGAGGAGCTGTATCCTGAACTTTCCCCCTCTGCCGTCTTCGATGTATTCTATCGCCCCGACGTATCCATGCCTCTGAAGGGTTTTGAGTATCTCCCCTATGAGCTTCGAGGCATAGTAAATACACTCCCTACTCCTGACCATCTCCTTGTTCTGGAGCGTCGTGAACAGCCCCGACACCAAGTCCTTGCTCATCCCTTCCGAGCCGACCATGCATTCCTTTTATAAGTGTTTTTCCGAAAACTTCGCAAACTGTTCTCCACTAAGCGGGTTAAGGGTAAAATACGAAGAAGTTCCTACAGGCTATTTTCTATTCATATACCTTGAATCCTAGAAGCGGGCCTATCTCGTTTAGGCATCTCCTGCAGATGTAGAGGTTGTATTTTCTAATTACTCCTACGGTTGTCCCGCATCTCCTACATTTGACCACGCCTTTCCCGAATTTCCTATCCTTCGGCGGCTTGTGCTTCGCCATCTCTTCTTCTGCCGCTCGAATTGCATGCCACCATATAAGTTTCATTGCGTAGCCGGCTTTATTCCTCAACTATCTTGACTCCGAATTTTTCCTTTAGAAACTTTATGGACTCCTCTTTCGTTACTCTGTGCTTAGGCCCGATCTTGCTCTTTGCCCGTCTCCTCTGGGCGACTCTTAGGCCGGGGCGAGATAGGTGGACGCAGATGTCCATCCCAATTATTCCTAGTTCGGGATCGTATTTTGTTCCGGGAATATCTAGGTGTTCTTTTATTCCGAAGGAGATGTTTCCGTTATTATCGAAGCTTGAAGCCTTGAGCGTGTTATTGACGGCTCTAAGCGCTTTCTCGAGGAACTCCGCCGCTTTCTGCTTCCTAAGGGTGATTCTAACCGCTATGGGCTGTCCTCTATAAATTCCAAATCCTCTAATGGTCCTCTTCGCCATCCTGAATTGCGGTTTTTGGCCCGTGAGCATCTCGAGGATCTTGGCTGCCTTCTCGAGCTTAGGTCTGCTGGCCCCGATGCAGGAGTTTATCACCACCTTCTCTATTCGAATGCCTTTCATCGGGTTCTCCGTTCTTTCGATTTCGCCTAAGGCAGTTTCACCCATGGTTCCTCCTCTCCTACGACCATTACGTAATCAAGCAGCGAGATAACGTCTCCCTGCGTCGTCGAGATCCTTACCAGGGGCTTAGCCGGATAAACCACGTCTCTTCTAATCTCGACGATCTTTCCATGGAGTCCCTGCTTCGGCCCCTTTACGAGGAGGCCGTATTTCCCCTCTTCAAGCTTTAAGTAGCCTAGAATAGTTTGGCTTGGAATCGAGATCTTCAACGTATCCTTCGTTTTGTATTCCTTGACTTCATCGGTGATTTCCTTGAACCTTATGTTCCTTCCATCATGCAGGGTTATTTGGAGATGGCCTCCTGGGATGTGCATTTTTCTCACGACTTTCCCGAGCTTGAATCCCGACTCCTCTCTTGGAATATCTATTAAGTCGAGTCCCTTCCTGTAAACTGGAAGTATCCTGAAGTTTTCATCCGTGTCGGGTATCGAGATCACGTCCATGAGCCCCGCGGGGAATTTGTAGTCTCTCACGGGTTTGCCGTCGACCAAGACTTTCCCGGACTTTATTATTTTCTTGGCTTCTTCAGCTCTCTCGGCATATTTCAAGTAATCTCTGACGATCAAGAGGAGCGGGATGCATTCATATTTTGGATGAGGTCCGGGCGAAGGAGCGACCGCGAAGACCGCTTCTTTCGCTGAGATCTTGAGATGCGGTGGCGCTGCAAGTCTCTTTAAGTGACCCATTAGGCTTCAACCTCCTTTCCTCTCATTAACGCCTTTTTTCTGTACGGATCATCTAGATTTAACTCTGTGATCATGACATTTGAGACGTGAATCGGCCTGTTAACCGAGGTTCCATCGGCCTTCTTAGCGGTCACGTTTTCGACGTAGATCGCTTGCTCTTCCCTGTTCACTTCCGTGACCTTGCCTTCCACGCCCTTGAATTCTCCTCTCAAAATCTTGACCCTATCACCAACTCTTATCGGAAAAGATCTCCGATGATACTTCTCTCTAAGCTCATAGGAAAGATGCGCTGACATAAGCTTAGATAACCTGTGAAGAGGCGCGTTGTAAAGCCTTTTACGCTGCTTTCTAGGCTTCGCCGACTGCCTAGCCATCACCTTTCACCACGGGGATCCAACGCTCCTTTTTCCTCCAAGAATTTATTCTTGATGAGTTCTGATGATCGCGAGCCTTATGACTATTTAAAGATGGTGGATCCCGAAATAGAGAAAACCTACGCGGATTTTTCAGCGCCTCGTCTCTTGTGCAGCTTCGAGGACCCTCTTCTGGAAGTTATATCTATTCCTCAATCTGGGAATTATCCCCTTCCTCGGCTTAGCCTCTATCTTCGGGGTCTGAGACCTAACTTTTCCAGCCTTGGTAACTGAGCCGTGGCTTGGCATGTTCTCGCTGCTTCATCGACAAGCCTATTCTTATACCTTCGCAGGCTAAAACCTATCGTAGTGAACTATTTCATCCAGGCTCTTCTTATCAGGCATCCCCGGCCTTTCAGCGGGATAACCGAGAGTTACCATGGCCACCACTTGAAGGTTTTCCGGGATCCCGAGGACCCGCTTGACCTCAGCCTCCTCGAAGAGCCCTATCCAACACGTGCCCAGGCCCAGAGCCTCAGCGGCGATCACCATGTTCTCCAACGCTATGGCCACGTCTACAACCGCCCATTTACTACCCGGGTCTCCACATCCGACGATTAGTACCGGTGCTTCATCGATAAAGTTGTTCCAGCTGGAGAAAATAAGCTTCCGCTTTTTCTCCCGGTCTCTGACCACTATGAAATGCCACGGCTGCATGTTACGCGCTGAGGGCGCCAGTCTCCCAGCTTCTAAAACGGCGTTCAAGACGTTTTCTGGGACGGGTTCTCTCCGATATTTTCTGATGCTTCGCCTTCTGTATATCACCTTGAGTAATTCGCTTCCGCTCATTCCGCGAAAAGAATGCGGAGGCTGTTTAAAGGTTCTCGGTTGAAATTGTCTAAGAGAAAGCTAAGATAGTATTTTGTCCAAGTCTTTTCTCGTGAGTCTGAGGCTCGCTCTCTACGGAGTCGGCGAAATCGGCGGGCTCCTCGGAAAAGTCGCGATAAAGAGGGGCCATGAGATAGTGGGCGCTGTTGATATCGATCCAAAAATCGTGGGGAAGGATCTCGGAGAGGTGCTCGGCGTTGGGAAGCTCGGGGTAACCGTGAGAAGCGGGGTCGAAGATGCTTTGAAAGAAGCCGAAATAGTTTTGCACGCAACTTCTTCCTATTTGCCGAAAGCATACGACCAGTTTACGAAAATAATTCGGCTCGGTAAATCCGTGGTCTCGACCTGCGAGACCCTCTCATATCCCTACTATAGATACCCGATTCTGGCTAGACGGCTCGATGAGCTCGCGAAGACCCGGGGCGCAACCATAATCGGAACGGGAATAAACCCGGGCTTCTTGCTCGACACCTTGGTGGCAGTTCTAGCGGCGTCGGTTCCAATCGTGAGTTCGGTGAAGGCGAAGCGTTCTCTCGACGCGGCGACTAGAAGACAGGCTTTCAGAAAGAAGATAGGCGTCGGGATGGACCCCGGGGAATATGGGCAGAAGCTTAGGAGCGGCGAATACAGCGGACATGTGGGCTACGCTGAATCTGTTTGTTTAATAGCGGAAGCGGCTGGGCTGAATCTGACGCGAATAGTGGAGGGTCAGGAACCTGTGGTCGCCGAGGAACCCGTAGAAAGCGCCGGAATATCCGTGAAAAAGGGAGAAGTCCGCGGAATTAGGGGATTTGGAGCTGGCTATCTGGAAGGTCGTGAGAAGATTCGAGTGGAGTTTAAGGCGGCGGTTGGAGCTCCGGAGCACGAGGAAATAGCCATCGAGGGAGAAAATTACTCCGTGGCTTGGAGGAGCAGCGGGACTCCGGGAGACCTTGGAACGGCCGCCGTTATTGTATCTGTCGCGGAGCGGGTCGATTCTCTGCCTTACGGGCTCTTAACGATGGCCGATTTACTGCCTTTCAGGATAGGGTTGAGGTAAATTTCGAGCGAAACTCTAATTAGCTCTGAAGTGGATCAAATGTGGGTTGTACATGGTCTCAAAAAACGCGGCCCTCGTGGTCACTCCTCTAGGTGTTCTCGTGGTTACGGATGAAGTAGTCGAGACTTATCGACTCTTCGAAGGCGACGCGGAATCTAAGTCAGAGAAGTTTTCAAAAGCTTTAAACGGAGAGATCGTTGACGAAGTCAGAGAAGTCATTCGAGAAATTGCCTCCAAGGGTTTTCGAGAATTATTGGTTTCTCCGCAGAGCCTCCTACCCGCGCTCGCGAAAGAATATCCCGACATGACTTTTAGGGAATTTGATGGCCCGCTGAATTTAGAAGAAGTGTTCTTGAGAAATGGCCTGGCATCGAGCGCCGATGAGTACCGTAACTCCGTCAAGGAGGTTTTGGACTGCCTAGTAACGGTCGAGTTGAAAGAAGCCGTGGCGAGAAGAGACATGATGATAGTTCACGCTGTTCACATCTTGGAAGACTTGGACAAGCAGATCAACATGTTCTATACAAGATGTCGAGAATGGTATGGAGTAAACTTTCCAGAGCTGGCGGACCTCGTTGACGACCTGGAAGATTACATGAAAATAGTCGCCGAATTTGGGTCGAAGAAAAACCTAAGCGAGGAAAAGCTTAAGGAAATAGTCGGCTCAAAAAAGGCGAAGGAGATCATCGAGAAAGCTAGATCGTCAGTTGGAGCTGATCTGAGCCCGGAAGACGAGGAAAGAGTCAAGGAAGTAGCGAGAGAAGGCCTGAGGCTCATAAAGCTCAGAAAAGAGCACGAAAGATACGTCGAAGAGCTGATGTCCGCCGAGGCGCCTAATCTCGCCGCGATAGCGGGCCCAATCCTCGGAGCAAAGCTCGTCTCGATGGCCGGAGGTCTCGAAAAGCTCGCGAGGTTTCCAGCCAGCACGATACAGGTTCTAGGCGCTGAAAAGGCGTTATTCAGGTTCTTTAGAACCGGTAGAGGAGCGCCTAAGCACGGCGTAATCTTTCAACATCCATATGTACATGGTTCACCCAAATGGCAGCGGGGGAAGATCGCTAGATTGCTGGCCGCAAAGATAGCTTTGGCGGCGAAGATAGATTATTTTTCAAGGGAGGATAGAAGCGGCGAGCTTAGAAAAGCTTTGGAAGAGAGGTTAACGGAGATCAAGAAAAGGTATGCTAAGCCTCCTTCGAAGAAAGCTAAACCGGTCGCGAAGAAGAGGTTTAAGCGGAGGAGGAAGGGCAAATAATTAAAGATGCCGCGATAAGTCTTGGTGGAAAACATGGTAGAAGTTATTCCTCATGAAAAGTTCAAGGGCGTCTATTGGATCAGAGATGTTGAAAAAGTTCTAGCGACCAAAAACCTGGCTCCAGGGGTTCAAGTCTACGGAGAAAAGCTCTATCGAGTTAGATCGGATGAGTATAGAAGCTGGATACCTTATCGAAGCAAGCTCGCGGCCGCGATCCTTAAAGGATTAAAGAACATGTTCATCGAGCCTGGGTCGAGAGTTCTTTATCTAGGAACGGCGACGGGGACGACATCAAGCCATGTATCAGATATAATCGGAAAAGAGGGAATACTCTACGGAGTCGAGTTCGCGTCAAGGGTCATGATACAATTCAAGCAAAACGTCTCGGACAAAAGATCAAACATCGTGCCGATTTTCGCGGACGCCAGGAAGCCGGGGTTATACGCTTCGATCGTCGGAGAAGTCGACGTCGTTTACTGCGATGTAGCCCAGCCTGAGCAGGCGAAGCTCTTCGTTGATAACGCTAGATTGATGCTCAAGGAGAAAGGCCACGGCTTGATAGCGGTGAAGGCGAGAAGCATAGACAGCGTTCAAGAGCCTGAAGTAGTCTACAGAAGAGAAATCGATATCCTCGAGAAAAATGACTTGAAACCAATTGAAGTTCTATCCCTTGAACCATACGAGCGAGATCACGTCTTGGTGGTTTTAGAGTACCGCTGATCTTTCAGATATCGGTTTATCTCTTTCGCCGCTTTTATTCCATCCGCAGTTGCGATTGTGTAGGTGGATGGGCCTCTAATTACGTCGCCTCCAGCGAAGACTCCCTTCCTGCTGGTGGCCAGTTTTTCGTCGACTTTTATCAATCCCCTCTCGGTTAGCTCTATGTTATCTCCTTCTCTAAGCCATTTCACGGACGCTCTTTCTCCGATAGCGAAGATCACGTGATCCGCGTCAACTTCGAATTCCGATCCCTCAACGGGAATGGGCCTCCTCCTTCCATCCGGGCCAGGTTCTCCCAACCGTGTTTTGATGCATTTTATTTTAGTTATTTTTCCATTCTTTCCCTTTAGCTCGATCGGCTGGGTTAAGTACATGATTTCAACTCCTTCTTTGAGAGCTGCTTCTATTTCTTCATCTTCGGCGGGCATTTCTTTCCTGCTTCTGCGATACATTATTTTCACGGTTTCTGCTCCAATTCTCAGAGCGGTTCTCGCCGCATCTATCGCGACGTCTCCTCCACCTACTATCCAAACCCTACCCGAGAGCCTTACCTTCTC
>Ga0190363_1001858_pt1 | contig 12399 bp, 12 predicted proteins | sample 48721867_MG_FD_161272 | JGI IMG/M metagenome (GOLD analysis project Ga0190363, IMG submission 161272) | Hydrothermal vent microbial mat bacterial communities from Southern Trench, Guaymas Basin, Mexico - 4872-18-6-7_MG | ecosystem: Environmental > Aquatic > Marine > Hydrothermal vents >...
CGGGCTATCATCTCCCCTACGCCCGGTATCGTCTTGAGCTGGGAGATGATCTCCTCGGAGAGCTTCTCCATCTTGGATTCACTCTTTATGTCTATCTTCCAGCCGGTGAGCTTGGAGGCGAGCCTCACGTTCTGCCCCCTCTTGCCGATGGCCAGGGAGAGCTGATCGTCCGGCACGACGATCTCCATAGACTTCTCCTCGGTGCTCAGGTAGACCTTGGAGATCCGGGCTGGAGCCAGGGCGTTGCAGACGAACTTGGCGGGGTCATCGGTCCAGGGGATGATGTCTATCTTCTCCCCCTTGAGCTCCTGGACCACGTTCTGGACCCTCGAGCCCTTCATCCCCACGCATGCCCCCACCGGATCGACGTCCGAGTCGGTGCTGTAGACGGCTATCTTAGACCTCTCGCCGGGCTCCCTGGCCACGGCCATGATCTTCACTATCCCTTCGGATATCTCTGGCACTTCCAGTTCAAAGAGCTTGGCAAGGAAGCCCGGATGGGTGCGGGAGAGCAGGATCTGATATCCCCCCGGGGTCCTCTGCACGTCGAGGATATAGGCCCTTATCCTGTCGCCCCTCTTGTAGACCTCCTTGGGGACCTGCTCCCTGCGGGGGAGGAACCCTTCGGCCCTGCTCAGATTGACGATGATATTTCCCCGGTCAATTCTCTGGACGAATCCCGAGACTATCTCCCCCTTCCTGTTCTTGTATTCCCGGACGATGGTTTCGCTTTCGGCATCCCGAACTCGCTGGATGATCACCTGCTTGGCCGTCTGGGCGGCGATCCTTCCAAGCTCCTTCACGTTGAGCTTCAGCCCCAAGCTGTCGCCCAGCTCGCACCCGGGGTCTATCTTCCTCGCCTCCTCCAAGGATATCTCCAGGTCCGGATCCTGCACCTCCTCCACCACCGTTTTGAACTGGAACACCTCTATCTCCCCCAGCTCCTCGTTATAGTGGGCCTCCAGGTCCCTATGGGCTCCATATCTCTTCCTCGACGCCTTGAGCACGGCGTCCTCTAACGCCTCGATGATCAACTTCTTGTCTATCCCTTTATCCCTTCCTATCTGTTCTATGAGGTAGTTGAGTTCCTCAGCCATCTTCGGACCTCTGCCTTTAAAATTTTATCTCGGGCTCCAGGTGGGCCTTGGCGATGGAAGAGAGGGGGATGTCGTATACCCTGCCTCCCGCTATGATCCTGACCGTCTCTCCATAACAGCCGAGGATCTCTCCGGTGAAGTTCTTTCTTCCCTCGATCACCTCGCTGGTCTTGATCTTCACCCGCTCGCCGGCGAACCTCTGGAAGTCCTCCTGGCGCCGGAGGGGCCTCCTTATGCCCGGAGAGGAGACCTCCAGGTGGTAGGAGTACGGGATGAAATCCTCCACGTCGAGGATCTGTCCCAGCTCCCGACTTATCCTGGCACAGTCGTTTACCGTGACCCCTTCTTCCTTGTCAATATAGACGCGCAAGACCCACCCTACCCTCTCCCTCTGATATTCAATGTCCACCAGGGAAAGGCCTTCATAGGTGAGGAGAGGAGTGAGGATCTCCTCGACCTTCTTAATAATCTCCTGTCTTTCCTTCTCCTCCATCTCTAAAAACGGGAACACTATTAAAAAAGCGGGCTTTCACCCGCTTCAATAGCAGGGTTAAATTCATTGTTAAATTAACACATCTTTTCCTTTATGACAAGCCCTTGCCAGAGGAAAGGGTCACACTTTCCCTTTGTCCCCTTCGGGACAGAGGGCCTCACCTCCCCCCTCCTGATCAGCCAAGAGATGAGCCTTTCACAGTCCAGACCGCCCCTCATTCTTAAAGGGTCTTTCGCAGGATTTGAGGAACCTGTGAGAGGGCTTCTTTCCTACCTTAGTATTAGTCGCTGAGGATCACAGCGCTCCCTGAGTATCTGCAGTTCGTGGGCAGTAGGAGGAGGAACCTCACGTGCCCTAGAGACATCGACTGTAAATTCCATGTTCTCAAGCACTTGCTCAGGGGTTACTCCGGGATAATACCCTGCTAAGTACATCTCCTTCGTACTTTCATCGAAACGCATTAGGGCCAGATCCGTGACAACCACCGATGGTCCTCCCTCGGGTAATCCCGCCCTTTCACGACCCCCAGGTCCATCAAGCCATCCCGGACTCGTAAGGTAATCCAGCTTTTTGACGAATCTTTCTCTCCGATGCTTCATAAAAACGATGAAACGCCCCACAAAGGAGGCAACATCACACGCCCCACCGCTCCCAGGAAGCCGCACCCTCGGTTTGGAATACTCTCCTATAGCTGTGGAATTGAGGTTGCCGTACTTGTCTATCTGTGCTGCACCCAGAATGGCAACCACATTCTTGCCCGTTTTTCTATTCTGCATAACCGCAAAGGAATCGGCGAGCCCGCTGTTTACGGAGGTCCAAAACATTACTCGTGAGTCTGCAACTGTTAGAGGAATCTCTTCAAGCTTTGAATCGAGCGCCCCAGTTTCAAAGAAGATAACGCTGTTGGGAGCACTGATGTGTTTTGCGGCCATCGCTGCAAGCATCGATATGCCCGTTCCACAGAACACGATGTCACCATCCCTTATCTCACGGGCGGCAGCCACCGCCATCATCTCTGTCAAACTATATTCTGGCATTATCCCTCACCTCCTATCTCCTCTTAAGGCCAACGGCGTATCCTGTTCGAGGATCCGCTTTAATCATCTCAAGCCGATCCTTTCCTACCAATGAAAGCAAATCCTTATGTTCCTTAACACCGTAGACAAACTTATTGAGATACTCCTTATACTGATGTTCGTCCTCAGCCCATTCCCGATACTGATTGAGATAAATCGGATCATAATCGTAATACCCATAGCATGCAGTAGGGTAAGCGCCATAAGGTACATGAACTACAGCATCGACGCAGAAAAAGGGAATCTGATTCTGGTTGGGGTCCTCCCGCAACTCAGCTGGGTCTACCAATTCTTCACAGGTGACGATTAGGTACTTAGCCGATTTGGCTTGCTCCACGTCTGCAAACGTCAAGCCTTTTATGCGGGCTGTTCCCAAAGGATCCGCTTTCTGAACGTGAATGATGGTTACATCAGTAAAAATGGCCGGGAGCAGCAACACTTTTGTAGCACCTCCCCAAGAGCCAAAAGGATTCTCCATAACTATCAGTTTTTGGTCGGGAAGCTTAGCGTCCTTTTTTCTCTCTTGAGGAGAGAAAGTCCAGTTATCGACAATGCTCGTCCCCAAACCGGATCTTGTAGGTAGAAAGGGAACTCCCATTGCGCCTGCCAGGAAACGCAATGTCATTTGATAATTTGAATAATCCTCGACTGCAATCTTTCCCTCCTCCACTGCCTTTCTAAACCGGACGCAGACAGGGGCAAACCTCCCATTCGCTCCATATGCAATCTCCACCTTCTTGACGCATCCGGCCCCGATTAGCTCATCCACCCCCTGACCATTGGAGTGCGCATATAGGTGCAAGTTCTTTTTCCCTTGCCGAATGATCTCGTAGACAGCAGCCATGGGATTACGGTTGACGGTAAATCCACCTATCGAGATATGACATCCATCGAAAACGAATTTCTCAATCGCTTCTTTGAGAGACATCACCTTTTCACTCATGCCCCTTACTCCTCCATTTCTACTTGGTTTCAAACCTCTTGATATGGTCGGGGGTTCAGTACATCTAAGGCAGTTTAACATCAAGGGAGACCGCCTCCCTGTGGTTCTCCATCAGGTACTCCCAGGGGGTCTTCCCTCCCAAGGGCCTCGAGGGCGTATCCCCTCGGCCCTTTCCCGAATCGAAGTGCCTCACAAAAATATGAATCCCCATCTCTCCCTCTCACACGGTCATCTTTTTCTTTTTAACATGTAGCAAGAAGACAAGGGATAGCAAAATGAGTCCTGTGATATTCATCCATAAGTAAGGCAAAAAGAGCCCACAGGCTGCCACTACTGTCATTATTTCCTCGAAGATTGTGTTTTCCCTTATGAGGTAGCCAACGACAAAGGAACTGATAGCCAGAAGTCCTAAGATGCTACTCACGATGGCGACAATCACATTGAGCAAGGGGCCATTTAGAAGTAAAGGTCTGTATGCCATAAGTATCGGGATGATGTAAAGACCAATGGCGGTCTTACAACTGGCAAATCCTGTTTTCATAGGGTCCGATCCGGCAACACCCGCACCAGCAAAGGCTGCAAGGGCTACAGGTGGGGTGACGTTTGCGGTTTGACTATACCAGAAGACGATCATATGGGCTGTTAGCATCGCCATACCCAGTTCCATCAGGGCTGGTCCCGCCAGGATCACCAGGACGATGTAAGAAGCTGTGACTGGTAGTCCCATTCCAAGGAATAGAGCAGCGAAGCCAACAAGCAAGATGGCAAAAAGCTTTATTCCTCCCGAAAACGAAAGGATAAGGCTTGAGAATTTCAGTCCAAGACCTGTTAGACCTACGATTCCCACGATGATTCCCGCCGCTGCACAGGCTACAGATACCATCACTGCGTTCTTAGCTCCCTTATCGAGAAGCCTCAGAAAGTCACGAAAGCCTATCCGCGTCTCCTTACGCGCCATACAGATTAACAGGATGGAGACTACCGCTACAAATCCGACCATCATTGGGCTGTAATTTGCTACAAGAAAATAAACAAGTACAGCAATGGGGATGAGAAAGTGAAAGCCCCGTTTTATAACATCGATCAACTTGGGAAGCTGTTCCGGATCAAGGGGCTTTATACCCCTTTTCTTCGCTTCAAAGTGAACGAAGCAATAAGTGGCGAAGTAGTACATCAGGGCTGGTAGAAAGGCAATCTTGACGATTTTTAAGTAAGGTGTATTGGTAAACTCCGCCATCAAGAAGGCTCCAGCACCCATGATAGGTGGCATGATCTGTCCGCCGGTGGAGGCCGCCGCTTCAATGGCTCCAGCAATATGGGGCCTGTAACCTGTTTTTTTCATCATAGGTATCGTGAAGGCGCCAGTGGTCACCACATTGGCCACTGCGCTACCTGAAACCGACCCCATAAACCCGCTGGCGATTACCGCTGTTTTGGCTGGGCCACCCACCATGCGCCCAGTAAGGGCATAGGCCAGCTCTGTAAAGAAATTGCCACCACCCGTTCCTTCGAGGAAGGAACCGAAAAGGACGAAAATAAAGACAAAAGTAGCGGCAACACCGAGGGGCAACCCAAAAATACCTTCTGTTGTCAAGTACAACTGCCCAACTATACGATGCGTATTGTACCCTTTATGGGCCAAAATGCCAGGGATATATGGGCCTAAGTAGGCATAGAAAATGAAAACTGCACATATAACGGCCATGAACAGGCCGATCACCCTTCTGGTCGCTTCGATGACCAAAAGGATGGCGATAATACCCATAGCAATGTCGAGGGTCGTCCATTCCCCTTGTCTCTCTACTATTTGGTCGAAAGAGACGATAATGTAGATGACGACGGCAAAAGAAAGGGCAAAAAGAGCCAGGTCAAAGGCAAGATATCCATCAAATTTATCCCTTGAAGCCCTCTTGGAGGCGGGATAATACAGGAAGACGATAGCCAATATCAGCATGATATGTATGCCCCTTTGGAACATTGCCGTGAGGGCTCCAAAACCGGCTGTGTAAAGTTGAAAAAGGGAGAGGGCTATAGCGATGCCTGAACCTACAAGAGAGAGAACACCTCTGAGTTGCCTCTTGCGTACAACAGATTCTTCGCTCTTTATTTTGTCAACCTCCTTGCTCATTGGGCATTCACCCTCCGTAAGGGGAAAAGAAGAAAATACACACTACCACTCCTTCCCCCAAAATCTCTACAAACTCCCTCCCCCTATAGCAGCAGGGGTAAAGTGGGTGATTCTAAGCGCTCATGCCTCGCCCTTATAGAAAACCACTCATTTCTCTATCTCCAAGTGCTGATAAGAAAGACAGAAGCCAAGGGCGAGTTTCCATCCTTACTTCTACAAGCCTTCCCTCCGCTTTCTCCGTCAAGTTGATTTTTTTGCCCCTTAAGGACAGGGTGTGATCAACCCCCTGAGAACCTACCCTAAGGAGGAATTTTCCTAGGGGTTTATTTATTCCCTTTATTTTAATCCATCCCCCCTCTCCAACTACGTAACCATGTCCCTCCCAATGTCCCATCCCTGCCCCGAACATCTTAAAGTAAGTCTCATGAAGCACAAGACCCATTCCCTTTCGAAGGCTGAAGATCTCGCAAACCGGCTTACGGTCCACAGAATGGACATAACATATCTCGAACTTCTCACCCCACTTCAACGGAAAGACCGCCACCTTCTTTCCCCCTTTTACATCCTCTATGACCAACCAGGGTGTGCGTGGTACAGAAAGGAGGACGGCCGTCCCAAACAAAACGGCTACAAGAGCCGTTACCTTTATATTCCCCCTCATAGCTACTTTTTCGGTAACAGACGATCAGGGATTTCCAACCCCAGCTCGCGATAATACCTGAGGGCACCCGGATGCAAGGGAATAGGAGCTGCTTTCAATGTATTCTCTGGAGTTGTGTACTTGGCGAAGGGGTGTATCTTTTCCAAGTAGTCCTTATGCTCAAAGACAGCTTTCACCAATTTATACACTAGATCCTCGGGTATATCGGCATTACAGATAACCGTGTTCCAAACCGAGGGGTTCTTCACCGGGTAATCCACTCCCTTGTAAGTACCAGGGGGCAAGACGAAGGGAGAGTAAAAGGGATAAGTATCGCAGATCTTCTTCAGGTCTTCATCGCTGAAGGAAATAATGACGATGTCCCTCTTTGTAGCAAGATCCATAACAGATGAGGTAGGCGCTGCCACACTCCATATCCCTACATCTATAGTTCCGTCTTTCAAGGCATTAGCAGTTTCAGTGAAGGAGAGTCGATGCACCTTAAATTCTTTGTAACTAATTCCAAGAGCTCCCAAGACCAGCTTCGTTTGGAACTCAGTACCACTGCCAGGCGCCCCTACAGAGACATGTTTGCCCCTTATGTCGTATATGGTTTTTATACCAGAACCTTTCAGGGCGACCACATGATAATGATGGGGATACATCTCAAACATGGCTAAAATCTTTTGGGGCTTGCCCTTGAAACGTCCCGTCCCATAATAGGCCATATATACAACATCGTTCATAGCCTCACCGATAAGGCTCTCCCCTCTGTTGACCAAGCGGACGTTTTCCACCGAAGCGCCAGTAACTTCTGCCACTGCCTTCACACCCGGTACATATCTCGTCCATATCTCGGCCAGACCCCCGCCATAGGGATAATAAACTCCCCCTGTCCCTCCCGTGCCAATCGATATTAACTTTTCCCGGGCTGCAAGCAAAGGGCAGCTCAAAACAATTGCTAAAACAATTACAAATCCTACACACACCCCTTTCAAGCCTTTACTCTTCATCGTTCACCTCCTTAAAATAAGTTGTTCAACAGTCTCTTTTTTCACAAAAAATGATCTCATTCGCATTCTCAATCCAAAGATACAGTTTTAATGATAACTATGACTTTCTTCGGAATCTGGCTGTAACGCAAAGGATAAATTCCCTTTGCCTCCTTTCCGGGTTTGAGCACAGGTGGTTTCCCTTTACGAGGCAAAAGTCCACCCGCTGCTATTCCCTGTTCAGGTAATATGAAGTTGACCCTAAATCTCTGAGGTTTATCAGATTTGTTCTTCACTTGAATGGTAAAATGAACTGCTGGTCGTTTCCACCCTTTGTAATTTTTTACCGCGCACGCAAAATGGGTAACCTGTGCCTCTTCAGCTACCTGCCATTTTATTTCTGCAGGACATTCGACGGTACCTGCAGGCTTGTACGTGGCAGGCGTGCAACTAAGTAAAAGACCCAAAAAGATAACGAAAAACACCAAAACTTCTCTCCTTTCCATCATTTGATCACCTCCTTTTTTGGGCTACTCGGCCTCTTTTTCTTAAAATCAAACTTGTGTTTACCATTTACCATTACCATATCCACCTCTGAAGGACAAGTCCGAGCTTTTTCACCTCACCCACCAATTCTTGTCCATATAGTTTACCGCTCTGGAAACAAATCCTCCTTTCTCCACGTCGTAAAGTTTCTGTAGCGTCGGTAAAGGCTCTCCTTTGGCAATCTTAAAGATTTCCCCCCTTTTGATGGCGTTTGCCTTACTCCTTATCCTTTCTTTTAGCATCCGCAGCAAGAAGGTTCTCTCTGCCGGATCTTCTGCAAAAACAAACGCAACCTCTAACCTCCTTGTAGGATAGTCCCAGGTATAGTCGAGCGTTTCTTTTTCTCCCTCCTCGTAATAGATAATTTTCCCTGGCGCATTCGCAATATATACCAATGAGGGGTGGATCTGATAGACGTGGCAAAAGGCCTTAACCAGTTTGCTGAAGAACGGCCAGCAAAGTTCCCAGCCAGGGAGGTTCCTATCCTTCTCACCGGGAGCCAGGACTTCAAGTTGCACTCCATCTTTAGAGAGCTTCAATCCCTTCATCCTGTACTCAATCCAGCGATCTTGAGTCTCCAGTATTATCCGCCATACCTTACCGGAGGAAGCGAAGAAAAATTCGATGCTTCCGATAAAAAAATGAGAAGGATGGAGCTTTTCTACCTCGGCATACTTGGGTGTCCCAGTATGATCGAAAGCATCCCCGAGGCGCAAGACCTGCTCAAAAATGGAAAACTTATTGAAGACCTCTTCATCTGGGTGAGGAAAGTATCTCAGCACAGTTCGTCCCCAGTAGTGTGCTTCTTTCCCTTTTTTTGTCCGTTGGGAAATGGTTCGGCCCTGAATAATCTCCAATTCATAGGCTCCCTTTCTATCATTGACCCAGAGGAACCAACTTGGTAAATCACGCATGGAAGTACTGATCTTTTCAAAGCCCACCGCAACCCTGAAGTCCTCATCCATGAAGGACCTTAAAAATATGTCTTCAATTTTCCAATGAAGCATGGAAATGATATTCACCGAATCTCCTTCGGAGATCCCCGCCAACTAATTTATTTCAAGGCTTGTGCCCTCCATGATGCCTGAGCTGATTTTTTACGTCGTAGAGTATGGAGATCTGTCAGATCTGGAAGGAATCCGGAAAGACGCGAATATAGACACACTCCCTCCCTTGGGGAAAAAGAATTCACGTCTCTTTTTTCCTGCTAAATAGTGTCCTTTGGATGTCCCGAAAGACCCTTGAGAACTATGATGGGGATGAGCCTGACACTTCACCCCATGTAGCCCATCCCCATCCATCCTGCCCGCTTGCCTTCTCAGGCGGCTTTGAACTCAATGGTGTCACTATTGCCAAGATAGGCTGTGTCCTTAGAGCGGTATCGAGCTGTACCCCTCACTACCGGGTAACCGGCCTCGATAAACTTTTTGGCTGTGATAATCCCGGTGCAGTGATTACATCCGATCTTCTCAAAGCCATATTTCCCTAAGGAAATGACTAAATCGTCATACTTAGGATCCCAATCCTCAAAAGGTGATATGTGCAAACCGCCGTAAACCCCATGGAGCTTTTCGTATTTTATCTCTCGATACGCAGTTTCCGCAAAGCGAATAATACTCTGATGGCAGCACCCGGTTACACAGACCAATCCAGCTCCCTGGACGTTGAAGTAGAGGGACAGCTCACCGTAAACCCGACAGATGATCGGGATCGGGAATACATACATAGCACAGCCGGGGAAGAGGGGATGCAGTCCGGGTTTAACGTAGTAGACCTTGCCCCGGTGTCCACTGTCCTTTATGTATTGACGTCCTTCAGGGTAAAACGAATCTGGAGCGTAGATTGTTATTTCCGGATCGTATCTCAAGGTCACCGGTAAACCCCAGAAGTGGTCAAAATGCTCATGGGAGATGAACAAGCACTCGATTTCCTTATTTTCCAGCATCTTATCAACACCTTCCCGCTTGAAACATTCATCCGTCCAGGCATAAGACCATCCGGAGTCCAGCAGCAGTTTCTTACGGGTCCCATCAAGGAGTTCCACCTCAATAAGGGCAGAATACCCACCTGCATTCTCGGGATTCACGGCATTTTCCATTTGAAATTCCCACGCCTTCTCTAAATTGTCAGGAAGATACTGCTTTATGTGTTTAATCCCGTTTTCGTAAGAACCCTTGCCAAGTTTTCCTTTCACATCAGCAAAGGGAGGCCAGTTGTACGTATACTGGTTGACGAGCAATCCACCTGCTCCCTTGATGTCATTCATTAAGGTGTCATTATCGAACCAGCTTGTTTCCGAGACACACGTGATCTTCACGCTCTTGCACTCCCCAATGTCCTTTTCACCCCGTTTCACAGGGGGAAAATGGCGCTTACGCCAGGGCGAATACGAATATACGCCCATAGTTCCAATAGCCCCTATAGCAGCTCCGACGGTTAAACCTTTTATAAAATCACGCCGCCCAACGGCTTCTCCTCCCTTTTTGGCCATCTCTTACACCTCCTTTCTTTGCTGTTCTGGACTTTGGAGTACAGAACAGCATTTTTTAAGATTACTCTAAGTGTAAATCCACGTCAGTTTCGCCAAAACTGGGAGAAGCTCGACCGTGATGAAGTAGATTACCACTCCCAAGATTATTCCTATGATCAGACCTGCTTTGAAACCCATTTTACCCTCCTTAAGGCTTTTTGCTCACTTGACCTTTTTCCATCCCGGCCAGTTATCCATGAACCAGTGGTTGATCAGCATAAAGTTAATGAACCAAATGGTGGGGATCATGGGAAACTGCTGAGGATGGGAAAACCCTTTCTGAGTTCCGAGCGTCAGATGGCTGATGTTGTAATAGATCCAGTAGACCAGCATTCCTCCAAAGAGAGCAATGAGGGTGCGGATAAGCCAGTTGACGGGCGTGCTGAATTTTGTGGGCCAATTGCCGCAGTAGAATGTGAGGAACAAGGCCGGAATCAAAAAGAAGACCATGGTTTCTCCCACATGCAACCATCGCCAATCGGGGGCAAAGAGCCTTCTTGTGCCACGTATCGCCGGACCCCACCACAACTCCTGGGCGAAGTAAAGGAAGAAGAAGAAACAGAAGGCAATGGCTATGATTCCAAAGAAACTGGCAAACCCTCGTAGAACAGGCCTCTTAATGACTTTGAAGGGGTAACGCTCCCAGATAGACTCTGTCAACCACACCGTGATGGTGCAGCACATAATCCAGGCTACATGAAAATTTCCACTGACCGTGTTTGCAAACTTCTCCCAATAAGGCGGTGCAATAGAGCAAAAATACTGCCAAGGGTAGTAGAGGATTCCCATATGGGGGTGCATGGTGCAAAAGTAAATGATCGTACACAGGAAGAAGGTGAACATGAGTACCGTAAAGCCCTTAGCCGGTTGCTTGAGATCTTGCCAGGGCCACATATTATCAAATGACACTGGCCAAGCAGGACTCAACCAAGATGCAATAGCTGCAAACATTAAACATGCCAGTGAAGCATACTCGATGGCGAAAAACTCCGTTATCCCCGGAAGCTTGGAGGATTTAGCTGGGTTGAAATAAGCCATTGCAAAGTTGCCCAAGATCCCCTCAAAGAACCCCTTGATCAAGACCACCAATACCCCCACGGTTATCGCCGTCATCACAATTCCCTTAAGAACCGGGTGCCAGTTTTCAATCTGATGACGTCTGAAGGGCCAGTAGTGGAAGATATAAACTTGCCAGATGAGCACAATAAGAATCCATCGGGTGTACATATAACCAAGATAAGGGGTGTACATCCTCAACCATCCCCGCGGATCTTGGAAGATCCACCAACTGACATAGAACACTGCCAACAGAAAGATCGTATTTACGATCTGGGGCAACGGGGCTGGCCACCTGGGAACTAACTTCCTCTCCTCCACATAACCCTCTCCATATAACTCTCTCCCTTCAGCCATCTCACATCCTCCTTTTTAAAACTTTACACAGAAACCCAAAAAGCTCCCTTCCCGGGATTAAAAATATTTCACCCCCTTTCCCCGGACTTCTTCCTTATACACTGCTCTGACTCAAAAATCTCTTTCGCAATTTCCAGCTTGCTCTTCCCCTCGACTTCAATCCCCCTCTTTAGCGCTTCTTCCACAAGCAATTGGCCAGCCTCAGAAAGCAGAGGATAGCAGCTTTCAAAAGAGTCAAAATAACCCTCCTCGTGATCTCTCATGTGAGATAGTAAGGTTTCTTTCTTATGCAAGCCGAATAGCTCTGTGAAAAATCGCACACTTTCCCTCCAGACGTCCCTCACTAAAAAATCCCTTCTGCCTTTATCAACCATTTTTTAAACTCTATGATATGGATTTAAGTACTGTCAAGCCCTCGCGGGGCTATAACTCATCTTTGAATTCCTGCTTCGCTAACCACTTGATTTCATTTGGTTTTTGGAGTTTTCCACAATCTATGCCACTATATGCTTAAGAAGGGAAATGAAAGGGGAGGGTGCCT
>Ga0190363_1001859_pt1 | contig 12395 bp, 15 predicted proteins | sample 48721867_MG_FD_161272 | JGI IMG/M metagenome (GOLD analysis project Ga0190363, IMG submission 161272) | Hydrothermal vent microbial mat bacterial communities from Southern Trench, Guaymas Basin, Mexico - 4872-18-6-7_MG | ecosystem: Environmental > Aquatic > Marine > Hydrothermal vents >...
TCAGTAAACCTTATTGAGGGTTGAGAGATTGTGAGAGGATTTGCAGGGGGGTCAGCTTCTCCACTTATGACCCAAGGCTGGAAATCCATGATACTAGCACCCACTAAAAGAACATCATCTCTCCATCTTGGGAGTACCGGGTATCTTTTAACCCTTCCATGATTGTTTCTTTCAAAATAACTTAGAAAAGCTTCTCTCATCTCTTCTAACGTGTATTTCCTTGGAATACCTGGTTTACCTATAAATTCATACTCGTCACATGGAGGATCTCCACATGTCTCTCTATCCGGATCTACCGTCCAGAAAGGTTTTCCACATACTTTACAAGTCTTTCTTATCCAGCCCTCCTCTTTGAACATCCTTGTGCTCATGTCCATGATCATCACCATCCTTTAGTCTACCTAAAAGTTGCTTTTCATATTAAAAAGTCTTTGTCTGAAGGAGACTTCATAAATTATGCAGAATTACTTGCCAACTTCCACGTCTTCAAACTCATCCTCATCCACAACGACAAAAGGCACTTTCATTTTTTTAAGCATCTCAATGAGCTGTTTGTGAGTCTTTTCCAACATTTCTACCTTATGTCTTAAGTTTTGATTTTCAATATAGAGGCTTGTAGCCTCCTCAGTTTTCATATTAAGCTGAGTCTTTAACTCAATGATCTGCTCCTCCAATTCGATAATGGAGCGCTCCAATCTTTCTATCTCCTTATATAGATCCTTACAAAGCATTCTTTTTATCATTACGGTCAGCCCCGCGAAACTTCCTCATCACTCAGGGGGCTCCAGACTCATCATTCCGATTTTACATTAATTCTTATGTTTCTTTGCTCTTTTAATTTTTTGTTTATTTCTTCAATCAGAATATTTATCCTTCTTTCCACGATTTCTGGCACTTTGGATTTTAGATCCTCTAAAATCGCCATCAATTCCCATAATCTCCCCGTTTCCTCTGGTGGGATAGTATCAATAATAGTTTCTATGATTCCCAATGCCCACGTTGCAGTTTTCTTTTTTGTAAGTAATCGGGGCAAATGTTTTAATATCAATTCCCATGCATTCTTATCCCACTTGTTTTTTAGATAATATTTAAAGAAAATTAGAACTCTCATTCTGTCTTTGTCTTCTAAAAACAAGAATTTGGCGATATTGTCTATATCTTCTTGTGAATTTGGAAGGACACTTAATATTTTTGCGAGAATTTTTGCAACTTTATCTACTACCCATTCATTATTTGTGGAGGAGAAAATTCTAAGCAGTTCAGGAACAAAAAGTTTAAACTCCTTCACATTCTGAGAATTTATCTCATTAGAAAATTCATAAAGTTCCCAGAGTCCATCTATAATTTCTGCACGATCACTGCTCCTTAATTTTGTCATGATGTTTGAAAAATCTTTTTTCATTTTGTTTGATTCAAATTTACTAGATGTCCTCTTTGCATTTCCATCCTCTCCAACAGTCTTTTTTCTAAGTGTTAGAGATCTTAAATGGGGCATATAAATTGTTTTCTCCTTTGAATTCGGAGAGGTAGTGAAATATTTAGGGCCCCCTACAACTCTAGGAAGGCTTTCAATCTCTCTTTCTTTTTCCATCTCCCTTTCTTTTATCTTATGAGAAACCCATTTGAGAATATCTTCATTGCCTATTATTCCTGCTAGAGTTATTGCATCTTCATATCTCTCCTCATTAATCAGCTCTTTTAACACTTTAAATGTCTCGTTTATGTTTATACGATAGTAATTACGAATGAGTTCAGTGAGGTAGTTAATAGTTTTCTTCAGTTCGCTTTTTATAAGCCAGCTGCCGGATTTTCTAGCCTCCTTCATAGCTTTTATCCATGCAAAAGATCTTTTGATAATCTCACCAGAATCGTGGTATCTTGTTGCAATCTCTTTGATAAGTTCAAGTGTAACTTCCACTACAGTTTCATCCTTACTCTCTAATAGACTGGGGATCTTTGATAAAATCCCTTCCAGAATTTCTGTTGATTCGATATTTCTAGTAGAATTCAAAAACCTCCAGAGGCCCCATGTTCCTAAGACTCGTACTCTATCGTCTCTTGAGAGCGTCATTTCAGTAAGGTAGTTTAAAATAGACGGATGGGGTTTTATGAACTTTAAAGCTTTGAATGTATTCACAAGCTGTAGGAATACAAAATCATTCTCTAGTATGCGTGGAATGCTAATTGTTTCAAAAATTTTTAAGGAAGCGTTAACTGGTAGTGATATTCCCTTTATTAGTGATTCCAGCACTCTCAGGGCTAGTTCTTGGATTCTTTGATTTTCATCAAAGAGATTCTCTAGTAGTATCTCCAAACCTTCTTCTAAAAATTTCTTTCGTTGTTCTATATCTGCATTAGCAACCGTTTCATTCAATATTCGAAGTGCTCTAATTCTTGTTGAGGGATCGCCTTCTTTAATTCGCTCTAGTAATTTATTTAAAGTGTCTTTGTCTATTTTTCTCTGAGTAATTTCTTGAGCAAGTAAAGGATGTTCTTTTACCATCTCACCATCTTCGAAGAGCCTCCTCATTCTGCACCCCCTTTGGACTCAGGAAATATAATATTCAGGTCTTCTATCTTTAAACAGGTCATTGAACTCGTTGAGCTTTTTATTCCTTGCTTCCTCCACGTTTATTTCCACTACCCCAACTTCCTTCTTGTTCTCGCTTGCCCTGAGCAGGATCTCTGCTTTTGGCGAGTTTATCTGACTCATTCCTATGAATCTCAACCCCCTCTCCTCTCCGATTCTATTTGCGGTTATGCTAAACACCCTGTTTTCAAGACTCCTTATTGGCATGGCCTTTGGTGCGTAGGGCAGAACGAGGTTTGCAGGATGTGCAACTATGTCAGCTCCTTTAAGAGCAAGAGTTCTCATGGCCTCTGGAAAAATCCAGTCAAAACATATCATTACTCCAACTTTAGCAATCCCAATGTTAAATACATGAAACCCCAAGTCTCCAGGCTCAAAGAAGAGCTTCTCTCTATAAAATAGATGAACCTTGCGATACTTCCCTATATAACCCCCTCCTATTGGGCCTACTATTACGGCAGAATTATAAAGTTTCCCTTTTTCATCTTTTTCCGCAGTTCCAGCCACTATAAACATATCATGCTTTTTTGCTTGGTCCATTAGAAATTGGGTCGTCTCCCCATCTGGAATTTGCTGAGCTATTTCTTCCACTTCTTCTTTAGTTTCAAAATTATATCCCGTGTCAAAAAGCTCTGGTAATACAATTAACTTAGCATTTTGTTTTGCAGCATCTTTTATCAGTGTTTCAGCTTTGCTTAAATTAGCATTTAGATCCAAAAGCTTCGGTTCCATTTGGATAAACCCGATCTTCATTTGTCTCCCCATTGGATGTATGGGTTGGATGGTTAATAACTTATCGAAAGCTATCTCCCGTATTGAAATGCAACATTTCAAAATATAATTCACTGAATCCAAATACACATCTTTTAAGGCTTCTAATATAATTCAAAGATTACATTATTCTTCGTTTGCATAAAAGTTTGCTAAAAACATCACAATGGCAATAAACCATAAGTTCAAAGCTTTTTATAAGGTATAACGGCTCTAAATTCCTGGTAGATATTTGAAATAAAGAAAAAGATCTGATTAGTCAAAATCCCTTTCAAACCCCCTTGTTTTGTTCTTTTTGTTTTTACTACAATCTAATTTCTTTTGATGGAAAAGCTTAAAAACCAAGCAAAGTGAGCTTAGTCTGGAACGATTATTGAGGTGATGATCATGAAGAGAAGACCAAGGAAATGGAAAAAGAAAGGAAGAATGAGATGGAAATGGATAAAAAAGAGAATTAGGAGATTAAAGAGACAAAGAAAGAAGGAGAGAGGGCTTATTTGATATCCTTTCCTTATCTTTACACCTTCCCCTTTTTGAGTGGTAACAATGGAGATTTTTCCACTTTATGAAGAACTTTCCCTTGACCTTGAGACTTCTCTTGGAAAAACTCTCGTATTAGCAGATCTTCACATAGCATTCGAACTTTCAAGAGGTTTAAGAATCAGGACAAGGTTTGAAAAGTCCCTTGCGAATTTTATAAAGTCAAAGAATCCCGATTTACTTATTATTCTAGGAGATGTTAAAGAATCCATTGGATTGGAAGCGTTCACTAAGAAGCTCCTAATTGAATTCTTTTCCGAAATTAGTGAGTTTAAAACCGTTATTACAAAGGGGAATCACGATGGAAAGATAGAAGAAATAACAGAGACCTTTGATAACATAAAAATTACAGATTACTTTCTTCTTGATGGCATACTTTTTCTTCATGGGCATCAGCTGCTTCCGGGTGTTAAATTTGAGAAGGCTATTTTGGGCCATATACACCCCACAGTTAGCGTAAGAATCGGAAACGCAGTTAAGAAAACTAAATGCTTTTTTAAAATTAACAAATTTTTGATCCTCCCAACTGTAAATCCCTACATAGAAGGTTTTGATGTTAGAGAGGGAATAAAAATGGTGCCCTTCTTAAAGCAATCTTCAATGGGAGAAGCATATTTACCTGATGGTACATACCTTGGAGTTATTGAGCTCAATCCAAAAACTTAAATATATGAAGATAAATCTTCATAAATGTGAAGTAGATATGGGGGACATCTACGAGAAATTAGAGGGCTTGTTAAAAAACCTCGGTTTTAAGAAAAATGAACTCAGGATATACTGGCTCCTCCTTGAAAAGAACAGTGCTATGCGTATTACAGAAATAAAAGAGGAGCTTGGAATAAGTGAAAGAAGCGTCAGAGAGCATGTACTCAACCTTTATAGACGAGGAGTTCTTAAAAGAGATCTCATACAGAAGGGATGGCTTGGCTATGTTTATTCAGCAGTCTCCCCAGCAGAACTTTTGACAAAACTCAGGGAAAACATGGTAAAAAAGATAAATGAGCTGGAAAAAGAACTAAAAAGAGATAATATTAAGTGATTTTAGTATCTCAAGGGTCTTTTCAAGTTTTTCATGGTCTATATCTCCAAATTCTTCTTTTAATGCTGTGTAAGCTTCCTCTTTTGGCAACATTTCTCCGAGCATTAATAACTCATGAAGAAGAATCGTTGTTTGTCTATCCTCAAAAATTTTGGCCAATTTTTCTCCTTTATCTTTGTCTATTTGCATTATAGACCTCGGGGAGATTAGCCCTTTCTTTTTCCAATTCAACCAAGGTTCATATTTAAGTTTATGACCAATGTTTAGGCCCAAAAATCTTGAATCCCTGTATAATCCATCCATAACAAGCTTCTCGGCCACTTCAAGGTCTCTTTCCATGTTTAATTCTCCCAAATACTTCATTATATAAGCCCTTGCAAATCTCTTGAGCTTCTTCCCATCCCCTTTTGAGAGAGCTAATGCTGTGGATAAAACAGCTTTCCCAATAATTTCAAGACTATCTTTACTAATTTTCTCAATTGTGTCCTCACTTGAATGGTAAAACTTATCGGGCCATGTTATAGGCATCACGCTTGGAATTCCAAAAAAGTTGAAGACATCATGATCGCTTCCCATCTCGTAGGGATAGCTTTTCACTTTCATCTTTGGTAATGGACTTCCGCCAAAACTTTCTCCTCCGGAGTTTGCCAAGTTAATGAAGTATTCCAGTAGTCCAGATATTATAGAAAATCGTGAAAGAGGTGTTTTTATTACCATTATAGTTGATCCAGATCTATCTTCACTACCACCAACCATGTCTAGATTTATCACTGCATAATACTCTTCGAGATGGGCCCAATTCTCTATAAAAGCTTGGGTACCATAATGCTCTGGAATCCAAAGAAATGCAAATCCAAATCTGAAAGAGTCGTTGTAAAACTCTTTGAGAACTCTGGCTAGCTCTATTAACATGGCCGCACCACTTGCGTTATCATTTGCTCCGGGTTTGGGATGACACATATGCGCCGTAAAGAGAATGTAGGGAGGACTTCCTATTTTAGCATATACAAGGGGCAAGGTTTGTTTCTCTGAGATGACACTCTCAACTTTTAGTTTTATCTCTACTTTCTCCCCTTTCTTAAGCTTCTGAATAATCTTATTTGCGAGATCTTCACTAAGAGCAACTGCTGGGATCTTCGCCCATTCTAAGTCCCTTTTTGTTAAGAATAACCCTATATAAGGAAAAGCTCTACCAGAACCTCTTCTATACGCTATAAATCCCAAAGCTCCATTTTCATTGGCTTTTTTATAATTTTCATGCCATTTTTCTCCAATAAGGACTACTTTTCCTTTTACTTCTTTCCAATCTTCTTCTTTATCGATTGCTGTAACTTCGCCTTCAACGTCACCTGGTGGTGAATGAGCCATTACAACCAGAGGAGTTTTTGATGTGGTTATTCGTTCATTATCAATCTCTATCTCTCCATAAACGAGATCCCATGGGATTGGTGAGGCTAAGGTTAAATGCCATTTTTTTCCATCGTAAACTTCTTCTAAGAGTTCGGCTTTAAGGCCATTTATTCTGAGTTCTTCCAAAATATATCTTGCAGCCTCAACGAGCTCTTTAGAGCCCTGGATTCTGTGAAATTTGCTGATTTCTCCAATGTGATTCATGACATTTTCCACATCAAAAACATCGCTTTCTTTCAAAAACTCCCTCATTTACAACACCAGATAAAATGAGTTAGAAATACCAATAAAGTTTACCCTTCTCTTCCGAAAGCTTCATCCCTTAAAGTAGAGGGCTTAATCTTCTTCACCGAGCATCTTGGGTAAGGAAAGCATTTTTGGAGCTTCTATGGACTTTATGAGTTTTATTATCTCAGGAGGTTCCATTATTTTTGGCGTTTTTGCAAATGTCTGGTACTCTTCTTCAATTTCTTCTTTTTCTTTGGTTTCGGTGACTTCTTTTGTACTCTCGGGAATGATCTCAGATTCTAATTTACTGAGTCCAAGTTCTATTTCTTTTAATTTTCTGGCCTTTCCGTCTTCTATGCCCTTTTCATACGCTGTCCTTACTTCATTATATATACCAAAGAGCTTTGCCTTTTCGTAGATCTCTCCTTTTTTCTTGGAGACCCAGGAGACCCATTCTGTATGCCCCTTATATCCAACAAAGTATCCAAACCTGTAAGCCTCTTTTATAAGTTCTTGCCTTTTGGTTGCCTTTTCACTCATCTTAGTCACCAAGGTGCTTCATTATACACCTCTATGCCATTTTCCGTGATTTTTATTTTCTTCAAATTACTGTCATGTGAGGTTCCTCTCATTTTTAGTATTTGAAGTGCTCTTATCATGTTGTACTGTCTCATAAAATGATGCATCATTATCACTCCACTGGCCACGTAGTAGTCATCTGTGTATTTTTCAGATTCCATCATCTCTGTTATTATGATTGCCGTTATTTCCATGGTAGAAAGCAGTTTTATTAGCCTTACAACCTCTTTTCGTTTATTTTCAGGGTCTTGTACCATGAATTCTAATGGAGTGAAAGAATCTATAACAACTCTTTTTGCATTTTCATGCAATATGATGCTTTTTATTTCCTCTAAAATCTCTGCCCACGTTGGTTTTTTGCTTCCTCGGGTTAAAACAGCTCCTAGGTCATATATCACAATCCTTTTGCTTCGAATGTGGGACAGAAGATTGAACCTATAATAGAGCATATCTTGGATTATAGTCTTGGGGTCATCAACCAGGGAAATATAAACTCCCTTTTCCCCGTTCTTAGCTCCTTCAACTAGAAACTGAATTCCCAAGGTGGTTTTACCACTACCTGGGGGCCCGGTAACAACATACACTCTACCGGGGATAAGCCCTCCACCGATGAGAGCATCGAGCCCCTTTACTCCAGTAGAGACACGGGTATGTATTGGAAGTGATTTATTTTCCATCATGTTCTCCTCCATTTGTAGTTTGGCACGGAAATATTTATTCTTTTCTTCCTCCTTAAGGATATGCGGATCATCCCCATGTAATGTTTCGATTGAAGATAAACCGAACTATAAAAGAGAATCCAATCCCGATGAGGTTTGCAATTAAATAGTGAAGCCCCATGTAAAGAAGGATTAAATAAATAGCCCATTGTACTAAAGCTCCAGTGAGAGCAGCAAGATGAAAGTTTAGGAGTCTTAAATGAAAAGGTTTTCTTTTTAAGTCTTTAAACGTCCAGATATCGTTCCATGTAAAATTGTTGAGTATTGAAAGCTCGGTAGCTGGAAGAACGGCCAGTCTTTTGTCCCAACCTAGAAACTCGACGAAACCTAGGAGTGCTCCCTCATTTACAAAAATCCCGCTTAAACCCACAAAAGAGAATTTAATCAATCGATCTATTTCCCCTTCCCACCTCATCAGACGATATATGTGCTTTAGATAGTTAATGATCTGTTTTTGACTTAGCTTGCTTTCTCCAGCTCGCCGCAGACCAAATGTGAATGGAACTTCAACAACTCTCTCATATTGCCCTTTTATAAGTATTTCCAGAAGTATTTTGAATCCCACTGGATTCAAATCCGTTTTCGCAATGACACCCTTTTTGAGAGCAAAGAATCCACTCACTGGATCTTTTATATCCCTTATTTTAGGCAACGCCACCCTTCCAACCATAATAGCACCTTTGGAAATGATCTTCCTCCACCAGTACCAGTTTTCAACCTTTCCTCCCTTAACGTACCTGCTAGCTATTGATATATCTGCTCCATGCTCAATAGCTTCTATTAGTTTGGGGATAACCTCCGGAGGGTGCTGAAGATCAGCGTCCATTACCACAATGATGTCTCCATTAACTTCTTCAAACCCCCTTATAACTGCTGAAGAAAGGCCTTTTTCTTTTGTTCTTCGTATAACCCTCACAGGATATATTTTTCCGAGGATTTCTGCTTTTTCCCAAGTTTTATCGGGAGAATCATCATCCACTATTATTATTTCAAAATCTCTATCTTCTAATGCTCTTGAAACTCGTTCAAAAAGTTCCTCTAAATTTTCACGTTCATTGTACGTTGGTATTATTATGGATATCATGAAGACCCCCCAACACTATGCAACCCAGACCTTATATTTATTTTTATCAGGTTAGAAAGATTTATAACTTGATTCTTAAAAGTTAGCCCTAGGGGGCCGTGGGGTAGCTTGGTCCATCCTTCCGGCTTCGGGAGCCGGAAACCCGGGTTCAAATCCCGGCGGCCCCACCAAAAAGGACTTCTAGGTGAGTATAATGCCATATCTACTGATCGAGCACCTTGAAGAAATAAGTGAATGGCTTTGGCTTGAATATTCTCACGCGGCACAGTGGTGGAAAGATAAACTCATCTTTACAAATGTTAGAGAGGATGAGAGAGAAAAGCTCGCAAAACTGGGGAGTGTCTTAAGTGAGACTGTTACAAAGTTTCCATTTGAATGCTCAAAACTTATTGTTCTTGATCTTCAAGCCGAAGAAGAACTTAAACCAGAGGATATTGAAGATGACACTATAATAGTCGTTGGGGGCATTTTAGGGGATGCAATCCCCAAAGGGAGAACTAAGGAGTTTATAACCTCAAAGATGAAAGGAGTAAAAGTTAGACACATAGGAAAGCCACAATATTCGATTGATGGGGCTTCAATAGTGACAAAGCTTATTGCGGATGGAAAAAGGATTGAAGAAATTGAATATGTGGAAAACCCAACGATAAGGCTTGACAACTTAAGTGAAATTACCCTCCACTATGCTGTTCCAAAGCTCAACGGGAAACCTCTGATCACTCCAGGTTTAATAGAACTTCAGAAAAAAGAGCTTGGATTTGGAGAGGAAGAAATCAATGATAAAGAAGTTTTAGAGTTTTTTGAAGGAAAAAGAGAACTCTAAAGTTTTTTCTCCAATTTTTTCACAAAGTCTATGTCAGTTTTTCTTGGCCAAACTTTATCTGCTACTCGTATCCTTATGAGTACCAACCCTCCCTTCAATCTAATCATCCCTCTCAGGAACGTTTTGACTGTCTTTTTCATATAACCCACCCATCATTGCTGGCTAGAATTCTAAATTTTATTAAAGTTTTGCTAAAGAAACTCCACTCAAACAACAATTCCTTCTCTCAGAGCCTCTTTAACAATTCCAAGGCTTTTCTTCTTCCTTTCAAATTCCTCTGGGGTATAACAGAGAACCTCAAAATCTCCAGCAACGCCAGCATTCCACAAAGTCCTCAATACCTCAGTCGACCTTTTGGTGAAATGCTCCCCTTTGAAAGCCTTGGAAATGACAATAATGTCATAGTCACTATCCTTGAGATAGTCCCCTCTAATCCGAGAGCCGAAGAATATAATCTTTGCATCGGGATAGTGTTGCTTTATAACTTCCGCAATCCTCAAAGTCCAAGTTTTTGTCTGCAAAACTCAATCACCTTCTTGGCTTTTTCGAGATGCTCAATTGCCATTCTCTCGTTATAGATCTTTGCTGGAACTTCATTTGCAGCATCAGGATATCTTGTAACGACGTACTCCGGGTTTAAATCAAGAACTGCGTCAATTATTCCCTCATCTTCAATACCAAGTTCATTTGAAAGTCTTAACAAACTGTGAGTTTTTGGAGGAAATTCTCTCTTACTTTCTATGTACCAAGCTTTTAGGGCCTTTTCAGTAGCTTGTTGGGAAAAAAACACACTGGCATAGTATCGCTTAACCTCAATTAACACCTCAGCAGTTTTTAGATCCTCCAGAGCCTGCTCCCATAGGAGTTTCGCTTCGTTTCTCATATCCATCATGACTATCTCTGCATGGATGGATTTAACTCTTTCTCCACTCTTTGTTGATCATGTGCATTTCTTTTCTGATTCTTTCTCTGTCTGCTTTATCAACAACTAAGAATATTTCTTGAACACTTCCATCACTCTTTGCCAGAAGCTTTAGGCCGGTGAGCGTTTCTCTAACCACCTTAATCTCAAAACCTCTTGAGTCACTCGAATAAATCCTCCCTGGAATAACTTTTTTTAACTCCCTTTAACCCCGAGATCTCCTCAAGGGCCTTTTCGATACCCTTGAGTAAATGGTGCTCTCGTTTAACACCTCTTTTGAAGTGCTTTGGCATGCTCTCACCAGGAGCTATGCTTTCTTTCTGACCTTAACAGCAATTCCTCTTCTCGCTTTTATCATCTCTTCTCCACTTAGAACAGCTTTACCAACACCAACCACTTTTTCGTCTCTCACAACACCAACAATATCGTCTGGCCTTATTTTGGCATCAGCCTCGTTCACACCGATAGCAAAAACGTCTCCTCTAAGATCAAAGTCTATCTTCACATAGTAGCTTTTTGTCGCTTCATAAATGCGTTGCATTCCAAAGGGAGTCACGCTTATGACTCCATCTTGATACGTGCCTGTTTGTTGCTTATCTACCAGAATACGAAGCATTTTAGAGCCCGTTATCTTCGCACTCTCTGGAAGAACAGCATCCCCTGCCCCTACACCAAAATAGAAATCAAAGACTTTTCTTATGTTTTCATAGAAACGGTAAATTCTATCTTCCTTTCCAGCCCTTAATTCCAAATCAAACTCTCTTATCGTCTCCTTTAGAGAGTCCAAGCTCTTTCTACTTGTTGTTCCATTTTTAACTTTGGTAAAAACTATTTCTCTTCCACTTATTTCGCTCGCTCTCTCTGCTACTTCTACATAGGTCTCATCCAGATGTGCTATAATGGGAATGTGGTTTGGATATTTTTCGAGGGTTTTAGCTAATAACTCTGCTGCGCTGCTTATCTCCTCCTCACTCCAATGTCCAGTGACAACAATATCATATTTAGCCAGCCATTCCCATTCTCTCGGAACAACACCAAAAGGTGACGTTAAGATAAGCTCATGTACCTTGTAAATTCCATTTCCCAAGCTCTCTTTAAGGGCTTTCCTATAGAGAGTGTGACTTCTTGAGTGTGAATAAGGTTTCTTTGCAGAGCATGGGAAGAGAAAAAGAGCCTCCACATTTTCGGGGGGTGTGAACCTCTCAACCACTCTCTGCCTCCATCTAATAACTTCAGGCCTGTTTTGAGATGCATCACTTATGAAATAAACGATATCCTTCTGAATCGGTGTATATTTTTCCAGATAATCTGAATGCTCCTTATCAGCTATTCTCAATATCCCTGCGTGAACTTGACTATAGAAAAAGTTTTCAACTAAGTAACGGAGTTTACTCTCTTCCAATGCTTTTCTAACAAACCCTATAACATTCTTTGCAAACTCCAAGGAATTTTCTTCCTCTTTCCATAATATTGGTGAAAATTGAGTAAAACCTTTTTTATGAAAGTCATAAAGTTTCAGAGAACGAGTATCAAATGCATCAATCCCAAGATAGACGGCCAATGAGTAGAAGAATGGTTCTAAATCGATGATTAGCATTAAGTTCGGATCTTTTTCACGAATTAAACGGATTACTTCAACAAACTTCCTGTATTCCTTCACAAATATTTTAGAATTTCCAATATAAACAGC
>Ga0190363_1001861_pt1 | contig 12380 bp, 17 predicted proteins | sample 48721867_MG_FD_161272 | JGI IMG/M metagenome (GOLD analysis project Ga0190363, IMG submission 161272) | Hydrothermal vent microbial mat bacterial communities from Southern Trench, Guaymas Basin, Mexico - 4872-18-6-7_MG | ecosystem: Environmental > Aquatic > Marine > Hydrothermal vents >...
GCTATCGAGTTTTTCGGGGTAAATTTAACGTTTAAACGTGTGGCTTTACTTCCGGAACAAGTACATGAATGGGGCCTTCCATTATGGCCTGAAAGAATGGAAGTCATAGAAAAAATAGAAAAGGATCCGCGTCAAAAATGGTATTTTGAACGTTTTGGGCGGATAGCTTGTGAATTAGACGCGGTTTCTTCTAATCCAAACGCGTTAGAAAAACTAAGGGAACTTGTCCGTAAAGAAGTTGAAAAATATATTAACAAAGATATTCTAGAAAAACGGGAGAAAATAGAAAAAGAATACCGTGAAAAAATAGCTAAAGCATTTGAAAAAAACAGAACCTTATTAGAACAACTTGAAAAACAACTTTTAAACTCAATATAAGGGGGAATATGAAGTGTCTAAAGTTTTGAGAAACCGGCTTGAAAAAGCTATTATACGTTTTGCTATGGAAAGGCCCCGATTGTATAAAGGTAATAAAGAATTTTTTGATGAAGTTATTAAGAGATACCCGGAGATCATAGAAAAAATGGCTAAATGGTTTAATAATCATCCTAAATCTACAAGTTTCATTATATATACTTATAATAAACTTAGTAAATGGACTGAAATAATAATTAGAATAAAGCGGAACGGTAAAATAGAGATTTTCAAAGCTTATAAAACCGCGTCAAACTATGATCCCGATCAAATTTTCTTTATAGCTTAATCTTTAACTTTTTCTTTTATCCATTCCAAGACTTTCCCGCATATTTTACATTTCGGGAAAGGACAATTGTTTTTCATAACTTCTACTTGGTTCTTGAAGCTTAGCTTTTCAAAATATTCTTCCATTTCCCCTAAGAAAAAACTCATACAATCAGAAAAGAACTGAAATTCTTTCGGCGTAAGTAAATGAGAGTTTTTAAGTTCATCATACGACATATATAAAACCACCGCCCAAAACATATTAGACATTTTCAAAAATTTCTAAATTGTTTTAGATGGTTTTAAGGTTTCGGTGCGATTTATAAAATAAGATGTTCTTTTAATTTGATAGCACACCAAAGATCATATCCCTTGAACTCGAAAGTATCCGTGAAGTTCCTTTTTTCTATGGTGATCAATCCTTTTTTTTCTAAGGTTTTTACCGCGTAACGAACGCTACTATATCTATGTTTGCATTCGTTACACGCGTAATAAAGTCTTTGTCTTTTTCCTGATCTAGCCCTAGTTTTTTGACATAAACTTAAAGAAGTATTGTTAACTATTCTACAAAGATCAGCAATGGAAGACGCCCCGCGGCGTTTAATTAAGATCTTTAGAATTTTTATTTGAAGACTTGTTAACCCCATAGCTAACCAAAGTCAGGAATAGCTTAAAAAAATATCGATTTTTTAGGCGGATTTCTTACCTACCGTTTGGTAGTGGTTATATTGAAGAAAAAGTAGGTAAGAAAATGAAGTTAAGAAGATGTTGTTTAATGTTGTTTTGGTTAGGGTAAAAGTTAGGTTTTTAATGTGGTTTGTGCGGGGTATAGACGATAGCCGTTTAGAATGCTTAGTTTTATGAATCCGGTTTCTTCTAGGTGTTTCAGGTATTCGATTGCTTTGTTTCTTTTTACACCGTATTCTTTCATAATCCATCTTACCGCTTGGTTTACGGTTGGTTTATGTGTGGAAACATAGCTAAAGATCTCTTGTAACCGTTTTTTCCGTAAACCAGCTACATTTACTTCGAATACGTGGTGGCATTTTGGACATGTCACGGTGATAGACACTTTCATCTATCCCCTAGTATTTTTCTTGTTTTCAATGTAACAAGAACATCAAAATAAATATTTAAAGATTTCGACATTTATCAATCAAAAACAAGCCGAAATTCAACAAAAATATACATGTAAAAATATATAACTATGTTTTAGATTCTTTAATTAAGTTTCGAATCTCATTTCTAATAAGCCGTTTAATTTTTTCACGGTTCATCATGTACGCGGGTGTCATAAAAGGTTGCGGTTGGGTTCCATGTTTCGCGATACTTGCTTGAATAGCGTAGGCGGCTTGTTCCGGTAACCCGTGACGTTTAGCCCATTTTTTAAGCGGTTCTATCGGCGGCCAATGTGGCACCGTACCATATTCCACGGCCCTAGCATAAACAACATTAGTACCAACCTTCACCATGTTCCAATCTACGGGTTCCGTGTGAATAGAAGCCCGAAGACGCCCCGTGTCAACCGGACAAAGATTTTTCGCGTCATATTCTATGAGATGACCGGCGGCCATCAAAATACTTGTAATTTGCCGTTTGATTTTCTGATTCAATTTTTCTAAGTCTATTTTTGTTTTTGTTTTTATTTCAAGGGCCATTATGTTAGCTTCCTTACCAATGTTATTTTTGTTACGGTTGTTCCCGCGTAGGTTATCACGGTTTTAGACTCTATTTTATAGGTGTCTCCATCGTAGATTATTTGTTCTCCTTCGTTTACGGTTACGGTGCTTGGAACAAGGGCTTCAAGATCCCCGGGAACACTTGTTTTACCTTCCAATCGATGTTCAAATTTATGGGTTTTAGTTGGGATCACAAGGATTTTAATTGATGTATCGGTGTAGGTTGTTTGACTTGTATCTATTTCATCGTATTCATTGTAAACCACGGTGTCTACTTTTCTATGGGTTACGGTTACACCGTTCTGATCAATAAAATGATCCAATATAGTCATATTATCCCCGCCAAGACTTTTTTATATCGGTTTAAACGTTTCATAGCCCATTCCGGTAAAATTTCTATTTCCTTGAAATTCACAGATATTCCTGATAGGCTTATGTTTTCCGCGGATCCTATTTCCGTGAACTTGAACGCCCATCGTTTCAACCATTCGATCACTATATGGGTGCATATTGTTGTTATTTCCGGGGGAACCGAAGTATAACCGTAATCATAGGTTACTTCAATGACTTTGGCTTTAGCTTTCCAATAAACATTTTTAGGATCAATATAGCCGTTACTGCATTTCACTATTCGGCCGTCTTCATACCAAACGTATTCTTCGGTTTCCGTCAACAATGTTCCGTCTTCTTTCACCGAAGTAACTTCGAGAACCGGGTAATTCCTTAAAATAATTGTGTTGTGGTATTGTCCCTGGCCATCGTGGTATTCTACTTCCCCGGTGTGCTGTGTGAAATCGCGGTTACAATACGCGTCTATCAAAGCGGAAACATGGGAAATCATCAGGGCCAATGTTGGATCGGGGTTTTGGTTAAATGTTATGTTCAAGTAGTTTTCTATGTTTGATTGAGTCGTATAGTCTACCATTTATTTCACTCTCCTACCTATTTTTATAGATTTTATCTTTACCCGAATAAATCGGATCGTTTAAAGTATATAAGGGGTCTTTTAACTGATAACCGTATTCCACGGTTCCAATATAACAATCAACCGTAAAGCTAACAGAATTATCTTGTTTTGCGAATAAAACATCCATTGATAAGGTTATGATTGTGGATTTTAGAAATAAGGTGTCTATTTGTAGATTTGCGGTAAAAATTTTCTGGAACATTACATCAACCGTAAATTGAGCGGAAACACCAAGTTTCTTAAATAGTGAATCTATTGAAAGTTGGATTGAAGCCCCTAATTTTTTAAGATAAGTATCTATTGAAAACTGTTTTGAAAATGTTTTCTGAAATAGGGTGTCAATTGTAAAACTTGTTTGAATATCTTTTTTCTGGAAAAATGAATCAATTTGAAAGCTAGTTGGAATATTGTTTTTCTTTAAAAGAGTATCTAAGGTAAAGCTTATTGGATAAGTTGCGTATTCTGCGGTCGAAAAAATACAATCTATCGTAAAACTAGTGGGAATGTCTTGTTTTTGGAAAAGCGTATCAACCGTAAATTGAGTTGCAACATCAAGTTTCTTAAAAAGAACATCAATCGGTAAATTTGCTTGAATATTTTGTTTTTTAAATATTGAATCTATGGTAAAGGTTAAAGCTTGCTGTAAAACGAAAAGCGTATCAATTGTGAATTGGGCCGGTATATCGCGTTTTTGAAGTAAAACACCTATTGGAATCGTAGCTTCCGCATTAACTTTTTTAAACAAGGAATCTAATTGTAAACTAATTGATTGAGGTTTCATGAAAACCGTATCAATCGGAAGATCAACCGGAATATCTTTTTTCTGGAAAAATGAATCAATTTGAAAGCTAGTTGGGACATCAGATTTCTTAAATAAAGTATCCATAGTAAAAGTAATACTATAAGTAGCCGCCCCCGGCGAAAAAGTAGTAGTTATAATACTTTCCTTTTGACCGGCTACCGCTGTACCATCTTCGTTAACCCTGAAAATAATTTCCGCTCCTTTTGACGCCCCGGATGCTATCGTGGTTCCAATACAATATTCCGCAAACAAATATTCATTGTTAAGTGAAAAAGACGCAATATTAACCGTGTTATTAATATAATAGGTTGTTTCCGCCGTAGGTGAATCAATATAAGTTATTTGAACCCAATCAGTTATCGCCGTAGCCGCTGAACCGTCACCGTTTGTATCACGCCACAATCTAACATAAACATAAATATCCCCGGTTACATATTTACCCGTAATTAAACAAATATAAAACGTCCAATCCCCCGCCGCGAAATCTCCGTTAAGTGTGTTTTCAGTTCGCCAACCGTAACCGTCAAAACTAGTAGGTAATGACGATAACGCCCCGGTGTTTTGTGTTCCCGGAAGAACCTTTAAATACCCGGTTTCATTTTTTGCGAATTGAACACTAGTAGTGTCGTCCGCTGATTCCGTGATACTTTCAAGAAGCTTCCATAGTTGCGTAGCTATTTCAATGTTTGAAAGAAAATATTCGGTCATTTTTCTTCACCGAAACAATTACGTTTAACTCGGTTTCCGGTTTCTTTTTCTATGAAAAACCATCCGCAACCCGGGTAACGCATTTCCGGGATACTTGGAAAACTTTTTCTTATTCGCGGTGAACAATGACGCCACGTTTTATTTGTGTGGAAAATTTCGCAAACCGCCATTATTTTCTTGTTTTTCCCGAAGTCTCGGTTAGGTTTTAGTTTAGTTCCTTTAGGTAAATCTTCAAGAACAATAAACGTGAGATATGGACATCTGAGATCACAACATCTACCACACCGTAAACATTCACCTTTTTTCTCGTATTTAGGGTTTTCAACCCGTGGGATTGCTTTTATTTGTTGTTTCACGTTTTTCACCAACAAGATCATAGTCTTCGGACATGGTTACATTTCCCCATTCATCGATAAACATAATGGCTTTCACATTGCGTTTTTTACCTTTCAAACAAACTGTTTTCTGGCAACCTAACGCGTAGAACATTACACGTCTTTTTTGTGTCTCCGGGATAAGTTCCCCTTTAGCATTCATACCAATTTTGATGGTATTGCGGCGGAAAGCTATTAGACGCCAACCCGGGGCTAAAACAATTTTATAGTAGTTTAACGGCCGGGATTCAACATTATAACCTATTTTTCTAAGTTTATCCGCAAAATCCGGGGGAAAAGGGTACCATCCAAAAGCCTTCAAACGCGATTGATCAATGTCACTAAACTTATTTTCAACCCCGGTTATCGGATCGAATTGACAAAGACAAAAACCGTTATTATATTCCGCTATCCAAAAAAATACAAGTTTCGGATTGTATTCCACATTTACCATCTCCATTGTATTGGTTTTCACTTATTTTTATGTGAACCCGTAAAAACCCGGGTTAAACTATTTTTTTCCCATTTTTTTTGTAAGTTCTGATAATTTGTCTTGAAGCTTTTTCCTTTTCTTTTCAAGTTTCTCAATTTTCTTTTTAATTTTCTTAATCTTCTTTTCTTTCCCCATATTTATCGCCTTTTTAGATTTCATCATATAGGAAGGTTAAAGTTTCAGCGGATTGTTGTCCTTGTGTTGCGTCTGTGTCTACTTTTACTTGTAAAACCACGGCGTAGCTTCCACCGGCCGCCGTATAAGTGTTGTCATCTATTAGAGCGGGGGACGCGGAAGTATCGTTAGCAACATTCGCGGTAGGTGTTGTTTGACCATTGTAATAGCTGTGGCCGTTTGACGCGTCTTCTATGGCGTAGCCGGTTGTTCCCTCGGTTCCCGTAGCTTGTTGATAGTTTGCTTCGGGACACCCATGTGGAGCGGTGTCACGGTTTCCGCGGCGGAGTTCCCCGTTTGTCCCAAACGTCCAATCTATAGAACCATCCGAGTAAAACCGGATGTTACTTATCTGTGTGAATGTTCCACTGAAATATAGGCGTATATGTTTCCAATAAGAATAGTTGAACCCTGAAGTGGGAATTGGAATCGGGTAGTTTGTCCCCGGGTTGTAGGTGTCACTTGTACATAGCCTTGCGGATGTTATTGTGGTCCATGTTACGGGGGAACCGTTTCCTTCTTGTACTTCAACCGTGGCTACCATTGTTTAATGTTCCTCCTATTTTCCGTGTGCGGTTTTCATGTGTAAATCTAAAGCCTTTTTACTTGTGAATTTCTTTCCGCATCCTTCCACGGGACAAACATAAACTTTAGCTTTTGTTTGAGGTTTTTCTTCTATGATTTCTTCGGTTAATTTTTCTAGTTCCGGTGCGTAAGGGGCTTCAATTTGTTTTATTAAGGTTTTAAGTAGTGTTCCGGCGGCCGTTTTACTTGTTTTTGCAAGTTTCTTTAAGGCTTTTAGAATGCCGGGTTCAATTTTCTTTTCTATTTCCGGTGGAATAACAAGTTCATCTTCTTCCGTAACTTCTTCGTAGCCCATGTTTCGTAGAAGCCGGGCGTCTTCTTCACTTGTAACCACAATCTTATGGTTTTTAAAGTAGAATACTTTGTCCGGTGTTGGCCTAGCTATTTCGTTCTTTCCTTCACTTCTAAAAATCCATTTTTTACCCATGTTTTAATCACCTTGATTTTATTTTGAACCTAGGACAATTCCTTTAACGGTTCCCGTGGTTGTACTTGTTAAAGTAATTTTATTGGCGTTCGCACCCGTGCCGATCGTATATGTTTCAACCGTTGTGCCAACATAAAGGAAAGCTACGTCTACCGTGGATAGTTCACTTACGGTTAAAGTGTCGTTCTGTGCGGCTTTTGTCCCCTCAACATACACTAGATACTTCCCTAAATGCGGAGACACTACTATTTGCTTTTTACTTGATACTTCACCCATTTTTTCACGCTCCTTATGGTAGGTTTATTATTTTAGCACAGAATTGTTCCGCTTTGCAAATTCCTACTTCGTAGACTTTTACCATGAACTTGTTGGAATCGTTTGTTACTGCGAGTTCCTGCATTACTACGTCTTGTAGAACTCTCATTTCAATCACAGACATGTCTAAAACCAAGAAAACACGTTTCTGAGCGGTGTTAGGCATGTTACGGCACGGCATAATCGGAATACCATCAAAGTTAATTGCTTGAATACCGTAGTTTAAGGTTCCGGAAACATCCATGTAGGTTATTGATTGTTGAAGTAGGCTTTTTATTTTGTTGAAGGTTCTCCAATCGGTGACACATAGATTTGGATCTCCGCCGTTTTCAATAGCGGATCTAATTGCATCACGTATAGCGGCTTGATCTATTTCAGTTGTTCCCCCGTTATTTGTAACATTAGTTGTTATTTGCTTCAATAAACCGTCATAGCCGTTTGCATTGTAATCGTAGATAGCTGTGTCATCACCTGAACTAGTTGTTCCCCTTAGAAGGGTTTTTTCTTCTTTTAGCCGTAAGGCTTCGGTGTGAACTTTGATTTCTTGTTGCAAAGCATTGATGTATTCTTTTGAAGCGGCCATTGCGGGGCCGGTTAAACGCCCCACGGAATATAGAAACTTGATGTTTGCGGTGGCCTGTGTATATGTGGTGTCGGCTTCAGATAGGGCGGCGTCTTCGGCTAACCATTCTGCGGATGGTTTCGCGGTTAATTTGTTGTATACTGCGGCTTTACCACGGTTGGTTACCCGTCTAACCGTGGTTAGGAACGGTGTTTTTTGTTTTGTTAAGTCTACGATTTCTGGATCCACGTAAATCGGCACTATGGTGGCTACGGTGCTAAGTGTATAGGCTTTTTCTAGATCGGCTTCTAGTTGTTTTGCGATTTCAGGGCGTCGATCAACTTTACGCCACATATCGTAGTATACGGTTCCGTCGTGTAGGCCTTTAAAACATAGTTCATAGGCTAAGTCACTTAGGAAATTATCTGATATTGCACCAAACTTTGCCATTTCTTATTCACTCCTCAACTCCATATCTTTTATATAGGAAGGTTTTTAACGGGCCTTCATCATGGGGTTTTTCTTTCCCCGCGTCCGTGGCTTCTTCTTTAAGGGCTTTTCTGAAAGGAACTTTAAGACGTTTAAGTTCTTCTTCCACGGTTTTCTTCACTATTTCCGCTAACTCGTTTTCTTTAGGTTCACCGGTTTTCTCAGATTTCTCGGGTTCACTAGGTTCTTCTGGTTCTTTGGTTAGCCCTTCTATGGTTTTTTCAATTTTAGCTATGCGTTCACTTAGTTGTTCTATTGCGGCCCGAATGTCTTCTTGTTTTTCTGTTTCGGGTTTTTCTTCTTTTGTTTCCATTTTTTCACTCTCCAAAATAAAGCTTATAATAAGGTTTTCTTCTTCGGGGCTTAGAACTTTGAGTTCTACGGGTGCGGTGTCTTTTGCTTTCCCGGGGATTTTCCCGGTTTTACGTCCTATCCAAGCACATAGACGTTCCGCGTTTTCACGTTTTAGCCCGCGGCAATTCATCATATATGCTACACATCCATCGAACCCGTTTTTGAAGGTTCCATCTGGATTAACGTACCTTGCTCTACAACTATCTTCTTTTTGCATGTCTTCTTGCGTTTCAATACCCCCTAGGCTTTTTCTAAGTACTTGTATCAGGGTTTCGGGGTTAGCCGGTATGTCTACTAAACTGATTTCTAAGAGTTGCATTTTCGTTATTTTCCGGATATGCCGGTTCAAAGTTTTATCGAAAACCGATCGGGCTTCAAGAACCCGTCCACCGATGGAAAAAGCCATTAAACCGCCTTGTTTAATTAGACTCCAAGCTTCTTCACTATCTTTAGGCCCTTTAAAGATCTTTGCTTTCACGTATAGGCCGCGGTGATCAAGCTTCATATCTATGGCCCTTCCAATGGGCCTACGTTCATGCATGTACCTGATTGTTGGGAAGGCTTTGTATTCTTCTAAGGCTTCTTGAATAGCTTTACGGGTAACTACTTCCCCTTCGCGGTCCACGGTTTCAGTAGTAGCGTAGCCTTCAATAATCCTTTGTTCTTCATCGAGAACTTTGAAAAAATCAATAGGTAAATGGGCTTTGAAATCCTTATTTAAAACAATGACTTCACTTGACATAGCATTAAACCCCTAAATTAGCTAACTAACAAAATAACCGGCTAAATAAAAATAGTTTACGGAAAAAACGCCGAAAAACCAGATTACCACCCCCCGAAAACCACATTTAAGTTAAACAAACAAGCCCAATAAATTTAAGTTAAGTTAAAAAAAGGGGTTTTGGGTTGATGTTTGTAAAAGGGTGGGTGTTGTGGTTCTTACCTACTTTTGTTGGGTGGGTTGTTTGGGGGTTTGGTTGGTAAGATTTGGTTTTATTTGGTTGTTGTAGATGTATCGTATTGGTAGATAGCTTCCTACGTTTATGTTGGTTTTGTTGTTTTGGTTCCATTTTGCTAACCATTTTTCAAAGTCTTCTATCCATTTATAGTAGATTTTTTCGAATTCTTCTTTTTCATAGCTATTTCACTTTTTATGGTTTTTCCATTCTAGGTTGTTGCGTAAGGGGATTTGGCATATTTTTAGCCATTTTATTATGAATGGGTGTGTTGCGTTTAGTTCTTTTGCTATTGTCCGCGTGGATTTACGTTCATCTATGTATTTTGTTTTCAAAATGTTGTAGATGTTGTCGTTGAATCTTTTTTCTATTTCAAGGATTTTCTCGGTTTTATTTATGTTGATGTATTTGTCTCCTACTTGGATGACTGATTCTTTGAGGACCGGTACAATGGTACATCTACAGTTTGGGTGAAGGGGCGGTGTGTCGACTTGGCCGAAACTTGGATGGATGAATTTAGCTAGTAGGGGTACGGTTTGGTTGGCCATTTCAAGGCAATCGGGACATAGCCGGTCATCCCATGTAACGATCCATTGTTTGGCTTTAACCATGCCGGATTGGTTGTAGCCGATTAGGCGGCCCATGTTTGTGGCCCTTATTGTTTCGGTTCTTGCTATTCTTTCGGCTTCCCATGTTGTTAGTGGTTCGTATTCTTGTTGAATCATGTCTCCTAGTTTATCTATTGATAGGCCTTGGCGGATTCCTTCGGTTAATGCTTCGCGGATTCGTTCTTTTACTTGGCGGTATTTTTGTGAAGCTAGTAGATCTACGTAGGTTTGGATATATTGTTCTGCAAGCGGATCCTGAAGGTCGAAGTCTATTTCGAGTTTAAGTTCTTTGAATGCTTTTTGACCGCCGATTTCAAGGCCTTTTCGTATCATTTTTACAAGTAGATCTTTGAACTGTGTTAAATGTGTTGTGAAAAGTTTTTCTAAAATATCGCGGAAAACTTTAACGTCTTTTTCCATGATAACGGTGGCGATTTTTTCTTGTTTAAGAAGATTAATGATTTCTTGGGCTTGTTTATTAAATAGGATTTTAAGTTCATTCAGGAAATAGTCTTCAAATCGATCTATGTTTATGGTCCGCGGATCATCTTGCTTTGTCGCGGGGTTAGGAAGCTTATAGAAATCATCGTAACCAACCACGATAGGTTTTATTTGTTGTTTAGGTTCCGGGATCAATGGATTATTTGTTGTTAAAGCTTTTGTTTTTGTTTGCGTAGGTGTTATTGTGAATTGAAGTTCCGGGTTTTCTTGTTGTTGTCTAAGTTTTTGTTGAAGTAATGCTATAGGATTGTAAGGTTCATCTCCCCATGGTACGGGTTCAAGGCCCATTTCCCTTCTAATTTCATTTATTGTACGTATTCCGGCTTGAAGTTGTTTAACCCACATGTTCACTTGCCGTTCTTCTTCAAACCGGTCCTTACCCGGTGCAAACTGAAACTTAATATCATCATATCCGAATTCAGGGATAATTTCCGTGTTAATGTGATACTCCAATAGTCTTAATAGTGGCCCTAAACCTTTACGTCTAAATACTTCACTTTGTTCTTCACTTGTAGCCCGGTTAACGGTTTCCGTGAACCCTAATTCATTTGGTGTAACCTTGAAAGCGGCCATGACAAGTTTAGTGTACCATCTTTGGCTTTCAAGAAATTGAAGTTCCTTATTTGTCATACTGAACGGTATCCATTTAACATCACTTGAAACGATTGGAAGCTTGTGGGGTTTTCCTTTTATTTGGGTTTCCCAATAGGTTACGAAGCGGCGGTAGTCTTCTTCACTTATTCCGAGTAAAGCTAAAAGCCCTGATGGAACCGCTGACTCCGTGAAATAGGTTTCATTCCATTCCATACTTGCAATTAAAGTTTTTAGAATTGACATTAAATATTGGACCGCGGAAAAACCGTAACAAGAATAGCTTCGCGGGTTTTGCATAATATAAACTATTTCACGGTCCGTGAAGTAAATTGGTTGAGCGTTAGGAACCTTTAAGCTATATTGGTAGTAGCCGCGGACAACACCGTATTCATCTACGTCTTTAAGAAAAGTTGCACCATCCGCTGAATAGAATTCAGTCATTTTTCCGCCTTCAAATGTTTTAACGATTACCCCGGCGTCTATTTCTAAAATGTCTCTTACAACTTGCCGTAAAATTTGTTCAAAGCTTTCATCGTTTAGGTTAGGTTTCTCGAAAAATTCTTTTACTTCACGACAATGTCGAAGGACAACTTCGTTTTCCGCGTCTTCCGGCCGTTTAGGGACAATATCCCAATCTACGGTTGTAACTTCATCGATTAAAGTGTTTATGCAGAGTTGACACCATGTGGATTGAGCGTATTCCCGTAATTCAAGAATGTTTACGTTTCGCGGTTGACCGTAAGGGGCGTTCCAAAACCATTGAACATAAATGGCCCTACGTTTACTTTTCTTTTTTGATCCTTGAAAAACACCGGGAACATTACGGTAAGCCGCTGAAACAACCCCCTTTTGAGATTGACGTTCACGGGGACCACTATTACGTCCGATAATTTTCCTAATCTTAGATAAAAAACTCATAGTATCCCCTTTTACAATAAGTTTGTCTAATTTATGTTGAAAATTATATTTAAATTTACTTAAAATTGAAAACATGTTTTTGACTTGTTTTTGTTGGTTGGGGTTGGAAAGTTGATTTTCTTACCTACCGTTCCAACCACGTTATGGTTCATGTTTGGTAGGTAAGATTTATATATGATTATGACCATAATTA
>Ga0190363_1001863_pt1 | contig 12377 bp, 15 predicted proteins | sample 48721867_MG_FD_161272 | JGI IMG/M metagenome (GOLD analysis project Ga0190363, IMG submission 161272) | Hydrothermal vent microbial mat bacterial communities from Southern Trench, Guaymas Basin, Mexico - 4872-18-6-7_MG | ecosystem: Environmental > Aquatic > Marine > Hydrothermal vents >...
GGAGAGGTTATAAATAAATATATTGCAAAGAGAAGCTTCCCCCTCTACCATATCCTATATATTAAAGTCGATTCGATCAAGAGTCTATATGATGTTGGTAATGAGATTATGAAGCTATATCCTGAGGCTGGTGTGGAATATAATATAGTCTCAGCTTCAATATTAACATCTACGTTAAATAGTTTTAGAAATATTTATAATATCGTCTCAACTGCATTATTCATACCAGTTGCATCAACTCTCTTTATAGCTAGGGCTTTGGAGACTATTAGGAGTAGGAGGGAGATAGGTCTGCTCAAGGCTGTTGGATGGAGGAATAGACATATAATAACCTATATAATTATACAGACTATAATAATAGGGCTTTTAGGTGGATTAGTATCTACATTAGCTATAATATTCTTAGCGCCATATATTAGAGGACTATTCGCAATTAATCCAACTGGATTAGGTCTTTCTGGTGAAGCTAAGGCTGAAGCATATGCGGTATTATCGATCATACTACACAATATTCCAGATATAAGATTCACTCTACTAGCACCGATCTATGGAATAGCGATATTCATATTAGCGAGTATATTCACAACAATATATTATCTCAGGCTAGAGCCGAGCACAGCATTAAAAGAAGTGTAATCATATATTTTATATTGAAGGATACCTTATTATACTTTATTTATTTAATATACGGAATTTAATTTAATTAAATTTCGGTTAAATTGAGATAGATTAGAAATTGTTGGTAGTTAATATAGGTAATATGGTTTATGACGATTCTTGCCAGCGAGTATTTACATAAGGGTAACGATGATTATTTCGTATTTAGAGACTTGTCTATAGATTTATCTAGTGAAGATATATTAGCTGTTATCGGTCCTAGTGGCTCTAGTAAGACTACTCTACTGAAGATTCTTAATTTGATTATGCCTTTCAGAGACATTCTTAATCAATAAAGTAGCATAAAAATTGGTCGGAAGTTATAAAAATCGACACTCCAACCCTAATCTGAATATACTATTAGAATTTACTAGAGGATAGAGAACGAGTTAATAGTTTTTAGATATATCATTTTATCAGCGCCTCAATGGCTACGGGGAGACTACTGTATCTGTAACTACTTCCCTAGACTCTATATCTTGAGCCAGTATCTTTACTTTAGCTAATCTAGGATAATACCACACATTTAGAGGATCTCCTGGCAGTATCTAAGGTAACTTCACTAGCATTCTCCGGAGGCCATAACCCTAATTCTCTAGCTATACCAATAAGTATTAATAATTGAGTGTTGATGCCTCATAACCGCTATTCAATAATGTTTATTACAGTCTTAGACTCATCACCTACCCTATCTCTATCTATACTCTCACGGCCATCTAGATACACCCTAATCCGACCTACGCGCCCTATAAATCTAAATCTTATCCTACCTACATAGATTCTTTCACAATTTAAACTAATCAACAATGTAATCAATAAGATACTAGATTTAAATAAAAAAATTCTATCTACCGAGCAAATAATTAAAAGATTTAGTAATTGATCTATAGCTTACTCAGAATGAAATATCATAACGATAAAATTATTAAGTGTACTGATAAACTATAGAAAATAAGCTTAAACGATGGTGTCTAACTATAAATTTTAATAATATATATTGTATGTATTGATGGTTACTAAAACCTAGAATCTTCTGCTCGTTAGCTTCTAGACTTCCTTTAATACTTCAGACGGCGATATATGCAGATAATATAGTGTGTTGAATATACTCGCTATGACGTAAATTATTATACCTAATATAGGCGAGTATAGTAGTAACGTCTTATCCGGTATCCGGGATATTATATTATAGAGGATAGTTTTAACCTCCGCCCTCATAATTCCCTCTCCAAAATATCTCTTTGATAAGAGTTATCCTATGAATAAAATGCTAAAAATGAATGATAATAGAAGCATAGTGATGTTACATATAAACAATTGAAAAACATATTTAGACTAGTATTCAAGTTAAAAATAAAATCACTTATACTTATACAATAATCATATCCTTAATTACTACTATATAACTTTTTTAAATTTTTTGATGTAAAAATGTTGTTTTAAAAAATAAATATTTATACTTATAATTTAATTATATATGAGAAAATTAAGTTATCTTTTAACTTCAATTTTAATCTTAATTTTGCTACTTGCTTCATCATCTTACTCCTATGCAGTTGAGATTCAAGCAATACATGTATCACAGCCAATAAGCGGATTCGTTAAAGGTGGTAAACCTGGTGATTCATATAGCAGTACTGGGGCATATACGGTATCCGTAAAAATAAATAAAGCCGATCTATATGAATATGACCCATTCTGGGGTCTATGGTTCTATGTAGAACCTTACTATGTACATGTAAAGATCTTCGTGAATGGCAATCTCAAATGGGAAGGAGACTTAGCTGCTGGCGGAAGATCTCCTACAATAACCGTAAACGGAGGCGAAGCATTAATAGTCATCAAGGCACCATTTAGCGATCCTAATTATGGTGTCGACTATGAGGGCGTAATATACTGGACATATATATAACCCTTATTTATTTTTTTATATTGTTAAATCATGAAATTTTATAATATATTTTTATTATCTCTTAAAAAGATTGTTAGGGAAAGGGTTTGGTCTTCAGCTCACATCATTTTAATTATAATTATTCTAATAGCATTCTCCACGATCTATCCCTTGACAAAGTTTATTGGTGTCATGGCTTCTAGATACATTAATCAGACAACTACGCTTATAGAGGTGCGTCCGGAGGCGCAAATACATAATACTTTGAGGGTGGAGTTTCCTCCTGGCGTACCAGTTACCATTAATTATAATGAGTACTTTAATGAGACTGATGTTGAGAGGATTATGAATATCACGCATGTCACGGATGTGATAAGGGGTGTAGAGCTGCATGTAAGAGTCTTCCCCGGCTACTCCAAATGTATTCCAAATAAGGATGAAGTTAATTTAACTGAACTCTACATTAAAATCGTTAAAGCAGAGTATCCCGACACTACTAGGGAGGAGATTATTTCTAGATTGAGGGAAGTCGCAAGTATGACTGGTTTGTCTATTGATGAAATTGTGGAGAATAAGTTGAAAGGCTGGTTGGCATCGGGATTCAATTTATTGGGAATAGAGACTGATAAATTGGAGGGTGTATCATCATATTTTAACGATATAATTGATGGCAGATTTATAAATCCAGGTTCTAATGAGACGGCGATATCTGTAGATAAAGTTAGATTCGGATATGTAATTGGGAAAAAGGTTATAGCATGTAATAGTTCTGTTGACTTAGGTGATACACTTGAATTACTATTTACGAATGATAAAGTATTGGGGGGAGAGTTATATAGATGCTATAAGGTTGAGCTCGTGGGTTTCAAAAGCCCACATGTTTTCGATGATATGGTTGTAGACTATGAATTTGCATTAAATATTATTAAAACTGAGTTGGGTGAGGGTGGAGGTAGGGATATACTTGATAAACTGCCTCTATATACTGTCTTATTTGTTAAAGTCGACTCCCCAGAGCATGTTAAAGCTGTTGCCGAGGAGATTATGGAGATGTACCCAGGTGCCGGAGTCTATTTCTCTGGGCAGGCTGCTAGCGAAGCTTATAGATTGTTGAATAGTATTGAAACTAGTTTAATCCTCACATTCTACCTAACTACGGGTGTTACAATATCAGTTATATTCCTTGCTAGGGTGTTTGAGGTTGTTAAGAGGAGGAGGGAGTATGGTCTATTCAGGTCTGTTGGATGGTATAAGAATACGATTATCATATTTAATTTGGTTTCAGGCTTGCTGATAGGATTGTTGGCTGGTGGATTCGCCTCAATCACGCTATTGGCTTTGAAACCATATTTGATTGATCTTCTAAAGGTGAATATAGCCAGTCATGGTCTTATAGAGTATGAAGTTAGTACAGTTGTAAATTATATGACAAGAAATATACCGCCTACATACATGCTTATACTTAATCCATTTATCGGGGCTCTAATTTCAGTCGTAGCTTCCTTCATATCTATACTGGTATATTTAAGTATTCCTCTGGAGAATGCTTTGAAGGAGGTATAGTTATATGGTGGACATTACTGGAAAAGACTTATGCAAAAGTTATGATAAATATCTCGTTTTTAAGGGTGTGTCGATTGAACTATCCGATGGCGATATCCTAGCCGTTATCGGGCCCAGTGGTTCTGGTAAGACTACCCTATTAAAGATATTCGGGCTGATTATGAAGCCGACTTCAGGCGAGTTATATTTTGATGATATCGAGGTCACTAGGATTGATGAGACTAGGTTATCTGATCTTAGGAGGAGTTACATTGGATATAGTTTTCAGGAGCCTATATTCATACCCTCCCTTAATGTCATTGAGAATATATTAATCCCATACTATCCATATGCTAGCCGGAGTGAATTATCGAGGGTTAAGGAGAATGCCCTCAAGATTTTAGATAGGCTCGGCCTATCCGGCTTGGATAGGCGTAGACCTAGCGATTTGAGTACTGGGCAGAGGAAGAGGGTTGACTTGGCTAGGGCTTTAATCAAGGATCCTAAGGTATTGATTGTGGATGAGCCTACAGCGAATCTCGATGAGGAGTCTGCAGATATAATAAGGGATGTGATTAGGGAGTATAGGGAGATGAATAGGATAGTTATATTCGCTGCACATAGAGATGAGAAGCTATTTAAAATAGCTAGTAAGAAGCTTGATATTACTAAATATAAATAGATTAGATTATTTCTCTATACCTAGTAGCCTCCTAATCCTCTTAACGGTATTTGGATGTGTTGAGAATAGTTCTAGAATCTTCTCTCCAAATGTTATCTTCCTCCTAGCTATCCTATATACCGTATCTCCGACTATACCGTTCCTCCTCAGCTCCTCAAGCTCGTCGACAGCCTTATCTGGATCCGCTATGAATAAGGCCTTTAAGCCGCTGAATCTCGATGTGTCGTAGCCTCTGGCCTTCAACCTACCGCTGTATGAGACTATCTTGGCTAATGCATTAGCTAGTTTATATCCTCCATTCTCAACTATAGACATGCTATGGCTATCTGCATAATACTCCCTCAATCTACTGAACCATAGCACGATTAGGCTTAATATATAATAGATTAATAGTGATAGCATTCCGAATATGACTAGTCCACCTGCATTCTCCTCCCTACTAGATGAGAATATCCCCGATAGGTATAGGCTGTATCCAATGTAATAGAATATAGCTGGTAATACGCTGAGGAACATCATTACATGCATATCCTTATGCTTTAAATGCCCTACCTCATGCCCTAATACCGCCTCGACCTCATCCTCATCAAGTATATTAAGCAGCCCCTGTGTAACAGCTACCCTATTCCCAGTTAATGGACTACCATATGCAAATGCATTTGGAATAGGTATATCAGCTATCATAACCTTAGGCTTCTTCAACCTACTCTTCCTACTTAAATTCTCTACAATCTCATGTAGCCTCCTATATCTAATTGGATCAGCCTCCTTAACCCTATATAATGCATCGACGATGTAGGGGGAGATAAGCCACTGGAGTAGGTTGAATATAATCACGAACCCGAGTATTAGATAAAGGTTAGATATCCCAATTAAAGTTAGTACTACTGTAATGAATAGCGTTGATAGCCCGATGAGTAAGGCTACAGCGGCGAGCATTGAAAACCTTAATCTCCATAGTGACATCCTGATACACCTATACACTTGAAATAACATTATAAAATTTATTCTTTATTTGAATCAATATACATACTATAGTCTGGGTGGGTACCTACCCTTAATCCTCAATGAAGTAGATGCGAGTGAATACGCTCTATTAAGAAACTCTCTATCCTTCTTTTCAATGAAGAATGTGATGTTATACGGCGTCTGCTTAACCCCATATTCATCATATAATCTACCTACATCCCTAAGCTTCTCCATATAAAAATTATATAGCCTGTCATCATCTACATAGATCCATACCTCAGAATCCTCCCTAATGATCTTCGATAACTTTATGATAAGCTCACGGATTAGACTCTCGTAGACTGTATTTAAATCTCCCTTGATATAGTTGCTCCACATATCTATAACCGCCCCATAATCAGTCTCAATCCAGATGGAGTATGAATATCCCTCCTCCCCCTCAAGGACAACCGACGAGACAATATACTTCATAACATAATTTACTTTATCCGCCTAACGTAAATATTTATTCTATAGATGCTTCTTAATCTCGTCGATAGGTACACCTAGCTCCTTAGATATTAAGATTGGAGATATATCTGGATTAGCCTTAACATACTCACTAATCACCTTATTTAAATAATTTTCATATTCAATCGCTTCAGACCATAATGCTTCAAACCTATCTCTAAATATCCTTGCGAGGCTCTCCGACTTTATCTTAATCCCCACTCTTGTAGGCTGCTCATACCCAGTCTTCTCGGGGAAGCCTAATACAACGACGTAATCATCTATAACCATATGCCTAAGATCATACACCACTAGGCCACTATGATACCTTACTTCAATACCTATCTGACTATATAAATATCCTACATACAACCTATCCCTATCCATAGGGAATAAGTACCTAATTTTAACGCCTCTCTTTAGAGCTCTATCTAATTCAATCAACAATTTATCAAAATATGCTTTGGATTCCTTAGGCTTAGCCCCAGTAATAGACCCGAATATTTCATTCCTAGCATTCCTAATCCCATCTATAACCTCATTAAAATATTGTGCCCTCGTCAATATCCTAGTCATCTCAATCATATGCTCCACAAGTCTACGCCTCTCATTAAGCTCACGCCTACTTAGATACAATAGGAATATTGTTAGTATAAGTAATATGAACTCCACCGTCAGCAGAATTAGCTGTAGATACTCATCCATATATTACCACGAATATAGTATTTAAGTATATAAGGTTAATTAAAGGTTTTGTTAGAGCCTAAATTTTCAGAATATTATCTGATTTAACGTGATTAGAAGAATCTTAATTTAAATTTATATGTATTTAATAGATTCTTGTAATGAAGATTATCAACTTAATCGCTAAATGGTGTAGGGAGTGTAATGAATTATATAAGTTGTACGAGGATCGGGATGTTAAGAAGAGGATTGAGGAGTTTGAGGTAGAATTTTATGATATAGATGAATATCCCCATCTTCTAGAGAGATTTAACTTTGGCGGATTACCTAGTATGGCATTCGTGGAAGATGATAAATTGTATTATGGCTTCGCTGGTGTTATTAACAAAGACGAATTTACCAATATTCTAGATAGTATACGGGATTATACCCCAGTTAAATTTAGGGAGATTAGCGAAGAGACTCCAAATATAGGTGAAGTTAATAACAGTGATTTATCTAGGGTTTTGACATTGATTGAGAAGAATATCGACTGGTTGGATGGCGGTTTTCTAGGCGACTATAAACTATTTACACCTAGTGAATACTACTTCCTGCTACGTATATACATGAGGAAGGGGGTCGAGGGATACCTGAAGATTGTAGACCATACCTACACCAAGATTTATATGTCTGGATTCTGGATTAGGGATCTAGGTGGATTTTCGAGGTTTTCATATGGGAGGGACTGGGGTAAACCAGATAAAATTATATTAAGTGAGTTGAATGCAGACGCATTTAAATCAATATACTTCCTCAGGAGGTATACTGGGAAGAGGATGTATGAGACTTTAGCGAGTAGATTAGCGATGTTATTTTATAGAGGGTTATATAAGGATGGGTTTTTGAGGGGCATTTATAGATTTGATGATAAGCTTGTAATTGATGATAGGATGATTCCACATATAAATTATTATACTGCGTCGAGCCTACTTGATATATCGAGGTATGGAGAGTTTAAGCGATTAGGTTCTAGAGCATTAAAAGTTATATCTAAATTTAAACACGAAGAATTAGAGGATAAGTATCGTACATTATATACGTATACTGCCGTACTAGAGTGCTATGTAAATGCATATATGTACTCTAGGTCTGAGGAGTATTTAGACCGAGCGCTAGAGACTATAAAAATTATTAGGGAGTTTAAGGGGCGTGGAGGAGCATATAGAGACGTGAAAGGGGGTTTATTCGGGTCTGATATAGTTAGGATGATATTTAAACTGAATTCTAGACTAGCTCATACATTCCTTAAAATCTATCTGGTAACACAGGATGAGACGTTTAGAAATGAGGCTAGGGAAATTCTAAATTACTATAAATACCTATATAGCAAGTATGCCCCTGAGGTAGGGTTATATGGACTTGCATTAGATACATATATAAATGGCCTGCCAGTAATCGAGATTTCTAAATATGATAGAGGACATAGCCTAAAGAAGATTCGTGACACGATCCCAGGCGAAGTTATTTTCAAGTGGATTGATTAAACTAAGACAAAAATCTTTACTATATATCTTAGTAGGAGCGTATTACAAGCTTCCTTATCCTCTTGAAATGCTTTACATTTCTAGTTATAAGCACCAAGTTATGATGCATCGCCGTAGCTGCGATAATTAAGTCTGCTAGGCTAACGGCTTCACCCCTATTTATAAGATCTACCTCGATCTCAGATGCTTTGACGGCAATTTCATAAGTAACTGGCAGGATCTCAAATGCACTTAAGTCTCTCTTCGCCTCCATCAACTTCCTCTTCAACATAGGTTTATTTTCCCAGTAAAGATAGTAGATCTCTCTTAAATACTCTTCTACGGTGATTACAGAGATATATACAGTTTCATCCACTGCATCCAACTCATGAGCAAGTTTAACAGCCCCTCATCCCCGGCTACGAGGTCTATTAAGTAGGTGGTATCTGCTAGATAGCTCATTCGCCGATCAACCCCAGCAAATACCTTCTCCTAATCTCGTCAAGCTCATCCCTCTTCCTAAACACCTCCTTAACCCTCTCCCAATCACTTGAACTTATGGTACCGCTTCCAGCAATCTCACTCAATTTAGGTTTATAGCTTAATAACCTTCCTATAACATCTGAGAACGATTCACCCGGCCTCTTCATCCTCTTTAACTTCTCATATATTTCATCTGACACCATGATAACTTTACCCAATAAACTCACCGAGGATAAAATTATATATAATTCTACATATAAAATCTTCTCTTCCAAGACAGAAAAGACATATATTATCTTATACATAAAATGATGTGATCGCAAGAACCTAATGATAATGGATAAATAGGAAATATCTGGGTTTTAATATAATACTTCTTTAGTAGGTGGATGAGATGTTTATAGAGCCTGGGTCTGATATTGAATTGATTTCTCTGAAGGAATTTATTGATGGTAGGGTGTATCCTGAGGAGGGCATTATAATATTTACCGAGTAAATAGTGGATACGATTAAACAGTATACGAATTTTAAGGATCAATTAACATACTCGAATAAGCCGTATAGCATTAAATATAAGGATATTGAATTTATGCTGATATATCCTTCTATTCGCTCTTTCTTAAATGCCTTATAATCAGCTCGATGAACCTGTCTCTAACAGGTTCATAAACTTCTTTATAGAACTCCCGCTGACTCTCTAGGGTCTTCTTAGAGAATTTACTGAGGTACTCTAGGGCGGCATTCCAAGCCAGTTCATATGATATGACGGCCTCGATCTTACTCTTAATCTGCCTATCATAGTCTTCAGGCCTCTGAATCTGGTCACCTATCATAAACCATCCGTCCTTAGATTTAAATGCAAGTTCATCGCCCACCATCTCATGTGGAAGTTCTTTAGGTGTTATCCCCATCTCACGGCGGAGTAATCCATATTTACTCACCCCATACTTTGGTTTATGATACTTTGCCCATGCATAGAATATAGCTCTATTCAACCCGAAACTCTTAGCTTTCTCTAGATCTCCCTTCAAGATATAATATCTGGCAGCCTGTAAAAGAGCCATAACCTGAAACCTACCTAACTTACCTCCCCTGACCGCGACTGGTCTTAAAGGCTTCTTAACCTCCTTCACAGCCTCTAACTTAGCTGATTTAACACCCTTGATGATTTTCAGACGATATCCACCAACCTCCTCAACCGCTTTAACCGCTAGGTCATCAGACTCACCCTCGATATACCTTCTCCAATCTCTATTATGCCTAAATTTATCCGGCTCAGCCCATGAAACATCAAACTCACTAACTTCATTAGGCTTCATACATATAGCTACGTAATCCAGCAGTCTATGGAATGATAATGGTGCTGTAAAGACCCTCTGTATATCAATCTTATTCTCAATCTTAAGCGGCCTCTCGAGATCTCTAGACTTATCTAATATAGGTTTAATCCTATTCGATATACCTCTTAAAATAAACTCTACAATTGAATATGATATATCGAGTGGATGATACTTCTTTAGCAAATCTATCGAGATACTCTTCTCATGTATATGGATGTGGAATCCCCTACCACTCCATTTAATATAGACCGAATCCACAACATTATACTTCTCTAAAAAACTTAGAACCTCGTCTAAAACCTCTAGACCCAGTCTCCATTCATTTAACGATAAATCCACATCTATAACGGGAGTCGAATAAATTATATTATCATAATCCTCAGTATCCAACCGCCTAACTAATTTATTATATATATTAATACTCCCATATATCGTCCTAGGATTTAATCCCCGATATCTAATAAATATCTTAATTAAATCATCCCGAGAATTTATCTTCAACGGCGGACCATCATGATACATATACCTAATGAATATCCTCTCAGTCTCCGAAGATGCTTCTATAGCAGCCCACCTACCCTTTAGATAATCAATTATCTCGGGATATACATCGTTTCTAGTATAGAATCTAAATATCCTGTTAAACGACGACATATCGATACACTAGTTATAAAATAATGTTATTAAAGCTATTAACTATATATTGTCAAGCTAATATGCTAACTTATTACAGAGACTTCTTAACAAGTTCGTGAGATGTTGTAATAATTGTATATAATATATTTTAGATTATAAATTCTAAATTGAATATACATCCTCCAGTATTATTTTGTTGAGGTGTAGATCTTGGCGAGGAAATTAAAGCCTGAGGAACAGCCTTGGTGTATCGATGAAAAAGGTAATCCAGTGATTAATAAAGGCGTCCAGAATGTATGTATAGATGAGTCTACAATCTCATTCATAGACGGTTACCACAGTAAGCTATATTATAGAGGGTATACCATCGAAGACATCGCTAAGTATACTACATTTGAAGAGACTACATACCTACTTCTATATGGAGAATTACCTACAAGGAAACAGTTGGATGACTTTGCCGGGTGGCTTAGGGAAGAGAGGGAGCTGCCTCTCCAAGTAGTAGACTTGCTATATGAGATTCCTAGGGATGTAGAACCTACCGAGATGCTTAGGACGGCTGTATCATACCTGGGTAACTTAGATCCAGGTAGGCGTGACATGTCTAGAGAGGGAATTTATAGGAAGGCTATAAGGCTTATAGCTAAGATGCCTACTATAGTAGCATATTTCTATAGAATAATTAATGACTTAGAGCTTGTAGAACCTGACCCGACGTTGTCACATGCAGAGAACTTCCTATATATGTTCCATGGCGAAAAGCCTAGCAAATTACATGGGGAGGCTATGGATCTATCACTTAAGCTATATGCTGTACACGGCATGAATGCATCTACATTCGCAGCCGTCGTAATTGCATCTACATTAAGTGACTACTACAGCGCTATCGTAGGTGGTATAGGTGCATTGAGAGGCCCATTACATGGATATGCAAACGTATTAGCTATTAAACAGTTTAAGGAGATCGGTAGTGTAGAGAATGTCGAGAAATGGTTTGAAGAAAATATATTAAGTGGTAAGAGGAGGTTGATGGGCTTCGGACATAGGGTATATAAGTCATATGACCCAAGGGCGAGGATATATAGAGAGTATGGTGAGAAGTTAGCCGAAGAAGCTGGTGGAGAAGTCAAGAAGATATTTGATATAGCGTTTAAACTTGAGGAGATTGCATTAAAGTCTAAGCTTGCTGAAAAGGGAATATTCACGAATACAGACTTCTGGTCTGGTCTAGTATATATGGCGCTTGGTATACCTGAAGACTTCTACTGTACATTATTCGCTATGTCACGAGTAGTTGGATGGACTGCATATATACTCGAGTATACCGAGAAGAATAGGATTATTAGACCCAGAGTCTACTACGTAGGTGAAGTAGATAAAGAATTTATACCTATAGACCAAAGAGGTTAAAAACTCTCAACCCTTTTTATCACCTAGTTTTTTCACTTAAGTATATTAGAAAGTAAATATCATCGATATTTTAACTGGAAAAATCCATG
>Ga0190363_1001864_pt1 | contig 12376 bp, 12 predicted proteins | sample 48721867_MG_FD_161272 | JGI IMG/M metagenome (GOLD analysis project Ga0190363, IMG submission 161272) | Hydrothermal vent microbial mat bacterial communities from Southern Trench, Guaymas Basin, Mexico - 4872-18-6-7_MG | ecosystem: Environmental > Aquatic > Marine > Hydrothermal vents >...
TTTCGGATTTCTTCCCAGTGTGACTTCAGAGAAGGCTTTTTGGATTTTTCTGGTTATCGGCCCCGGCTTTCCGCTGCCGATTGTGCGTTTGTCAATTTCCACGACAGGGGTTATTTCCCCCGCGGTCCCGCATATGAAAACCTCGTCCATATTGTAGATGGCGGCTCTGGTCACGTCCTGTTCAACCAGCGGGATTTCCAGGTCCCCCATGAGCTTGATTATCGAGTCGCGCGTGATTCCGATGAGAATCGATGCGGTTACCGGAGGTGTGATCGCGGTTTGGTCCTTTATCATGAAAATGTTCTCCCCGCTTCCCTCGCTCACAAACCCCCTGTGATCCAAGAATAACGCTTCATCGTACCCATTCTCAACAGCCTCCATCTTTGCGAGAATACTATTGATGTAATGTCCGCAGGCCTTTGCTTCCGGAGGAAGGGCTCTGGGTGAAATCCTCTCCCACGATGTGAAGCAGCACCTAACTCCCTTCTCCAATGCCTCTGGTCCCAAGTATCTCCCAAAGGGCACAACGTAAATAGCCACGCTCACCGGGCAGTTGAAAGGGTTAAGGCCTAAGGAACCGTAACCTCTAAAAACTATTGGGCGGATGTAAACGGTTTCCCTCAGGTTATTCTTTCTGATTAGTTCAACTATGGCGTCTGAAATCTCTTCCCTGGTGTAGGGGATTTCCATCTTGTAAATCTTGGCTGAGAAGAACAATCGGTCGATATGCTCCCTTAGCCTGAATATGTAGACGTTTCCTTCCTTAGTCTCGTATCCGCGAATCCCTTCAAAAACTCCACTGCCGTAATGGAGGGCGTGTGTCTTGATGTGGACTCGTGCGTCTTCCCACTTCACAAACTCGCCGTCCATCCAGCAATACTCCGCTTTCTCTTCCTCTGACATTTGCTTCACCATTCTTTGACCCTCTTAGAGTTACAAATTTTTAATCTTTTCGGGCAAACCGGGTTAACCACTCCGAAAGATTGGGTCGAAAAACTGTTGTTGATTCGTGGGTAATAATATTTTTAGAGGAGTATCAAGGATACCATGAAAAACAGCGTAACAATGCCTACCGCGTCGGCTATCGTTGTAATTATCGGGGTTGTAATATTATCGGGGTCCCATCCCCTTCTGAAAGAAAAAATCGCAACCACGATTCCGATGATGAACATGAGCCCCGTTGTTACTAATCCGGAAACGAGGATTACTATGAAAATCAGGATGGGGCTAAACTGTAGTGATATCTTGAATATTACGCTTGCGAGAAAGCTGGCGGCGACGCCCAGAAAGGAGAATCCGATAATCCCTATGATGAGGGTCGCTATGTAATTAGTGTTTAAAACCTCTGAGAAGTGAAATTTTGCATCCATCATACCGGTGTACATGGCGGTTGTTAGCCTCGCGGCGAGGACGGAGGCTAAATCCCCAGCCAGGTTTATGAATGCTGGAATAGCTATCAGAAAGGCTGGAAAAATGGAAAGAACTCTCTCATTATGCTGTAAAACCTGCCCCGAAAATATGGATGCCAAGGCGATCACAACTAGGAGCACCGGTAGACTTTCCTTCAGGATTTTTCTAACCGTGTAGTACGCCATTCATATTCCCCCTACGTAAACCAGTAAAATGTCAACAACCCTTACCGCCAAAAAAATGCAAAGTACACTAATCACATCACCCAGAGTGGCGACGATGGGAATCGTTACGTTATCCGGATCTATGCCCCTCCTGGCGGCGTAGAGAGAGATAAAAACCGTGATTCCCGCCTGCATAAACCCCGCAACCGCACCGGCAATAAGCGATACCAGTAAGAGTTGTACAAAACTGACGCCCTGCACATTCAAAATGACCGACACGAAGTATCCCAGGGCGCCCAAAACCGCTGAGAGAAGTACACTCATAAGCAGGGCTGCGTAGATATTGTTTTTGAGTTCATCGTTGAACCCTAGGTCCCAGCTTATAAATCCAAGGTGTGTCCCGGTTCCAATACGGGAAGCGAGCGCCGAACTTATACATCCCCTCATATCGAGTACCGCTGGGATTATAGTGAGTAAGCCAGGAACCAACGCGTATATATCTTCAACATTGCTCAGAACGACTCCGGCTCCGAGCTCCCCCACTGTGACGAGAATGAAAAACGGCAAGGATTCTTGGATTATCTTGTACAGTAGCTTGGTATCCAACAGCAAGCCGGTGCATCTCCCTAGGTACCTTTATGGGGGGCTCAATCATCTTCCAGAGTCTTCTCCTTTACAAAAATTTAACAACAAATAGTAGCTATGAATTTAAAAATAATCTTTTCGGTCAAAAACCATACAAGAAACCGGCCTAGTACAACTCTTGACCAAGTAGAGATCCCTACTGGTTGTCTTAATGGACTCTCTTTCCTGAGAGCGTCGAAAAACGTTTTAGATGTGCTTTGTTCAGTCAGGCGTTTCCTCCCCTTCGAGCTTTCGGTGAGCGGCAGTTTTTTGAGAATTAGGAACAAGGCTCGTTTGGATGATTTACTTTTAATAATTTTTAATTAATGACATTTATTTTCTATAACTATACTATGTTTTTTGCGTTTTTCCACACAAATATGTAAAAATTTGCAAAGTAGAACATTGTTTTTTTCCGTCTTGATGGCTTAGAAAAACGTAAATATGGGTAAGTGGGGTAATTTAGCGAACACAAAAATGAAAATCTCTAAAAAGTAGGAGTTAAAAAAGGGGTGGAAAAATGTCATTCTGTCCCAAGGATGGAACCCTCCTGATGCCCAAAAGGGAAAACGGAAAAAGCCTACTAGTGTGCAGGAAGTGTGGCTACAAGACAGAGGCAACCGACGCCAAGAAGTACCGGCTAGTGGTAAAAATACCGCACACACCAAAGGACAAAACGGTAGTGCTCGAAGAAGAGGTCTCAAGAAGGTTCGAAATCGACGAGGATGAACGAGAAGAACTAAGACGACAGGCGCTCGAATTCTACGCAGAAGAAGGAGAAGCATAAAAATCCAAAATATCAAAACCGGAGAAGACGCCTTAGCTCCAGCACCGATACAGTGAACCGCCTAACCAATAAACTCCTGCTTTGGCTTTTCTTAATTCCTTTGAGGCAAGGGAAAGCGGCTCAAACCCTACGGGTTTGAGAACACAAAAGAGGAAAACGTCAATAATATGCAGACCCAGCGCTCGTTGGCGAGTATTCCAAAAAGATAAGGAGCGTTTTCTAAACCAAGATGTTATGTCCATTAAGTTGTGCTTCTCCACTTCGGAGAGCTGAGTAGAGTTTAACATTGTGAGCGTGAAATCCCACATGCTTCAGCGGTGGGATGAAAGCGAACGTTAGGTTTATATGTAACATCTACATATAATAAATTATATGCCGAGAGGATATATATCGTCTAAGACATGCGTCCACTTCATGAACTACCATTTTGTCTGGTGCCCGAAGTATAGGCGCCCAGTTCTTGTCGGCGCTGTGAGGGATAGGCTTGAGAGTTTGATCAGGGAGAAGGTTGAACAGTTGGGATGTAAGGTTGTAGCGCTCACTATTGGTACAGACCATATCCATTTGTTTGTCCAGGCTAACCCCAAGCTTTCACCTAACACTATAATTGGTCAGGTGAAAGGGTACACTTCAAGAGTTCTTAGAGAGGAGTTTCCTGAGCTTAGGAGGCGACTACCAACCTTGTGGACGAGAAGCTACTTTGTCTCGACGCATGGACACGTGTCAGATGAAACTATACAAAGATACATAGAAGAACAGAAAGGGATGTGAATGCAGAAAGTCCAGCTAACCTACAAGTTCAGACTCTACCCAAAGCGTGAGCAGGAAGAGAGGCTACTGGAAACCTTGGAGCTTTGCAGGCAGACCTACAACTACTTCTTGGCTCAACTTAATGGAAAGGCGAAGACCCCAAGTAGGCTTGGGCTTCAGGCTAAATTGCCGAAGCTGAAGGTCGAAAAACCAGAGTTGAACAAGGTTTACTCAAAAGTGTTGCAGATGGTTCTCTACCAGCTCTACTCTAACCTGAAGGCTTTATCGCAACTGAAGAAAAATGGAAAGAAAGTTGGAAGGCTAAGGTTCAAGGGTAAGGGCTGGTATAAAACGTTCGTCTACAATCAGAGCGGATTCAAGCTCACAAAAACTGGAAAAAGACTTGACCTCCTACACTTATCGAAAATAGGCGACATACCAATAAGAGTACATAGAGAAGTTGAAGGAAAAATAAAGCAAGTTATCATTAAGAAGCACAGCTCAGGAAAGTGGTTCGCCCATGTATGCGTTGAGAAAGAAGGCAAAGTGGTTGGGAGAAAGCCTAAAAAAGTCATAGGCATAGATGTTGGTTTAAACTGTTTCCTCACCGACAGCGACGGAAGGCAGATTGAGAACCCAAAGTTCTACCAAAAGACCTTAGAAAGGATAAGGGTTCTGCAACATTGGCTTTCAAAGAAGAAGAAAGGATCAAGGAACCATGAAAAGCAGAGGATAAAGATCGCTAAAGTTTATGAAAAACTCGTAAACCAGAGAAACGACTTCCTTCACAAACTCTCAAGGTTCTACGTGAACAACTACGATGTTATATGTGTTGAAGACTTACCTATCCAAAACATGGTTAGAAACCATAACCTAGCCCAGAAGATACTTGACGCCTCTTGGGGGAAGTTCTTTCAACTGCTCGAATGTAAGGCTGAAAGCGCTGGTGTTCGGGTGGTGAAGGTAAACCCGAGAGGAACTTCCGAAGGGCTAACCTATGAAAATCCCTATAGGGATTGGATATCCGCGAATAGAATACTGATGAGGGGATGGGGTAGCCCTGATTCGCCTGCCGAGATGAAGCCTCTACTGGTAGAGATACCAGCAAGCCTCATCATTGAAGCAGGAAGCCCACAGGCTTTAGCCGTGGGCAGCTCACATATCTTCACGTGTAAACTTCTCTGGAGTACGGATGTACTGTGTGAAGCGCCGGTACACTCTCGAGAGCGGCGTTCGGTTGGCGCTGGCTGCCTGGACGTTTGCCGCAAACCGGATTGCGTAGCGTGTGTAGCTGGAGTTCTCGAGTGGATTGAAACAGATTCGGGTAGGGTTTTTCGATTTTGAGACGGCAGCCAATCGTCACTTTTATACTTCGCAGGGTGAAACCAGATTGAAGAACAAAAAGCCTGTGGACGGGACAGGAGAGGACTCACCTAAGTCTAACGAGGCGAATGAAACGAGTGAAAAATTGGAGTTTGAAGATGACCCGTCTCCCAAGAGAGGTATAACTTTTATTTTTGTTGCTGCGGGCTTCAGCCTTTTTTTGTTAGCGCTGCTGGCTGGCTTTAGACCTTATGTTGTTTCAAAAATCGTTGGCGTTGACTACTCCCAGGTTATCATCTATGGATATAATCACCTTCTCGATCTCACATATGCTGTAATTGCCACATCTGCGACCGGGTTAGTGGCAGCACTGTTGTATTACTCGTGGAGTGGTGAAAGGAAACTGTTTCCCGACGCTCTTCTAATCGGGTTGAGTGTTTCCATTTTCAGCCTGTTTCTTCAGAGCGAGGCTGTCCGCGTAGGTTACACTCTCGACTGGTTCGGCATCTTGGTTTTGCTGGTTCTCGGCTGCGTATCCGGCTCTTTTGGCCCGATTCTCCTCAGTGCATTTAAGTCCCGTTCGGGGGAAACTTTTAATCGTTTTTCACTCTAAATATTATAACGTACAAACAATGGAGAAGGCAGTTTTCCTTTCAATGAGGTTTGGTGGCTAGGAGAATTGAACTTACCCTCTGGTTTTGGGGAAAGGTTGAATCGTTTTAGAAAATACGCCAGAATGACCAAAGCCTGGTCATTAGCCAGACGATACTTAGTCATCGGTGCCTTTGATGGTGTGCTGACAATACTGGGAATGATCCTTGGATACTACTTCAGCGGCGAGATAATAAACCCAAAAATAATCTTTACTTCGGGTGTCGCCGCGTCAGCCGCGCTGGGTTTGTCCAGTGCTTGGGGTGCTTGGGAAGCCGAGAGTGCTGAGAGAAGCTTGGAGATTTGTCAGATGGAGCATGCTCTGCTCCGAAACCTTGAGGGCTCAATAAACCAAGAGGCTGCGAACTTTGCGGTCACATGGACCTCATTTGTGCACGGCGTTTCTCCAATCCCCGCGGGAATCCTGCCTCTAATTCCCTTCTTCTTCGCAGACCCTCTCCCGTCAATGCTCATGAGCAACGAATTACTGCATATGCTGGCAATAATAGTTTACCGGACCTACCCTCTGGCTAATCCCATGTCCTCAATCACCATCAGCGCAACGGCCATCGCCCTAGGTGTACTGTTTGTCCTCGGAGTTTTTCTCGGAAGAACAGCAAGAAAAAACATAATCAAAGCGGGTCTACGAATGATTCTAGCTGGAGTAGTAACCGCAGCGATCTCTCTCCTCATAGGGGCGGCACACTAAAAAGGCTAAATCTCACGTACCAAAGACAAAGCCCTAGAGCATTACAGGTCCACACTCTGCTGTGCACTCGCAATAACCAGCACACCGAATCCAGCTTAAGCTGGGGTTCCCCACCTTAGCGTGAGAGGGTGTCAGTTTTTGGGGTACAGGATCACCTTGTTTGTTTTTCTCGCCATGAATAGTTCAAACGCCGTGTTTACATCGTCCAAGCTGAATTCGTGGCTGATTAGTGGTTCAAGTTTGATTCGTCCCGATTCAACAAGGTTTACGAAGCGTTCCGCCTCTGTTGGAACGTGGGCGAATGTTCCGATGATTGAAATCTCCCTATACATTACGGCGAGTGACCAGAGGTCAAAGTTCTTGGAGTGTGTCCCCACCAGCAACAGCTTTCCACCTTTGCGCAGTGCGTCGAAGGTTTGTCTCAGTGCTAGGTCTACTCCGGTCACCTCTATCGTGATGTCTGCGCCGACCCCGCCTGTCAACCTTTTTACTTCCTCAACCGCGTCCTTCTCTCTGCCGTTTATCGCGTAGTCGGCTACTCCCATCTCGGTGACCTGTTCCAGCCTCGAGGGAACTATATCAACCACAATCACCTTCGCAGCCCCCGCAATCTTAGCCATCTGAGTAATGGTCATACCGACGGGACCCAGGCCCCACACCGCCACTACATCCCCCGGCTGCACCTGCACACGTCTGATGGCATGGTAGGCGGTTCCGAGAGTGTCACCCATCAGAGCGCCGATTCTGAAGCTTATCCCGTCTGGAAGGTGGTAGAGCGATTCCTGGGGCGCCGCGACGTATTCCGCGTTACTGCCCGGGGCGTGTAAACCGAAGACTCCCCTGTTGTCGCACAGGTTCGGTCTCCCCCGTAGGCAGAAGGTGCAAACCCCACAGGAGAAGCTCGGAGCGCTGAAAACACGGTCACCCACCTTGAATTTTCTCGCGGATTCACCGACCTCAACAACTGTTCCCGCCCATTCATGCCCGATAATCAAAGGAGGCTGCTTATAGGCCCTGCCGAGTAGGGTTCCATCCAGAATGTGAAGATCGGTTCCGCACAGCGCTGAGGCCTCAACCTCAACAACCACCTCGTTATCCTTAGGTTCGGGTTTTTCCACATCCTCAACCGTGAACAAGGGCTTAGCGTCGGGTCCTTGAAACAACGCCGCCTTCATTATTAATCAAACTCCTTTCCCAACCATTACAGGATCCGTACCGCGAATCTTTCATCAACCCTTATAAAGGAAGCTTTTCAACACTTATAAATCTTGATACCAACCAAGCTCCCATTATCCCAAACCCACTCCGGCGAAAGTCCCAGCGGAAATATTATTAAAAACTGGCCGATAACCAGAAATAGGAGAGTAATCCTCCCTCTTTCCATTTCGGGAAAGGAGGGTAGCTAATGGAGATTCTCAGAGAGTTGCGATTGAGTAGGAAGTCTCGGGTCGTAGTCCTGACAGGTGCCGGTGTATCCGCCGAGAGCGGGGTGCCCATCTTCAGAGGAAAAGGGTCTATGTGGGAGAATCCGAAGGCGAGGGAACTCGCGAGAAGGGCCGGTCCACCCTGGAACACCAGAGGCACATGGGAGTTCTACGAGTGGAGGAGGGGACTAGTTAGCCGCTGTGAGCCCAACGCAGCCCACATCACACTCGCTGAGATGGAAGATTTCTTTGATAACTTCTGTCTGATAACTCAGAACGTCGACGGGCTTCACACTCGTGCGGGAAGTAGAAACGTGCTAGAGCTCCACGGCAACATGTGGAAGGGAAGATGCCCGAAGGACGGTGAGATAGTAGACCTGCCCAAAACACCTCTTGAAAAAATACCACCCATCCATAGCTGTGGAGAGGCTCTCCGCCCCCACGTTGTGCAGTTCGGGGAACCCCTAGACCCAGCGACACTAAGAGCCGCCGTGGACGTGAGTCGAAACGCTGACCTGTTCTTGGTGATCGGAACATCCGGAGTCGTTTCACCGGCGCGAGACCTCCCCCTAATAGCCTTGAAAGAGGGTGCGGTGGTCATAGAGATAAACCGAGATCCGACGGTTCTAACTCCATATGTGACAGCTTCCATTCGGGGAAAGGCGGCGGAGAACTTACCAAAACTCTGGAAAGAGCTAAAGAAAAAACTGTGAAGCGGAAAAACTACGAGAAGGCAGAAGGGATTAACCCCCTTCTAAGGAACTGTGGCGCCACCTTGTCTAGAACGAGCTATACTTGTGGAGGGTGATTCCCCACTTTTACTTTCGGTTATTAGTAATCTGCTTTTCCGTCTCCGTTTTTACAAGGGTATTTCTTTGGTTTCTGTGTGTATTCACTTGCTTCTACTCTTAGTCCCCACTGCCATCTAAACTCGCATATTCACTATTATTTCACGATGAATGCTGGTTGATAGCGGGAAACGTCTAATATAAAGTTTTTATATTCCCACTCCCTTGTTTTTCGTATCCCCTAAATTTCTGGTGGTTTTGGATGGTTCTGGAACCGGTAGAAGACGATATAATGGAGTACAACACGGTTGCGGAAACGCTGCCCAGAAACCTACCGAAGAAAGTGTGGATCTGGGATGAGACCCTACGGGACGGCGAGCAAACTCCAGGCACTTTCCTAACAGTAGATGAAAAGGTTGAACTCTCCAAGCTTCTGGACGAGATAGGCGTTAAGGTCATAGTTCCAAGCTACCCTGCGGTGTCCGATTCCGAGAAGAGAGTTGTCAGAGCTCTCTCCCGAGAGAACCTCGTGAACGCAAAGATCGCCGCCACCGCGAGGCCGAAGAGAACCGATATAGACGCCTGCCTGGACTGTGACGTCGAGGAGATCCCCATCTTCATGTCCACAAGTAGGATTCTGCTAAAATACTCGCTAAGAAAAACCGTGGACGAAGCCATCGAAATGCTCGTCGACGCCGTAACCTACGCCCGAGACCACGGTGTGATTGTCGACTTCGTAGCGGAGGACGCGACGCGATCCTACTTCGACGAGCTAATAAGAATATGCGAGGCTGCTGTGAGTGCGGGCTCCGACAAGATAGCGCTAGCCGACACCCTGGGTGTTATGCGCCCAACATCCATGAAGTATCTCGTGGCCAGGGTCAGAGACGAATTGAAATCCAAATTCGGCAGAGAAGTACCCCTCTCCATACACTGCCATAATGATTTCGGACTGGCGACGGCAAACACCCTAGCCGCCGTCGAAGAAGGCGTTGTTTATCCCCACACCTGTGTGAACGGGTATGGGGAGCGCGGAGGAAACGCGGCTTTTGAAGAGGTTGTTGTTTCACTTGAACTCCTCTACAGGGTCAGCACGGGTATAAAGCTGGACAGAATCTACGAAGTTTCACAGGAGTTTGAGAAGGCCTTCGGAATACCCATCTCCTCCCACAAGCCCCTCGTCGGAGACAACAGCTTCAGACACGAGAGTGGAATTCACGTGTACGCACTCATGCAAAACAAACACACCTATGAACCGTTCCCCCCGGAGCTCGTAGGAAGACAGACCGAACTCTTCCTCGGAAAATTCACGGGAAAACACGTCGTAAGATACCTACTCCGGCTAGAAGGGATAGAGGCCTCCGATGAACAGATACAAGAGATAGTTAGCGAGATAAAGAAAAAACAGGAAGAGCAGAGCAAGGAACACATCAGAGCCCTTTTCACGGAAGTAAAGGAAAAAATGAGAGTTCTTCAAAAAGGCGTCTCCAAGAATGAATTCTTAGAGATAGTCAAGAGAGTCACCGAAAAGAACCCATGATTTTAAACTAATAATCCTCTATTATTAAAACAATTCTTTTTAATATTCACAAGAGAACTTAAAGAACACCTTTAAATATCAAATCGTGAAATTTTATGCAAGAAAGCAGAAAAAGTGACCCCTTATGGACCTGCTTAATCTCTTCAAACACATATTCGAAAGAACCATACCCCGTGAAGAGAAGAACTCGGAATTTCTGCAGGTCATACCAACAATAAAGATTTACGAGAAAATAACGGCGGTACCGGAACCCGAAGGCAAAATGGAATTCACACTCACCTTCGGAAACGGAAAAATCTCCATAACCCCCTACAAAACACCCGACTACCAAGCCGAATACGTGGCTCCCCTAAAAGCGTACCTCGACCTCCTACAGGGCAAAACATCCACCCACGACCTAAAATCAAGTCTAAAAATAAGGCGGAAAATCGGAGGCGTCAACATAGACAGAGTACTAAACCTCCTCAAATCCAGCGCCCAGCAAGACAACGAGATTCAAAGCCTACTATCCCAGTACCGCGAAAAATACAAAATATAAACCGCTGAACTCAGAGACAGTCTTCACCACCCATCAGCCGCCATCACCCTTTCGTGTTTTTAGTGTGTGGGAATATTATACTTCTGAGCTACTTCTATGAAGGCTTCCGCAGCTATTTTGATTTGCTCCCACGTTTTCCCGTAGGTTGACACCTTGAAAGACTTGGACAGGCCCGGTTGAACCCCGATCACCCCCCTCGCCTTCAGCTCATCGTACAGGAAGAATCCCTTTCGGGGATGCTTCTGAGCCACCTCGAAGAAAGATTTGCTCTCAAAGTGTACAAGGTCGTGTCTGTGTGGCCGCTGCCCAAGCTGCTTGATACCGTCTATCCTTTCCAACTGCTCTATAAAGTATCTCGCCTTCTTAACCTCCTCGTCCCAGTGCTTAACACGCTCCACAACGTACGGAAAAGCCGCCATGACCCCGATGGCCACGCAGCCAGGAAGAGTGCAGCCCAGAGTCTCAATCTCCTTATTCTCAAAATTTCTGCCGCTCCACGGCCCCCTTATGGAGGAACGCCTGAAAATCACGTCGGAGTATCCCTCATTGGCTAGGAGGAGCCCCGAGGGTGCCGGAGAGGCGAAGGACTTATGGAGGGAGGCAGTCATAACGTCAGCGCCCAGTTCTTTCCCCGAAACGGGCATCCTCCCTATGGTGTATGCGCCGTTCAAAACAAAAGGGACTCCGTAATCGTGTATCACTTCGCCCACACTCTTCGCGTCGAAAACGTTTCCATAGTTATAGTCAACGTGGGTTAGAAAAGCCAGAGCCGGCCACTTACCCGTTTCCTTCTTAACCTCCTCAATCCTCTCCGCGTAGGCGTCGATGAAAAGGTCATACTCAGGATACCCCGAGTGCGAAACCTCGACAATCCTCGCCCCCACACGCTCAGCGCTCAGATAAGTGCTATAATGCGCCAGGGAATCCACAATGATAGTGTCGTCGGGTTTAACCAGGGCGTGAAAAGCGGCGTACTGAGCCTGGCGGCAGCCCGGGAAAAGCCTAGCCTCATCCATCCCCAGAAAGGCAGCGATGTCCCTATGGAAATCGCACAGCGGAGGAGACTCTATCAGATCCAGTCTCCCCTTCAAGCAGAAATCACAAACACTGTACCCGTCAACAAACCTGAGAACCGCCTGCACAACCCCGGGATAGTCACCCGCCCTACCCCCCGACTGTATGGGGTGGAGGTTTATCATTCTCTCCTCAACGTCCCGGGTCAGATTCCTATACCTCTCCAAAACACCCTCATCAAACATCTTCCTCACCCAGAAACTCCTCAAAAAACTCCAAAGACAGGCCCCGAACACTCGGAAAAGTCTTAACCGAAGTCTGCACACCCGTTCTCCTCTGAATCTCGTCAGCCCTCTCGGAAACCATCATACCCCCCTCACTCCCCTCCTCAACCAGAACCACAATCCGCTCAGCCTCTGCAGCCCTGCTCTCTATCTCGCGCCAAACACTCTCAACCTTCCTCCCAACCATCTCAAGAGCCTCATCAGAGATGCCAGGATTCAAAGCTTTCACATCAACCGCGTTCAAAGGCCCACCCGTAACAACCACAAACCTGGGCTCAACCCCCAAATCAAGAAGCCTCTTCCGCGCAGAGGAAGAAACAACAACAAAAAGAATACCCGACAAATCAACCTTCCCCACCTCACTCTTCCC
>Ga0190363_1001865_pt1 | contig 12373 bp, 9 predicted proteins | sample 48721867_MG_FD_161272 | JGI IMG/M metagenome (GOLD analysis project Ga0190363, IMG submission 161272) | Hydrothermal vent microbial mat bacterial communities from Southern Trench, Guaymas Basin, Mexico - 4872-18-6-7_MG | ecosystem: Environmental > Aquatic > Marine > Hydrothermal vents > Microbial...
CTCCCACAGGATTTGATGGATTGGATATATCTATCACACGAAGACCATAATACCAATCTGCGACATATACATAAGAGCCTGATACTGCAACCCCCTGGGCATAACCGGGTGTGTCATAATAGCCCACTTCCACAGGATTTGATGGATTGGATATATCTATTACACGAAGACCAGCATAGTCATCTGCGACATATGCATAGGAACCTGACACAGTAACACCCATAGCATAACCAGGTGTATCATAAGAGCCCAATTTTGCAGGTGAAGAAGGTGTGGAGACATCCCATATTCCAAGCCCAGCATCATAATCTGCAATATAGAGCCTCTCTGAAGAAGAATCATAAAATAAACCCCACACAACACCTCTGGTACGGATATCTGATACCTTAACAGGAGAAGAAGGATCTGATACATCCAGGATATATACACCGCCACCTGAACCACAAAATACAAGGCTTCTTGCAGAATCATATGCCACTGCGAAAGACGGACCGAATGGCCAGTTACCTACAAATCTTACATTGAGAGAATCAAACTTGGCACCACCGGTTTTTTCATAGAGATTTTCAGATCCTGCAAGTGGCTCTGCATTTACCATAGCACTTAGCACAAGGAGGGTACCCAACATTGTTTTTACAGATAACCTGCTCATAAACACCTCCTTAGTTCATAGTTGTATTATACTAAAGATTTTTTTTAGTCTTGGCAATATGGCGCTATTCCTCAAAAATAATCTTACCGAAGGGGTATTGTTTCCTCATAAAGAAACGATAAAATAAGAGCCATAAAAAATCTCCTTTTGTTTTAAGGGGAGGAATTTCTCCCTACTCTTGAGTTAACAAATTAGAGGCTGAAGTTCAACCCAGCCTCGTAATATCTACCGGGACATGGGAATCCTTTATCACGTTCGTAATTTACATCTAAGAGGTTGTTTACCTTAAAGTAGAGTTCCAGGAATTTGATCTTCTTTGATAGCTTGAGATTCACAAGAGTATAGTCCGGAAGTTTGAGATAGTCGTTTACATCTCTGTCATAGTAATATCTGCTTCCGGTGTAATTTATTCCAACGAAGCCCTTAACATCGTATGGGAGTTTGTATCCAAAGTAAATACTCCCTCTCTGTTCTGGTCTGTCTTCGAGAATTTCCTTACCTTCGAGATCCTTTGCATTCAGATAAGAGTAAGACACATGGTAATCAAGTCTACCCACGGTACCGGAAACCCCAAGGCTGACTCCGGCAAATCTTGCCTTTCCAATATTCTGAAGCTGTTCAAGGTCATTTACAGTATCCACCACCACATCCTCTATGACGTCCCTTATCTCGGAGTCGTAAATAACGAAGCTCACCTGATGTTTCTTAGCCACAACCTGTGTAATTCCGAATTCAAAGTTGAAGGATCTTTCCTCTTTAAGGTCTGGATTTGGAACATTTCTGCCAAGATATTCTGAGTAGAGCTCCTTCATTGTGGGGAATCTGGTCTTACCTGTAAAGGAGAGATGGAGTTTTGTTCCGGCTGCAGCTCTGTATTGAATTGAAAGAAGAGGATCATATGTAAAAATTGGATCTCTCAAATCACCTCCGTTGGCATGAAGTGGTCTCATATAGCTAAGTCCTACACCACCGGTGGTGGTGAGTTTCGGGGTGAGTTTTACATCTGTTTCCACTCCAAAAGAGTACGTTGCCATTTCGTATCTTTCCCATTCCTCGTCATAGTCATCCTGTGCTCTGTGGACATCCTTCTTGTAGTGAAGACCGGTACGGATATTGAGAAGTGGCAATTTGGTTTCTGTAAGTAAATTACCACCAACGGTATAGTCATCATAGGTGGAATGGAAAGCGTATCTCGCTGTCTGGGTTGTATAGGTGCTGTCATCATAGGAATCAAGTACATTATAGTAGGTATCATAGAATGCATTTGCTCTCATCTCTGTCTCCTTTACATCATAGGTCCACATAAGTTTTACAGTCTTCTTCTGCCATGTTGTGAACCTCCAGTATCTTGGTTTTGTAGTTCCAACCTCTGGCGGAATTCCCTTCACATTATCAATTACTCCAAGTTTAAGACCAATATTACCGAAAGCAGGGGGTTCATAAAAGACCTTTAAATTAGCTACCTTCTTTTCATAGTCAGAATTCTCCCTTATTCCTCCATCTTCATTGAGATCGGGGGCAAAATCCTCAGAAAGATGATATCCATCTGATTTTTCATAAACACCATCAACACCGAAGCTAAGTCTTCTAACTTTCCTAGAAGCAAATAGATTCACTTTTTTGTCCATATTACGACCAAGAGCAGCCTTCACATTCACCTTATCTTTCTCAGGAGACTCCGTAATGATATTAACCACACCGCCCATTGTATTGGGTCCATAAATCACCGAACCTGTACTGCTTGATACCTTCACCTTCTTAAGAATGTCTGAGACAAGTTCGGTGAAGTCAAAGGAACCATCATAGGGTACATAGACAGGCAGTCCATCGATAAGTACCGCAATCTGACTCTGGTCAAATCCTCTGAAGTAAATATTTGCCTCATTTTTTCTCCCTATGCTTACATAGATATCCGGAATCACCTCCAGTATCTCATGTATCGCATCGAGGCCAGTCTCCCTGATAAGGGAATCAGGAATTTCTTTGATTGTGGCCTCGAGTGGGGTGTTACTCAGGTGTTCTGTGACAACTATCTCATTCATATAGTAGGTAAACAGTGTATCCTTGTGTGAGCCACTTACCATTAATATTAGGGCGTACACACAGTGCATATGCACCTCCTTGTGTGGTTAACAAATTCCTTACAAATTAACATCCAATAGAGGAAAAGGGGGATAGGGAGGGATGGGATTTTTATGTTTTTCTCTCCTTTGGGGATAATTCAAACCTCCTTTCCAAATACCAGAAGCATGCGGCTTTTCCCCACATCCTGGCACCCTGTCTCCATAGGCTAACCTCCTTGGACAGACAGGTCCGAAGGTAATTGAGATTATATATCAATCAGAATGATCTGGCAAATGGGCTTTCGTGTAACGTAAAGCAGAATATTCGGTAGACGGGAAACGGGAGACGGTAGACGAAGAAGAATCTAAAAAGAACATAAAGTGTAAAGCGAACAGCGGGCATTGGAAGGTCGGAAGATGGAGACGATTGAGGAGGCTTGCCTATTGTCATTCTGAGGAGTCCGCCTCAGGCGGACGACGAAGAATCTCGAAGAGACGTGAAGCGTAAAGCGGACAGGGGGATATTCGGTAGGCGATATAAGAATATTAAAACATATCAAAAATCAACAAATCATTCCCGGCTACTGATTCCCGTTTTCCGTCTTCCGAAAAAATAAAAAAATGGCCCCAAGGGGACTCGAACCCCTACCGCCGCCTTGAAAGAGCGGTGTCCTAGCCGCTTAGACGATGGGGCCATTAAGTATTTATATTTTAACTTATAATTTCCATTATGTCAAACTTACGCTCTCCATAAAACGGTGAGCAAGGATGTAAAAAAGATGATTTGCTCTCCATTTCTGAAAAATGGAGATACAAATATCACCATTTACTCCAAATTATTTCACCGCATTTAAGCGTCCAGAGGAGAAGAAGAAACCATAGTTCAACAATTAAGTAAATCTTGATTTCTTCCAATCTCGTCTTAGATTTTCCACTTCTCTCTAAGTATGCGAAACGAATATCTCTCACACCCGTTGCTAATCCAAGAAATAAGGGGAGCAACAAAATAAAAGGAGGGTTGCTTTTAAAAATAAGGCATGCAATAACGCAGTTTATAACAAACAGTATATATATCCCAAATAAATCTGTTGCTTTCCTTTTAGGAGTGATTCCTGCTGAGTAGAGTAACATCACCGTGGAAAACCTTGTTAAAAACGATGCCCAGAGAGTTAGTGCAACCACCCAGAGAACATGTAGGTTGGTAGTAAATGCAAAATAGGTGAATATAGCCGAAAATATGAACATGATGATAAACTCAGTTAAGTCTTTTTTGCTCATATAAATATTATACTCCTTTTTAAATAAACATACTAAGAATAAAACACCCTTTCGGTATTTCGATAAGGTTCCTTATTCTCGCAACTCCCGTTCCCACACCAAATTAACTGCTGGGGCTCCATACATATAGAGCATCAGGTGGTGGGTTATATCCCAAGCCCAACAAATATGAGTAAATATCACTGTAAAATTGATTCCAGTCTATATTGCTCAGGTTATCAGAATTTCCTCCATACTGATAATTTAGCATATCCAAGATAAACGCATTGAGTACTCCCAACCCTGTCCCGACTATAATAGTCCACCACCCCCCTGGTGCTCTACAAGTGAGTGCGCTAGCCACAGCCCAACTCAATGTAACATACCAATAATTTGTATTCGTGGCCTTCTCGGTCTCCTCATCTTTGAGAACTTCTTTGCTAAACTCATCCAGTAATTCAAGAGGTGGTGCCTTTGAAGAATCTATGTAGAAAAAGTTATTCTCAACCACAAAATTGGCTATTTCTTCATAAACACCTGGCACCTCTTTGCTCAGTGTGTTAATATCGCCCTCGAAAATTTGCCTCAAATTAGTTGTTGTATCCCGCAATAGCCATACTCCATGTATCAACGAATCATTAAGTGCTGTTACCGAATTGCCTCATTTAAAATCTATACGAAATGGGTATCGTTGCCTCATTTAAAAATCTATACGAAATGCATTACCCTCCTTTGTCTGAAGCAAGATAAAAGGAGGGTAAGATGGATTTGATGAGCCGGAACAACACAGGGAGTTGCTTCTTAAAGACTCCACCTCCCAATAAAAGGCATAGATTCAGATAACGACTCCACCTTCATAAATCATCATCTTCTTAAGGGGGTAAAATACGAAATATAAATTCTCCCATAAAGTAATCAGAAAACACGAGTAGATATGGATTTAGTTTCCACATCATTATTGAGCTTTTAAGGTTTTCTTCTTACCCTCTATCTAAGAAGCAATACCTTCTTCTGTATTTCCTTATTCGACATCCTTGCCACCACCAGATAAACACCACTGTTAAGCTCCTCATAAGGGATGGAAATCCTGTAAACTCCAGGATCATGACGACCGCTAACCAGCGTCTTCACCTCTCTTCCATCAATTCTATATAGCTTCACTTCAACCTGAGACGGAGTAGGAATAGAATACGTAAATTCTGCATTATCCTTTGAAGAAATCACAGAATTCATACTCACATCAAATTTCAACCCGCTTCCTTCCCGCTCTTCCCCTTTGGCAACTCATTCCCATCCTCTGTAAATAGATACCTCTTAAAATACAATGCACCATTCAACTGGTAAACAAAATTTAAGTAATACTCACTCGCTGACAGATAAGTGTAGCTCAAACTCGGGTAGACTTCATAATAGTCACCCGGCAAAATAGAGATAATGTCATTTCTCTTTACTACTCCATTCTCCACCATAAGAGCTCGGAGTCCAAGCATATCATCAACAAAACCCACATAAACCACCCACAACTTATAGTCATTCACACCTACGATAACCGGCCATACGATTTCCGGAAATTCCAGAGTCGCAAGGTTTATCTCGCTTGACCATGCTCCATAATAATACCTCAGTTTCAACTTATCCCCATCAACCCATGTCACATAAATACTATTACCATACCTCGCAATATAAGGTCTGGTACCAGCACATATCTCGCCCAAATATCTCCAGTACACATAGTAAGCATCTGGACCATACTGATAGAAATGGATCCTGTTATCTGCAGTCTGGAATACCAGATAAGGCACTCCATACCTTTTAGCAACTCCGACATAGGAAAATCCATTTAACGCTGAGGAGACTATTTTCCCGTAAGTGTAGTTACTATCTCCTATTCTAAACTTAGCACTCTTAATACGCTTACCACTGTCAGGGGCTTTTGTTGCAGTCTCAACTTCCTCCTGCCATACAATCAATACAGTATCATCAGCAAGCGATACTATAGCTGGCGGATAGACAAGATTATTGGTTTCACCATCCCTGTCATCTATCTTCACAGGAGTATGCCATCCAAAGTTATCCTTGTAAGCATAGTATATATCGTCTCCTTTCTTAAACACTACAACAGGATACCCAGAAGTAGTTATTGCAAGTGCAGGATATTCACATCCGGTAAGAGTACCACTTACAACTTCACCCAGAGACCAATGAATTCCATCACTGGAAGTCTTATAATATACCTTACCATCCGCAACATACACAGTTCTGTGAAGACCACCATAATACCAAAGTCTCCTGGCATTCCTGGCCTCCATACTTCCCAAATCTATATTGAATGAAGGTGCATTAATAACAAACTGTGTACTGGAAGAAGAGCTTAGATTACCCTCATCACGATAGGCATATACACTATAAGAATAATCCTCGTATTCCTTTGTAGTATTGTCTGTAAAAGTGAATGTACCACCTACATTACCCTCCACATCCTGAACAGAAAATGTCCTTGTACTACCGTCTCTTAAACATCTCCTGGCTATCCTATATTCTGTATTATACTTCGAATTATCCTGCCATGTCAGGATCATTGATGTATAAGGTGGTGAAGTAGTAATGTGGAGTTGAGTGGGAGCAAATAAAGTTTTAGTAACACTCAAAATATTTGAAAAATCAGAATAAAACTCTTGTGCAAAGGCTCTAATCTTATACCAGTAAGTATGGCCTAACTCAATATCATTATCTGTATAACTTCTTACCCCTGTGCTATTTCCATCTGTCCAAACTGTATCTAAAATCGCAAAACTCTCCCCATCCTCAGAACGATAAATTAAAAACCCCATCTCATTGTCAGAATTATCCTGCCAGGTAAGAGTAACGCTCACCTCATTTGATTGTGCAGTTAGCTGAGTAGGAGCATCGATTTCCCGCCTGCCAAGAATTATACATCTCAATCCATAATCGTATGGATTGATAGGTGCCCATTTGTTTATAGGCTGTCCACCTGCATTTCTTCTTATGTAAAAGAAATATGTCCACATTTTTACAGAACTTGTGGAAACTTCCTTATGCAAATACTCCCTCATATCGTTAGGATTAGCAGCTGAATAACCTCTGAAACTAAACCAAGCAAGGGGTTCTTCTGCATAAGGCTCACCGAAAGTTTCGTTAACTTCCAATTTGTAAACATCACACCAATAAGTCGCTGCCGCCAAATCATACCTGGGTTCGCTAAGAAAAGCTATTCGAACATTGCTTTGAATCTGAGTCAAAATACCCTGCCTTGTGGAGATTTGATACGGAAGATTGAGAACCTGCATCGCCTTGCCAGCATTGATGCGACCATAACCAGTCCCCTCATCCCAACCAGGACCTATCTCAGGGGGAGAACCAGGATCATCATCAACCTCTATATCATCCGCTGTCAATCTGATCAACCATCTTACATCCTCGTTATAGAAATTAATTCCCTGATCACGAGCTTCGGATATAATAAGACCTGCCAAACCTGATACAAAAGGAGTAGCACAAGAGGTTCCTGAAAAACCACCGTATTGGTTGTCGCGCTTGGTAGTATATGTGCTGGGATACCATCCGCCCGGAGCTACAACATCAATGTGAGACCCATAATTTGACCCCCAATAGCCAGGATAGTATGCACGCTCATCGTTAGGATTTGTTGCACCCACAGCTATCGTAGTAAAATAACCAGCTGGATAAAGAGGTTCACTTGTATTGTCATTTCCCATAGCCGCTACCACGACAATTCCAGCATTAAAGGCATTAGCAACCGCAAGCTTTATGGGGTTCTCCCAAAAATGCCACCACTCATCATAACCTCCCAAGGATAGATTTATAACATCTGCACCATTCTGCCTTGCCCAGTCAATCCCTTCTGCAATGTCCCACTCATAAGCTGCCTCCCAGTGGAAAGGACCAATAGAATGTTCTCCTGCAACTTTTATGGGCATAATTTTCAGATTCCACATAATTCCTGCAACTCCCTGCTCATTATAACTCATAGCTCCAACAATCCCTGCAACAGAAGTTCCATGACCTCCCCAATCTCCAGTTAAATCATCCATCGGATCATTATCATCCTCACCTGCATCAATTCCTTGAATTACCCTACTTCTATCCCCAGGATCTAAATCCTCATGATTATAATCCACACCTCCATCAATTACTGCAACAATCACATCATTTCTTCCTCTCTGAAAATCCCAGGCTTCGGGTGCTCGCATATCGGCCCTTATCCCATACTGGTCTCATAACCCCCACTGATAACCGTTCTGGAAATAGGGGTCGTTTGGATACACACCCGCAGGCTCCACTTTCCAGTTAGGACCTGCCCAAAGAACTCCCTCTATTTGCATAAGGGAATCCGATAGTGCAGGAATATCAGTGTTGATATCCACCTTCAAGGCGTAGTAAGTGGACAGGTCTATGAGTTTCACAGTTCTACCGCTCTTTGTCATCCAGAGTGTATCTTCAGGTTCAAAATGTTTAAACATCTTTTCGCCTGATGTGAAGTTGTGGCTCTCAAGGAAAGTCCGGATTTTGTCATTCATAATATTCTCCTGCATGATGGTTAAAAGATTCGCCTGAGAGAGAGGACATCTCCTGAGAACTTGACCAAAACCACTCCAGGATAGTAGTTATATGGAGGCTCCTGAGCCTCAATAGACCCAATTATGATAGCCCATATTAGGACTATATATCCCATCTTTCTACACATCTTACTCATCTCCCCCTAAAAGGCTCTCAAAAAGTGACCTGTTCAAGTCCTGTCCCATCAATGTTTATCTTCCAGAGAACTACATGGCTAGCCTCTGGATTTGGAGCAGAAAAAATGAGAGTCTGACTGTCTAACCAGGTAACCTGTCCTCCAGGCTCAGCCGGAGTCCAGGAATCATCAAATCTCAAATTAAACTCGACAAGTTCCCTCTGTTCACTTCCATCCACTCGAGTAACACATATCGCCATCCTTAAACCAGGACCGTAAACCGTATATCCTATCCACTCACCATCTGGTGACCAGGCGGGATCAGTTCCTACATCTACTAAGAATGTGTCTCTTAATGAGGTGTCAACTATAATACCATGGGACACTGAGTCTATAAGCCCAATAAGCAGTACTCTACTACCATCAGGGGACCAATCGGAGTAACGACCATGTTCCCAGAAAATCCTTTGATTTTGCCCTGTAGTATCCATAAACCATATCGAATACCATCCCTCCCTATTTGAATCAAATGCAATCAAATCTCCACTGGGTGACCAAGCAGGAAAGTAATTCCTCCCTTCATAAGCCAACTGCCTCAAGGTAGATGAATCAATTCCACTCATGTCATTTTTTAACCTAACTTTAAATATCTGATCCCCAACATTGAACACTAACCACATACCATCCGGTGAAAAATCAGGATTCCTTACTTCTCCTGATAGCAATAAAGTCTTTTCTCCTGTCTCTAAGTCCAAAATATACAATCCTGTTGTTTCAGTTGTGTCGATGGAAATGTGAAAGAACGCAACATATTTTCCATCAGGACTCACCGCAGGAGTAAGATCTGATGGTAAAAGAATCACCTCTGTCCCTGGACCAGGAAGAATACCATCTCTCCCACATCCACTTATCATAAGTGAAAACAAAACTGATAAAAAGATAATCTTTCTTAACATTCTCTCAAACTCCTTTTAAAAAGTAACCTGCTCAAGCAGACACATTCTTACGGATGCCATCCCTGACATCCGTAAACTCCTTTTAAAAAGTAACCTGCTCAAGTCCTGTCCCATCAATGTTTATCTTCCAGAGAACTACATGGGTAGCCTCTGGATTTGGAGCAGAAAAAATGAGAGTTTGACTGTCTAACCAGGTAACCTGTCCCCCAGGCTCAGCCGGAGTCCAGGAATCATCAAATCTCAAATTAAACTCGACAAGTTCCCTCTGTTCACTTCCATCCACTCGAGTAACACATATCGCCATCCTTAAACCAGGACCGTAAACCGTATATCCTATCCAATCTCCACATTTTATCGTGTAAAAACTATACGGAAAAGAGAAATAGAATCCGTTGGCAGATGGGTCATCAAAAAATGAATAACCTGCATATAAATCTTCCATAAAACTCCAGTCTGGAATGTAAGTATCAGTAAATAGTTCATAATAAAGCTCCGGAAAATATAACAACCCCTTATCTACTACACTGTCCGACTCAACTACATAAGGATATCCAAACAACGCAGGTTGAAGCACCATATGCGCATATAGATCATGTATAACATGCATATAGGCACCGTAAATCAATGCCTTATCCACAGGTGACCACCCCTGAGATTTCGCAAACTCTACCATCTCCCTCAATTTGGTTAAATTCGTATTCGGAAAATCACCATTAAAATACATTAATTGCTGAACCTGATTGTATGTAGCCTCCTGTATCCTTAAAGGAGAAAATATGTTCATATGAACACTCGCAGTGATTCTCAAAGGAATCCTTATCCATACACCAAGAATTTCCTTCTGCACAGTATAGTCAATCACTACTGTAGTATCCCCTGGAAGATCCTCATAAAGATGAGTAATCAAAGCCTGCATAGCTTTCTGAGCATTAGTATCTATCAAATCCGGCAGAACAAGCCCTATGTAGTAAAACTTTCTCGTCATGACTCCAACCGAATCATTACGGAGAAGAGCACTATAAAATTCGGGATCATAATCCTGCCACACCTCAAAAGTCTGTGATCCAATATACTTATGTGTGGCAAGCCCATGGCCCCATAGATTTGCCACTATTATTGCCATGAATATCGCAACCCTCCTACTCATTACACCACCTCCTTACTATTCATGGCAAAGGAACAACCTCAAAATATATCTCCCTATTGTAGTCACCCTCCTCCTCTTCCCTCTCACTCCACACCACATAAATACCTCCACTCCCTATCGCAAAATCCGGACAAAGCGAATAACCAGGAGTACCCGACAAATTCTCCTCATCCCCCCAATCACCATCCCTACTAAACACCTTATGATAAATATCACACGCTCCATCCCTTATCTCTTCCCAGATATAATGAAGATTACCAAACTTATCATATAAAACCTTGTTTACTCCAGGATAACCAGGAATATCGGGAACTGAATCTGGCAAAGTCCAATCCCCATCTTTCCTCTTAAAAGCGTAATACATCGCCCTCTGGCCCACTTCAACCCAATTTACCCAAACCGTACCATCCACACCAACCGTAACAGATGGAACCCATGAATACCAGTCCGGACTCTTCGACACATTCACAGGCTCACTCCACTCACCCGTAGGTGAACGATAAAGATAAACTATATCATCACCTGCCCCCTGCTCAGTCACAAGATGAACTCCACCATTCGAATCCACAGCAATAGAAGGATTTTCAATGTAAATCGGTCCTTCTTCTATTGCACTCCACGTTCCATCTGGAGTTCTATTCCTGTATCTCATCCTACTCTCGTTCCACACCACATGTACTGTCCCTGAGGAATCAACCGCTATACGAGGCTGCAATGCTACCTCACATGATATCACCTCTATATCCGACCATTCGCCTGATGATGACCTCATCCTGTAATATATCTTCGCATGTTCTACATCTGGATCCTCTTCCCTCCAGACTACATGCAGATTTCCAAAAGGATCAACTACTACACCTGGCTCCCAAGAATTCGTGGCTGTATCAGAAATAATTTCTGATTCACTCCAGCCTTCATTGTGGGGCGATTTATATTTGAAATAAATATGAAAAGGCTCATTTTCACTTTCACCACCATCCATCCAAATTACATACACAGTTCCATCAGGGCTCAAGGCAATTACAGGGCCAACAGATTGTGTCTCCGTCCTCGATATATTTCTCGGATCATAAGTTTCTTCATCTGGGTTTGTGATAGAGTTATGCTTGCACGATGTGATGAAAAGTAGCATTGATATTATACCCCACTGCACTACCTTAAAATACTTCATACCTACACTGCCTCCTGATTCACAAGGAAAATATAATATCAATTTTGTCTAACTTCAATATCCCGAATTGCCTCATTAAAAATCTACACGAAATACATTACCCTCCTTTGTCTGAAGCAAGATAAAAGGAGGGTAAGATGGATTTGATGAGCCGGAACAACACAGGGAGTTGCTTCTTAAAGACTCCACTTCCCAATAAAAGGCATAGATTCAGATAACGACTCCGCCTTCATAAATCATCATCTTCTTCTTAAGGGGGTAAAATATGAAATATAAATTCTCCCATAAAGCAATCAAAAGACACATGAGTAGATATATGGATTTAGTTTCCACATCATTATTGAGCTTTTAAGGTTTTCTTCTTACCCTCTATCTAAGAAGCAATACCTTCTTCTGTATTTCCTTATTCGACA
>Ga0190363_1001867_pt1 | contig 12369 bp, 13 predicted proteins | sample 48721867_MG_FD_161272 | JGI IMG/M metagenome (GOLD analysis project Ga0190363, IMG submission 161272) | Hydrothermal vent microbial mat bacterial communities from Southern Trench, Guaymas Basin, Mexico - 4872-18-6-7_MG | ecosystem: Environmental > Aquatic > Marine > Hydrothermal vents >...
GGTACCGCCCTCCCAACTAAGTATGCAAAAACATACACGCTAAGCATTGTTAGTAACTGTGTTGAGAAGACGTAAGGGTAATTAGAGAACGTCAGTAATGCTACACTCCTTAATTCATCTCTATCAATACCAGCATTATCGCTACGTTTAATTACTGATGTTAGTATGGCTAGAGCTATTACAGATGATGTTATGGGGTATGCTAGGTACCCTATTAGTGGTGCTAGTATTTTAAGACCTAGGATAGCTAGTGTTATCCCGACAAACATCTTAGCTAACGAACCAGTAAGTACTACTGTGAAGTAGTTACGAAATTTCTCAAAACCTACTAACGTAGAGAGCAACAACGTAGAGACTAGTGTTATGAGCGCTAGTAGTGATGATATGGGTATTAGTTCTTGGTACCCAACACCATAGGTTAGTATGGCTGCTATGAGTGCGGCAGCTATACCCATGATTGATGCTAACATCATGGATGCTGTGAATGCCTTGACCCCTCTAGCAGCTACTTCCCTCATAACGGCTATGTTTAGGCCTGCAGATGTTAGTGTGACTGCGATGCTTGATGAGCTAACTATGGCTGATGCTACGCCTAAGCTCTCAACACCTACGAGTCTAGCGATAACGATCCAGAATACTAGCCCAGCTAGAGATACGGCTAGACTACCTAGGAATATCCACGTACCACCAGCGATGGTGTCCTCAACATGCCTCTCCATGAATGACAGCCTTCACTAAGTTAATACTGGGTATAAATAGAAAAGCACTACTAACATGAGAAACAACATGTAATAACCATCACAGTGACTTCATGTGGGGGATTATATTGGTACGTTCAACCACGGAGAGGTTCACCACAATTGTAAACCCATCCGTGAAGCCATAACTCTATCATAGTAAGTTTTCTTAATGATCGCTCTAATATGATACGATGATAAATATCGATGGGAGAGTATCGTCCTAAGGAGGCATTACGTAATGAGATAGATAGGCTGAGAGTATGTACGGTCTTTAAACGAGCTAAGAGTATATATTGGAACATCCACGAAGATACTCACTCTCTTTTTACAGAACTTAATGACTTCAATAACTCTATATGTAGTATTTACATTATTTGGAGGAGCCCTTAGTCATGTGGGCTCTTCACTTATTATATTCGTCGATAAGTAGTTGTGGTGGAGGTGTTTGTTCTTGCCTGGGCCTAGACCCATGACTAGAGATGCTCTAATGTCTGCTTTTGGTGGGGAGTCTATGGCGCACATGCGTTACTTAATATTCGCTGACATAGCTGAGAGGGAGGACCTCCCTAATGTAGCACGACTGTTCAGGGCAGTAGCCTATGCGGAGCATGTACATGCGGGCAACCACTATAGGAGGCTGAAAGACCTTAAGCAAGATGCAAAGGTAGTTGCGGGAGCCACCTTCGGTCCCGGTAATACCTCGAAGAACCTGGAGCTAGCCATCATGGGTGAGGAGTTCGAAGTGGAGGAGATGTACCCAGTATACATTGAGATTGCAAAGACTCAAGGTGATAGGGCAGCAGAAATAAGCTTCCGATACGCGTTAGAGGCCGAGAAGATCCACGCTGAACTCTTCAAGGAAGTAAAGAAGTATGTTGATCAGGGAAGGGATTGGCCCCTAAACGGGTACATTTGGATATGCCCAGTATGTGGCTACACACATGTCGGTAAGGAACCACCACCGAAGTGCCCAGTATGTGGAGCTCCCGGTAAGAACTTCGTTAAATTCTAATCAAGAACTCTCCACATAATTATAAATCCTAGTTTTTAACTCATTATGAAGTAGCTACCGAGACATATATGGCGGAAAGTGCGAAGAGTGTTATTGTGGTTTAAAATTGTGAGAAGATTAAGGAGGGTTTGGATGGGTTGAAGCATATTGATTGAAGTGAGATAGTTATGAGCACTCCAGTAACTGTTAAGTGGGTGGTTATGTATCACTACTTCGAGTATGGGCAGAAGACGTTGATTTTAATGGGTGTGAATTTACTTATGAAGTAGGCAAGTGCTGGTGCGGAGATACCGTACAGGATTATTTCCTTACCTAGGGAGTATGCTCTACTGATTATCCTCTAGAAGCTCTTATTGATGGCACTACTCGCTGTTACTAGGATAATGTCTGAGATCCCAATGTATGGATCATCGAATAATCCATCATATACTAACCTACCGAACCTGAACCTCTAGACAGTATCACTTCTTAGGTCAGTAACTACGGAGGTTATCTCTTAGGTAGTAAGCCAAGTACTCAATATGGGCTAGTTGGTAACCTACGTGGAGAACCCGTTTACCCACACCATAACTGGATAGTATATACTTAGCTAACTCCATACCGCATTTAACGGGCTCAGGCGATCTGCAATGAATAGTGTTCTTAATTAAGCCTAGGCTACGATAGAAGGCATTAAGGAAAGCATAGAATAGCGCTCGATTACTAATAACTCCAAGATCAAGATTTAACAGATCCGCTATCCTGCCACGATATTCTCGAGGTGAAACAGTAAATGCTTGACCTATAGATCCCCGATAGACATAAGTAAGTAGGACTTCAGGATCCCTAATTAAGGCGTAGTAACTACTAGGTAACTTCAATCCTTGACCTGCTCGTGAGTAGCGATAAATTATTTCATGCGGGTTAACACCATACTCACGCATTAAGGATAAAGCATGGTTACGGATCGCATAATCTATATAGAGATTACCCAATGAAAACCCCAGTAATCAGGGTATTAAGTAACCTATAAACAGGAAGTAAACCTAACTCCCGTATTAAACTCTTTAATCCCCGTAGCCCGTAGTTATTCATTAATGTCTTGTGTAATAAAAAGGTTCTAATTGATTTGTTAAATTAATTTGTTTACGGGATAACGTAAGACTTATTAGGAGACATCTCTAGGGTCTAAACAGAGTGATTGACATAGGGATAAGTTTTAGGGTCTTAGCATTACGCTCTGCATTCGTACCATTACTCATGATCTGGGTAGGACTGAATGATTGATTACCAGTAACAGCAATCATAATATGTACGGCATTCCCAATAATTTACGCATTCATAAGTTCACATAAATTCATTAACCGTGAACTAATAGCGGCAGCTATGATTGATGGAGCATCGAACACATATATCGTACTACACATAATACTCCCCCTCTCCATAACCCACCTAGCAACAATACTTAGGTATGAAGCAGGTCGTAGCTGGAGGTTAGGGTTCGTGACAGAGTACATAGCATTAAGCAATGGCCTCGTAGCATTAATGATGTATGCTTACTCCACGCTAAGGGTAGATGAAGTAATAGCGCTACTCATAATAATAGGAGTACTAACCTATACATTTCAACAGACGATCACACTACTCGAAAATATGCTATTAAAGAGGTGGGGCATTATACAGTAAAGCTACACTATTATTAATCTATTATTAATGATGAACACGCATCAAGGATAGGTTTCTCTCTAAACGTTCTTCACCTCATTTAGAAATCCTAATATATGTTAGCGGGTGATTAAAGAGATTCAAGTTACTGTTAGGTCAGTGCCATGTATACGTCATATACTTTCTTAGATATTTGAGCTATGAACTCCTCTCCTAGAGGGACGTACTGGAGTTTCTCGTAGTTGAGACCGTTAATGAATACTACGAGGACGTAGTCACCCTTCTCCGTAAACACTATTCCAGCATCATTAACTACACCAGGCATCGTCCCTGTTTTATGAGCTACCTTAACATTATGTGGTAGGTACCGCTTAATCCTCGCTTCACCTGTCTGGCAAGCCTTCATAATCTCCAGTATCTCACGACATGCTTCAGGTGTGAGTACTTTACCTCTGTAGAGGAGCTCTAGAGTCCTAACCATTTCCTCAGGTGTTGTTACATTGTTATATTCGAGATCAGTCTCCCACCTACCACCCTTATTGATCTTCATTTCCTCAAAGTTCCTCCTAGCAGTCTCCCAGTCATTAGCTCCTGCCATATCTAGCAATATCTCTCCAGTAGTTAAGTAGACTCTAGTCTCCCTTAAGCCCAGTACTTCCATCAAGGTTCTATTAATCCTCTCCTTACCAAGTAACTCCATAATTATGTCTGTAGCTGTATTATCGCTTAGAATCATCATGAGCTTAGCGAGATCCCTCAGAGTTGGTTGAAGTCCTTCATCCAGTTCCTTAAGTATTCCTGACCCAAGCACCTTAACCTTCTCTGAGATCCTGTACCTCCTTCTAAGGTCTAACTCGCCCCTAACGACCTGATTATACAGTTCTATCAGGACGAAGACCTTGAACACACTCGCAGTCAGGAATCTCTCCCTACCATTTATGTAGTACTCCACACCAGTCTTGAGATCCTTGAAACCCACACCTACCTTAGCAGGAAATGACTTAACTAGATTAACCAACTCACCTCCTAACCTCTCAGTAAGTTTCGAACTCATGACTCACCCCTCAATAACCTCCTAATACTCTCCATTCTCTCCTCAACATAAGGAGTGAGTTTCTCCTCTGTAATTGACGGGAAGTGGCAGGCTACGTAGTGTCCCCTCCTGATCTCCAATATTGGTGGCTCCTTACTCTTACATACTTCCTTAGCAAATGGGCACCTCGGATGGAATCTACAGCCTGAGGGTGGATTAATGGAGCTTGGAACTTCACCAGGCACTATGATCTTGTTCCTCCTCCTCTCCCTAATATCTACCGCAGGGATTGAAAGCATTAGGAATGCTGTGTAGGGATGATATACCTTACCTAGGTTTAGCTCATTCTTAGTGCTCATGATTTCAACAACTTTACCTAGGTACATGATCCCTACCCTATCACTGATGTACTGCAGTACCATCAAGTTATGAGTTATGAAGAGGTAAGTAAGTTTGAACTCCCTTTGTAGCTTAACGAGAAGGTTAAGTATTTGTGCCTGGACTGAGATGTCTAGAGCTGAGGTTGGCTCGTCGAGGACTACGAAGTCAGGCTTAGTTATTATAGCTCTAGCAATACTGACTCTCTGTTGCTGACCACCACTAAGTTCATGCGGGTACCTATTCAGGTGTTCCTCACCTAGACCGACCTTCTCTAGAATTTCTATAATCATGTTTAACCTCTCCTCCTTACTACTACCGATACCATGTATCTCTAGAGGCCTCTTCAGGATGTTATATATAGTCATTCTCGGATTAAGTGATGATTTAGGATCTTGGAATACGATGCCCATACGCCTCCTAAGCTTCCTCAATTCTTTCTTACTTAATGAGAATAGGTCTATCCCATCAAATAATACCTTCCCCGCAGTAGGCTCTATAAGCCTTAGGAGTAGCCTAGCAAACGTACTCTTACCACAACCACTCTCACCGGCTAAACCGAAGGTCTCCCCCCTCTTTATAGTTAAGGATACACCGTCGACGGCACGAACAAAAACACCCTTAGCCCTAAACAATCCAGTTCTAATCGGGAAGTACTTCTTTAAGTCCTTAACAATTATTAAGTCATTTCCAACCAAAAACACTCACCCCCCGAATAAGTGACAGAAGACGAGGTGCTCATTAGAAACCATAACAGGTTTGGGCTTCACCTTCCTGCATTTCTCCATTGCGTAAGGGCATCTCGGATGGAACCTACATCCAGGTGGGGGGTTGATGAGGTTTGGGACCCTTCCTGGAATGTTCTCTAATTCTCTCTCATCCTTGTGACCTAGTGGTAGGGCCCTTAGGAGGCCCCTAGTGTACGGGTGCTGAGGATTCAGGAAGATATCCTTGACAGGGCCTACTTCAGCGATCTGCCCTGCATACATTATCGCTACTCTATCAGCCATTTCAGCAACTACTCCTGGATCATGAGTTATGAGAAGTATTGACATGTTATACTCGTTCCTTAAGTCCATGAGTAGCTTAAGTATCTGTGCCTGAATAGTTACGTCAAGAGCGCTCGTTGGCTCATCAGCTATGAGTAGTGATGGTCTTCCGGCAAGCATCATAGCAATCATTACTCTCTGCCTCATACCACCACTCAACTCAAAGGGGTAGGAGTAGTACCTTCTCCGCGGGTCAGGTATCCTAACATTCTTTAATAGTTCAATAACTTCATCCTGTATAGTTCTCTTAACTCTTAATTTATGTATCTTGAATACCTCACTCATTTGATTACCTATAGTGAACACAGGGTTTAAGGCTGTTAGGGGCTCCTGGAAGATCATGCCTATCTCCTTACCTCTGATCTTCCTAAGTTCGGATTCTGGAAGGTCGAGTAAGTTAGTCCCCTTAAATAGGATCTTACCCCTGACCTCAGCATTCTTAGGTAATAATCTGAGAATGGACTTAGCTACAGTTGACTTACCGCAACCCGTCTCACCCATAAGTGCAAGTACCTCACCATACCTGATACTGAGCGAGATACCATCAATTACTTTAGCTATACCCTCATCTGTTCTAAAGTTAACGTAAAGGTCCTCGATCTTAAGGAGTGTCTCGTAATTCATCTCAACTCACCCTCTCAGGCTGTATTGCATCTCTTAAACCGTCACCTATGAAATTAAAGGCGAGTACGGTAAACATTATGGCAATACCCGGAAATATGGAGTACCAAGGCGCTATGGTCAGGTATGTTCTAGCTGTCGAGAGCATGAGACCCCAGTCAGGTGTTGGTGGTTGAGCTCCCAGCCCAAGGAAGCTCAGTGATGAAGCAATGATTATTGCTGAGGGGATATTGTATGTTATCAGTACTAGGATTGACGACATAACATTGGGTAGGATGTATGAGAAAAGAATTCTGATATCGCTCTCACCTATAGCTCTGGCTGCCTCAATGTATGGCTCTTCCTTCACGGAGAGAGTCTCACCTCTCACTATCCTCGCGTAGCTAGCCCACATAGTGAGCGCTATAGCTATCATGGCATTGATTAGTCCAGGCCCTAGTATGGAGACTATGGCGAGAGCCAGGATTAGTGAAGGGAAGGACCATACTATATCCACGATTCTCATTATTACCTCATCGACTATCCCGCCGTAATAGCCTGAGACCAGGCCTAGAGTAACGCCTATAGCTGCTGATATTAGGGCTACTAAGACACCAACACTAAGGGCTATCCTGGAGCCATAGAGCACCCTAGAGAAGATATCTCTACCGAGTTCATCTGTACCGAAAAGGTATTTAGATGACGGTGGTTGTAATCTATCCTCAAGATGTTGCTCTATAGGTGAATAAGGCGCTATTACAGGTGCAAGTACAGCTATCGTGACAATGATACATATCATTACAAGCCCAGCCATACCTAGCTTATTCTTCCTGAATCTTCTCCACGTTAATTTCCACATGCTAACTCCAACAGCTTTACGCTCCCCCTCCGTCACGCTCCCTCACCCATCACTCTAACCCTAGGATCTATGAGGGCATACACCAAGTCTGCAGCGAAGTTAGCTATTACTGTTAATGTACCTATCAGGAAGACCAACGCTTGAACCGTTGGGTAGTCCCTCTGCAGAATCGATATTACCAGTAACCTACCCATCCCTGGCCAAGCAAAGATGGTCTCCGTAACTACAGCTCCACCAAATAGCCATGGGATCTGAAGGAACATGTATGTAACAATAGGTATGAGTGCATTCCTTAGTGCGTGCTTGAATACTACAAGGCTGTTCGGTAGTCCCTTAGCTTTAGCAGTCATTATGTAATCCTTATCCAGCACATCAAGCATGTTGGCTCTCATGAGTCTAGCTATAACAGCTACCTGAGGAAGTCCCAGAGTTAGTGAGGGCAGGATTAAGTTCCTCCAATCACCTATCCCTGAAATGGGGAGGATCTTGAGCGTAACACCGAATATCAGCATTAGCACAAGACCAAGCCAGAAGTACGGCATCGACATTAGGAAAGCCGCGAGACCCATGACTGTATAGTCTACAGCTGTCTGCTTGTACAATGCTGCAGCAATCCCTAGCGGTATGCCTAGAGCAAACGCTATAAGCCACGCGGTTCCTGTGAGTTGAAGTGTATAAACTATTCTCTCACCTATTAACTGACTAACAGGGACATTCTTCACTAGTGACTTACCGAAGTCCCCCCTCAATATTATGTTTGTGAGCCAGTTAATGAACTGCACATGTATGGGTTTATCTAGTCCTAACTGATGCTTAAGCTTCTGATACTGTTCTTCAGTAGCGAACTCACCTAGAATATACCTTACGGGATCTCCAGGAATGAGGTGAAGTAAGGAGAAACTAAATAAAGTTACAGCGAGGATGCATATGATGAAAGAAAAAATTTTCCTTATTATGTATTTCCTCATTACCTATCACCAGCTCCTTCAGAGGGCTAATCCTTAAACTTAGCATCATTGAAGTATAGTGACTGTGTGTATGGGTTAACCTTGATTCCTTCAACTACGTCGTTTCTGTACGCTACGAAGATTTTTCTAGCGTATAATGGAACCATCGGGCAACCATCAATTAGGATCTTCTCGGCTTCCTCTATGTACTTCTGCCTCTCTTTAGGATCTACTGTAGTACCCATCTTTTCCAAAGCTGCGTCGAGGTCTGATCTGTAGAAGAACATTCTCTTAACTCCCTTCGTGGAGTGGAACATGTAGAATAGTATTTGGGCGTCTATTAAGCCGTACCTGAAGAGGTATGCTTGGTGCTTACCCTTAGATACTAAGTCAGTAAATGCTGACTCCTCGACTTGCCTTATATTGACCTTAATACCTATCTCAGCTAGCTGTGATTGAATTATCTGAGCTACCTTAGGCGCCTCCAACTCACCTGTTGAGATCCAGAGCTCGAACTCGAACTTATTACCGTTCTTATCTTCTAGGATTCCGTCACCATCTCTGTCTATCCAGCCGGCCTCAGCAAGGAGTTGCTTAGCCTTCTCTGGGTCGTATGGGTACTTCTGCTTAGCATACTCTTCCATCTTTTCTGAGTAACCTATCATTGTCGGTACTAGAGGTCCGTGAATTGGTACAGCTAGCCCCTCTAAGGCTACCTCAATTATTGGCTCTCTGTTGATGGCGTAAGCTATTGCCTGCCTCACCCTCGTGTCATTGAATGGATACTTCTGACAGTTAAAGCCTATGTAATGGAGGACGTACTCTAGGAATGGTATCATAGTAACCTTGGGGTCATCCTTAAGTTCCTTATAGTACTCTGGTGGTACCTCAAGTAGTACATGAACATTACCAGCCTTAAACTCTGACACGAGGGTGAATGGCTCTGTAATGATCCTGAATCTTAACTTCTTAATGTAGGGTGGTCCCTCATTCTCAATTACTGGGTCGGGATAATAGTCACGTTTGTAGTAGGGGTTGACAGCGTAGTCTATATGGCTACCACGAACCCACTCAACAACGTAGTATGGGCCTGTAGCTGCTGGCCTAGTACCGAACTCTACGTCACCGACTTTCTTGAAGTACTCCTCGCTGTATATGCCTGCACTAGGCATTGTCGCGAGCATGGTTAGTATGGGGCCGTAAGGCTCTTCGAAGATGAACTGCACGGTGTAGTCATCGATTACCTTTACCTCCTTAAGTGTCCCAACAACTAAAGGAGCTGATGGGGAGGCCGTTTCTGGAGCTATGAATCTCTCAAATGTGAACTTAACATCCTCAGCTGTTATTGGGTTACCGAAAGCATCCTTTATACCTTTTCTTAAGTGGAATGTAATTACCTTACCATCTTCAGAGATCTCCCAAGATTCTGCTAGTCCCGGAATTACGTTTCCTTCAGAATCAATATTTATTAGTCTAGCGAATACTATGTCCGTCGTAATGTCAACCCAGGTCGACTTCTGAGGATCTAAAGTATCAGGAGGTCTCGTATACCCTATAACCAATACTTTCTCTTCAGCCTCTTCAGCTGGAGTTGTCGGAGCTGTAGTAGTTGGGGATGTAGTTGTAGGGGTTGTGGGGGTAGTAATTATCGAAGGCGTTGCGGACGGTCTAGTGGCATAGTAACCTACAATACCTGCTACAACAGCAGCGATTATTATAATAGCAACAATAACCCCAACAATAGTTTTGCTTACCATGGTTACACACACGTATAGACTCAAACACAGACATATATTTTTTACTTAGGTGCTCTCCATAAAACAATAAATAATCATTCAATTTATCCACATTAAGGATAAAAATATTTTAAACTTAATAAATAATAATGTACTCATTTACGACAGAGCCTGTAGACTTAAATCTGTAAGTAAAGTAAATGACTATATAAAAAGAGGGAGCTGTGGGGGCGAAAAGATAGAGCTAAACTGAGTATTTTACCTCACTTCCATCCTAGAAGCTTTGATAGTTTCTCCTTAGGCTCTACCAGTTCGTTATAAGACTTACTATTGCCATTACCATGAGTGATACGAGCGTGCCGCTGACAAAATAGCTCCATGCTACCTTTATAGCTCCCATAACGTCTAGCATAGCTACTAGGGCTTAAACCGCTATTTCTGTAAAACATACTCTTACCCCAAGTAGCTCTATAATAATTGTTAATTGATAACAGTACAGTATAGACTTTCCCTAATAATGTATTATCGTGAGCTGTATACTACTGTACTACTAATAATGTTTATTATCTGTGTTACAATTTACGCTATGGTGATTCCTTGAGCGTTGTGGTCTCCTTCCGTATACCTAAGAAGTTGAAGGAGAGGATGGATGCATTACGTGATATAGTGAATTGGAGTGAAGAGGTTAGGAGGTTTATTGAGGAACGTGTAAGGATGCTTGAACAAGTTAAGGCTATTGAGGAACTTGAGGAAAATATTAGGAAGTTACCTAAAGTGCCTAGAGGAACCACCGTTAAGTACGTGAGGGAGGATCGTGATCGTTATTGATGCGTCAGCCCTAACTAAGTATATCCTACATGAGGAGAGTTGGGAAGAGGTAGGGTCCTTCATTAAGGATAAGAGACCGCTTTATTCCATAGATCACTTAATCAAGGAAGTAAGTAATGCTATTTGGAAGCACCACTTCTTAAGGAGGTTAGTCACCTTAGAGGATGCTCTAAAACTCTATCACGGTCTTAACAAATTAATAAATACAGGCGTCATTATGATCGAACATGAGGGCAAGTATCTAGAATCAGCCATGAAGATAGCGTTAAGACATGGCATAACGGTTTACGACTCACTATATATAGCTCAAGCACAAAAACTTGGAGAGATTCTCACAAGTGATGAAAGCCAAGCAAAGATAGCTTCTAAGCTTGGAGTTAAGGTGTATCTAATAAGGTGAAGTAGTCCGTAAAGAAGTATGTAGATTATTATCAGCACCTGAAACCTCGTTCATATGTCACCCAATCTAGCCTTCATCATCTACTCATTACTTGATTTTAGGGCATATATTCCTTATTGGGCATGAGTTACATTTAGGGTTTCTTGATTTGCAGGTCTCTCTACCATGTCTTATCAGTACTAGGTGTGCTTTGAGGTAGAGGCTACTGGGTAGTTCCTTCATGACCTTAGCTCTAATACTCTCATATGGTTCATTCCTTCTTATAAAGCCTAACCTACTTAGAACCCTCCTTATGTGGGTATCTATAGGGAATGTTGGGTAGTCTCTAACCATTAGAAGGAATACGTCTATAGTCTTATACCCGATCCCTGGTATTGAGGATAGCAACTCCTTAAGCTTCTCAGGATCCTCCTTAGTTAGTACTTCATTACTCACTCCCTTCTTAACTAGATTTAATATTGTGTTAGCCTTTAACCTATACATTCCTGAAGGCTTGATTAAGTCCTCTAACTCAGTAACACTAAGTTCCCTTAAATCATTGATATCAAACCTTTTCCCAAGTCTTGAGACGAAGTTATTGAGTGCCTTAATAGCGTTCCTATCTGAGGTATTCTGTGATAGTATTATAGATATTAGAGCTGCTAGAGGACTTAACTCACTCCTTAAGGCCTTAATCACACTAAATTCTTCAGGATTTACGTCCATACCGTAATACTTAAGTAGTACTTCAACTACATACCTCAATACTCCTTTAGACACTATTACCTCCACTACACCTTCTAATAGGACATTATAGGTTTAAAGTGACGTTCTAGGTAATACTGAGTAATTACGTCTAGATACCACCCCGTTCTTTAAAGACAGATTATCTTTAGCTTATAAGGGGGTGATGGAGGATGAGGTGGGGTAAGGCTTTTACTTACGGATTAAAGTACTTAGCATTCTCAGCGTTGTTTAACATTGTTGGTGCAGTAATGATACTTTCATCACTCTCCATAAGTGTTAACTTAGGTAGTGAAGGCCTAGTGATATCAATAAATGCCTTAAGGACATTAGCTAATATAGGATCACTAATGCTGTTAGCAATGGGTTTCGCAATACTAGTACTAGGTAATATAGCGTCATTTGTTAAAGTATTAGTTG
>Ga0190363_1001870_pt1 | contig 12363 bp, 12 predicted proteins | sample 48721867_MG_FD_161272 | JGI IMG/M metagenome (GOLD analysis project Ga0190363, IMG submission 161272) | Hydrothermal vent microbial mat bacterial communities from Southern Trench, Guaymas Basin, Mexico - 4872-18-6-7_MG | ecosystem: Environmental > Aquatic > Marine > Hydrothermal vents >...
GAGGCCTTAAGGCTCGTAAAGGAGGAGGTCAAGACGAAGAACCTCGTGAAGCACATGCTCGCTGCCGAGGCCTGCATGAGGAGGCTGGCGAGGGAGCTGGAAGAGGACGAGGAGAGCTGGGGGCTTGCGGGGCTGCTCCATGACCTGGATTACGAGTCCACCAAAGACGACCCCCAGAGGCACGGCCTGGTGACGGCCGAGATGCTCCAAGGAAAGGTCTCGGAGGAGATCATCGAGGCGATAAAGGCCCATGCAAGACACGCCGAGCGTCGCACCCGTATGGCCAAGGCCCTCTATGCCGTTGACCCCCTCACGGGGTTGATCGTCGCGGCAACCCTCATGCATCCCGAGAGGAGGCTCGAGGCGGTGGATACCCGCTTCGTTCTCAACCGCTTCAAGGAGAAGAGTTTCGCCCGAGGAGCGAACAGGGAGCAGATAAGGAGTTGCGAGGAGCTGGGGATTCCTCTCGAAAGGTTCATAACCCTCTGCCTTGAGGCGATGAAAGGGATAAAGGAGAAATTGGGGCTCTGAGAATGGGTTCCGAGAGGATGTATCATCTGGCCCTGAGTGCAGAGATGATTGAAGGGGCTCGCTATGCCTTTCTGCCCGGGGCCCCGGAGAGGGTACCGGTGATCGCCAGGGGCTTCGACCCTGGCGCAAAGGAGCTCGCCTCGAGGAGGGAGTTCAGGACATGGCTGGGGGAGATGGAGGGAGAGCGAGTCCTGGTCACCTCCACGGGAATAGGCGGGCCTTCGGCATCCATCGCCGTGGAGGAGCTGGCGAAGCTGGGGGTGCGGACCTTCATCAGGATAGGGACTTCCGGGGCGATCAGGCCAGGAATAAGGACGGGCGATGTGGTCATCACCACCGGGGCACTTCGCTTGGACGGGACATCGGAGCATTACGCCCCTCCAGAGTATCCCGCAGTGGCCCACTTTTCGGTGCTCAAGGCCCTGGTGGAGGGGGCGAGGAAAGCGAGCGAGAAGGGGGGATTCTCCTTCCACGTGGGCATAACGGCCACCTTGGCGAGCTTCTATGCGGGACAGGAGCGCCATGACTCATACGGGGGATATGTGATAAGGAGGTTCAGGGGGGCGGTGGAGGAGTGGAAAAGGCTTAACGTCCTCAATTGCGAGATGGAGGCAGCCACCCTGCTGACCATCTGCAGTGCCCTGGGATTGAGGGGCGGATGTGTGACGGTGGTACTGGTAGAAAGGGAAAAGGGAGAACGGATAGACGAGGAAGAGGTGAGGAGGGTGGAGATCAACGCCATAGATGTAGGAATAGAGGGAATGAGGTCCCTCATCAGAGAGGATAAGGCCTCAGGGACCCTCCCTTAGGGTGAACCTCCACTTGCAGAAGAGCTCTTCAGGATGGGGATCAGGAGGAGCGAAGAGACACTCCACACGGATCCGATCGTCCACCACGCGGGCAAAGCCCTCGAACTCCCCTCGGTGCATCTCCTTGCAGGCGAACTCCCTCAGTCCCCTCCTTAACCGGGCCTCCTGGGTGGGGCAGTGGGGGACAGTTATGATCACCTCGTCATCTCTCTCCTCGATCTTGTATTCCACCAAGATGTGCCAAGGAAAATACCTGAGAGCCTTAACGAACCCCTTCAACCCCTTCTCCTCGATCCCGAATCTCCTGACGAGATCCTTGGCCGCCATTCCGGCCACCCTACCCCAGACCTTCTCGTTTATCCTCTCGGCGGCCCCCTGATCGAACTCCTCGCTCACGTAGATGAACCAGAAGGCATCCACCACCCTGTAGTGCCAGAGCAAAAACTCGATATAACTTCGCAGCTCCTCTGCCCCCATCCCTTCAAAGACCGAGAGATCCATACTACCCCCTCCTCTTCAGCCAGAAATCGAAGGATCTTCCCGGGGTGAAGATGTCTATCCCAATCGACGGCTCCTCCAGCACGTTCTCCACCCGGTGGGGCTCATCGGATGGGATGAAAACGGCATCTCCCTCCTCGAGGACTTCCTCCCTCCCGTCCGAGGAGACGATCTTCAACTTTCCCTTAAGGACCACCATCACCTGTTCCTGGGGATGGTGGTGCATGGGGGAGGAGTGATGGGGCGGTTTGATGAAGTACTCGACGGATATACCCTCCTCATCGCAAAGGCTCACCCTCCTCCATCCCTCCTCAGGTTCATAGCTCCTGGCCTCTCTGAAATGGATCACCTTCATGGTACCCTCCTAATCTTTTATTTCTCCGGGCCTCCAGGGCTTCAAGGAGCTCCTCCCTTCCGAGGAAGGCAAGGGTCCTCTTAACGAGGAGCCTGGTCGAATCGAAGTGGAGGTCACGGGGGAAGAACCTCATAAACCCCACGTACCACCTTTCGGCCAGATCCCGAGAGAAGGCCTCGAACTCCTCCACCGTCCTCACCTTCTCACCGACTTCCTTTATGATTTCATTGAGCGCCTCCCTCAACTCACCTATAAACTCCTCAATCTTCTCCCTCCCCTTCACGCAGCCGTTGTGACCGAGACAGAGGATGGAGGAAGGAATGCGGGAAAGCCTCTCGATGGAGGACAGGTAATCCTGGAGGTTGTAAAAGTGGTTGGGATGGAGCCCTCCCCTCCTCCTGATGAGCCACCCTCCCAGGCTGTCGGACACAAGGAGGACCTCATCGTTCACCAGCAGGGAGATGGCACAGGGGGAATGACCAGGGGTGTAGATCACCCTGATCCTATTCCCTCCTATCTCCAGCTCCTCTCCGTCCTGGAGCACCCGGTCTATGAAGAGCCTCCTCGGTTCCTCCCCCTTGTAGGGGAATCCAGATTCGGAGGCGATCCTTCCGCTGATATGACGGTCCACCTCCACGAGCCTCCTCCAGACCCTGTCCCTTAACAGAGTCTCCCTCGCTCGCTCAGAACCACAGATCTGAACATGGGGGTGGGCGGCCTTAAGCGGGGAGAAAGCCATTATGTGATCGACATGGGCATGAAGGACGAAGGCCATCTCCACCTCCCTTATGTCCACCCCAAGGGCCTCCACCTCCTTCCTCAGGGGATCGTAAAGGACGGAAAGCCCCCCTTCTATGAGGGCCGGCCTCCTGCCCCTGAGCAGATATATGTTGAAGGAAGTCCCGAAGACGTACAGATATTCGGTTATCCGCTCCATGTCAGAAGGGTAAGTCTATTCCCATTTTCCCATTCTTGCAAGGAAAAGCATCCCCATATACCAAAAAATGTCACTCCTTATGTCAGAAAATGGCACTACATCCCCTCCGGTTCTGCACATAACCTGATAAATCCTGCGGGTCTTTCGGCCATTTCGAATCAAACATCATTTGGTACAGAAATTGCTTTTTCCTCAATGTCTTTCCAATACAATATCGGGGAGAGAAAAATGCTAAATCAGGGAAAGATCGAAGCCATTACGACCTCCTTCTTGACGGCCTTAAAGCTAAAGGACGAGTCCACTTACCGCCATTCCAAGAAGGTAATGTTCTATTCCCTAATGATCGGAAAGGAAATGGGTTTGGGGCAGCGGGACCTGGAGGTGCTCAAGTGGGCCGCCTTGCTGCATGACATAGGAAAACTGCTACTGCCCGATGAGTTGCTCAGGTATCAGGGGAAGCTACACGGGAAAGCCCTCGCGCTGATGAAGAGCCACCAGACCCTGGGGGTGAAGATCCTCCAGCAGATAGATGACGTCCAGGAACTGCTGCCCGTCATCGAGCACCATCACGAGTGGTACAACGGGAAAGGGTATCCTGCGGGGATCGCCGGGGAAGAGATCCCCCTTCTGGCCCGGGTGCTGGCCGTCGCCGATGCCTATGAGGCGATGACGAGGGTGAGGGACTACAATACGCCCTTTTCCCACCTTCAGGCCTGTTCAGAGTTGAGGAGAAAGGCGGGAATCCAGTTCGATCCGGACGTGGTGGACGCCTTCCTGAAAGGTGCTGAGGAAGGAAGGCCCCTCGTATCCATCCTGGTGGTGGAAAACGACGTGAAGCACCTTATGTTGCTGCTCAGATTCGTGACGGAGATGGGCTTTGCCAAGTTCGGCCGGGTATCAAAGCCCGATGTCGCCACACGGATCGTCCAGTCCAACGGGTACGACCTGGTCCTTTCCGACTTCTCTTCCCCGTGGGGCAATGGTTTTGAGGTCGTCCGCCTCGTGAAAAGGGAGGCCCCGGATGTGAAGGTCGCCATCATGTACCCCTCAAGGGACAAGAGGGTGAGGGAAGTCGCCAAAGAGATGGGAATCTATGCCTGCCTGGAGAAACCCGTCGAGCGAAGGGAGATATTCGAGATCGCTGATAAGATAGCGGTCGAGAAGATAAACTACTAACCCCCTCCTCCCCATCTTTCTTCTTTCTTTTCCTATCCCTCCTCCCCCTTTTTATCTTGCAGGGGAGGAGGTTCATCTGCTATTTATTTGAACATGCGGGAGATGCTGGCCGAGAGGATCCGCAAGATAAAGCCCTCAGGGGTGAGGAAGATATTCGATCTGGCCAAGAAGATGAAGGACCCCATCGACTTGAGCCTTGGGGAGCCGGATTTCGACGTGCCCAAAGAGATAAAGGAAGAGGCGATCACCTGGATCAGAAAGGGATTCAACAAATACACCCTCTCTGCGGGCATCCCGGAGCTTAGGGAAAAGGTAAAGGAGCACCTCCGCAAGAAGGGGATAATCTTTGAGGAGGTAATGCTCACTGCAGGGGTGACGGGGGGGCTCCTCCTCTGCTGTCTCGGCCTCATAGATGAGGGGGATGAGGTCCTCATCCCTGACCCTTACTTCGTCATGTACGAGTACCAGGTGATGCTCGCCGGGGGGGTTCCCCGTTACATCGACACTTATCCTGACTTCCGCCTGAGGGAGGAGAGGATAAGGGATCTCTTGAGTCCCCGTACCAAGGCCATCATCATAAACAGCCCCTCCAACCCCACCGGGACCGTCTACAGCAGAGAGGAACTGGAGATGGTGGCGAGGATAGCCCGGGAGAGGGATCTGCTCGTCATATCCGACGATATCTACGACCGATTCGTCTATGACACCCCCCAAGCTCCTTCATTGGGTCAAATATATGAGAAGACAATAACCTTAGGGGGGTTCTCCAAGAGCTGGGCCATGACCGGGTGGAGGCTCGGATATCTGGCCGGGCCCAAGGGGATCGTGGAGAGCCTGATAACTCTCCAGCAGTACTCCTTCACCTGTCCCCCTTCCTTCGCTCAGAAGGCGGCTCTGCTGGCCCTCGATTACGACACCACCCCCCTGATCGAGGAATACAGGAAGAGGAGGGACCTCATCTACGAAGGCCTCAGTGAAAAGTACGAGGTGGTGAAACCCCAGGGGGCCTTCTTCATCTTCCCCAAGGCCCCCAATGGGAAGGGTGAGAGGCTCGTTGAGAGGGCGATCGCCGAGGGGCTCTTCATGGTTCCGGGAAGGGTCTTTTCTCAGAAGTCCACCCACTTCCGTATCTGTTTCGCCGCTCCCTCAGAGAAGCTGGAGCGGGCGATCGAAATCCTCAAGAGATTGGTATAGGTACATCTCAAAAGATGGAGTTTGTGATAAAGAGCACTTGACACCCTCGTCCTTCTCTGTTAAATTCTGCGGCGAAAGCTTTTTGACACCTCAAAACCCGGAAAGGAGGTAAGGAGATGGGGATCGTGTGGATAGTGCCGATTTCGGGTCTTATAGCTCTGATCTTTGCCATCAGCCTGGCCAAGAACGTCCTGAGCCGTGACCCAGGTACAGCCCGAATGCAGGAGATTGCGGCGACGATCCTCGAAGGGGCCATGGCCTTCCTGAAGAGGCAGTATACGACCATCGGTATCCTGGCGATCTTCACCGCGGTAATAATCGGGGCCCTGGTGGGGCTGCTGCGGGGCCATGAGGGTATAGAGGGGATGACCCCCTTCGGGATCGCATGGCACACGGCGGTGGCCTTCATCGCCGGGGCCTTCTGTTCGGCCATATCCGGCTATGTGGGGATGTATGTATCGGTGAAGTCGAATGTCCGCTGTGCCAGCGCCGCCCAGAGGAGCCTCAACGAAGCCGTGAAGGTGGCCCTTTACGGAGGGGCAGTCTCGGGCTTTTTGATCGTGGCCCTGAGCCTTCTCGGGGTGACGGGGATGTTCTACCTCTTTGGGGGCTTCACGAGGCCCGATATAGCCCCTCACCTGATAGTCGGTTTCGGGTTCGGGGCGAGCTTCGTCGCCCTCTTCGCCCAGCTGGGAGGAGGAATCTACACTAAGGCCGCTGACATGGGGGCCGACCTGGTGGGAAAGATAGAGGCGGGCATACCGGAGGACGACCCCCGGAACCCGGCGGTGATCGCCGATCTGGTGGGGGACAACGTCGGGGACTGTGCCGGTCGTGGAGCTGATCTGTTCGAATCGACGGCTGCGGAGAACATAGGGGCGATGATCCTGGGGATCATCGTCTACGCGATGACAAAGAACCCCGCCTGGATCCTCTTCCCCCTGGTGGTTAGGGCCTTCGGCCTTATCGCCAGCATGGTAGGGGTGCTGGTGGTGAAGGCGAAGGAGGGCGAGAACCCCATGAACGCCTTAAACAGGGGATACTTCACCGCCATCGGCCTCTCCATCATCGGGATGCTCATCGCCGTAGAGACGATGCTCAAGAACTGGTGGCTCTTCTGGAGCGGGGTGGTGGGGATCTTAACCAGCGTCATCGTGGTGTACATCACCCAGTATTACACCGAACCCCTATACCGGCCTGTTAAGAGGATCGCTGAGGCCTCAAAGACCGGCCCTGCCACCAACATCGTCGAGGGGATGTCGGTGGGATTTGAGACTACCGGAGCCACGGCCATAGCCATCGGGGTGGCGCTCCTTCTCGCCTATGCCCTGGGCAAAGCCACAGGTCTTCCAGGTGGTGGGGTATTCGGTACGGCGGTGGCCACTATGGGGATGCTCATGACCTGCCCCTACGTGCTGGCAATGGACACCTTCGGTCCCATAACTGACAACGCCAATGGCATCATCGAGATGTCGGGAATCGGCGGAAAGATCAGGGAGATAACGGACAGGCTCGATGCCGTGGGCAATACCACCAAGGCCCTCACCAAGGGATATGCGATGGTCTCGGCAGGCCTCGCCGCCTTTCTCCTCTTTCAGGCCTACCTGGATCGGGTCGCCTTCCTCAGGGGGATAGAGAAGTTTGACGTGGTCAACATCGCCAGGGTGGAGGTCTTCGTGGGGGCCCTGGTGGCGGTGATGCTGGTCTTCCTTTTCAGCTCGCTGGCCATAAGGGCAGTAGGGCAGGCTGCTTCGAAGATCATCGAAGAGGTGAGGCGGCAGTTCCGCGAGAGGCCTGGCATCATGGAGGGAACGGAGAGGCCAGATTATGCCAAGGCGGTCGATATCACCACCCGTGCAGGGCTCAGGCAGATGATCGCCCCGGGGATGCTGGCCGTCGTGGTGCCCGTGGCCGTAGGGGTGATCTTCAACTTCATCCCCGGCTATGATGCGGCCATGGCGGTGGCAGCGGTCCTCATGGTGGGGACCATTGGAGGGATCATCCTCGCCAGCTTCATGAACAACGGGGGGGGCGCCTGGGACAACGCCAAGAAGATGTTCGAGACCGGGATGGTGAAGGACGAGAACGGAAACGTCATAGGAAAGGGCACCCCTGCTCACGCCGCTGCCGTGGTGGGAGATACGGTGGGCGATCCCCTGAAGGATACCGCTGGACCCTCCCTCCACGTGCTGGTAAAGCTCCTGAGCACCATCACCCTGGTGCTCTGCCCTCTCTTCATATAGATAAAAAAGGAGGGGGAGGAGGGAATTCCTCTCCCTCCTTTCTCCTATTATTCGCATCCCCTAAGGTCCTCGTCAGAAGGGAAGTCCCAAGAAATGCTTCTTCAGGATGGCCTGAAGGATCAGGATGGTTCCGATCGCTAAGAGAAACGCTATCTTGGAAACGGTCAACCTCCCTGTCATCTCTTTCCTCCTCGCCTTAGGTAAATGCAGTCACCGTGCCAAAATCCTTCTCCTGAAAACATGCTCCTTTCCACCCTTTGGAGCCGCAGATGACAAAAAGTGTCACCAGGAGGGGGCAAAAATTGACCCCTCAGGGCCGATGTGATAGCCTCCTAAAGAAAGTCCCTTCATCCAAGCATAAGATGGCAGGGGAAAAGAGACTTCAGAGGACGAGGAACATCGGGTTTATGGCCCACATCGATGCGGGCAAGACCACCGTGACGGAAAGGATCCTTTATTATACGGGAAGGACGTACAAGATGGGCGAGGTCCATGAGGGTACCGCGGTGATGGACTGGATGACCCAGGAACAGGAGCGGGGGATAACCATCACCTCAGCGGTCACCACCTGCCACTGGAGGGGGCATATCATCCAGATCATAGATACCCCGGGCCACGTGGATTTCACCATCGAGGTGGAGAGGTCCCTCAGGGTCCTGGATGGGGCGATCGCCATCTTCTGCGCGGTGGGAGGGGTGGAGCCCCAGTCCGAGACCGTATGGCATCAGGCCGACAAGTACCGGGTCCCGAAACTCGCCTTCGTCAACAAGATGGACAGGGTGGGGGCCGACTTCTTCGGCACCGTGGAGATGATGGTGGAGAAACTCGGCGCCAATCCCCTGCTGGTGCAGATCCCCTGGGGGTCGGAGGACTCCTTTCAGGGGGTAATCGACCTGATAAGGATGAAGGGGGTCCTGTGGGACGAGGAGAGCCTGGGGACCAAATATTACGAGACGGAGATACCCCCTGAGATCCTTCCCGAGGCCTCTCGTTACAGGGAGGAGCTCCTGGAGAAGATAGCGGAGACGGACGATCTGCTGATCGAGAAATACCTCAGTGGGGAGGCGATAAGCGAGAAGGAGATAAAGGAGGCGATAAGGAAGGCGACCCTCCAGATGAAGCTTGTTCCCGTGCTCTGCGGGGCGGCCCTGAGGAACAAGGGGATCCAGCCCCTCCTTGATGCCATCGTAGATTACCTCCCCTCCCCTCTCGATGTCCCTCCGGTGGAAGGGATAAACCCCCTCACCCATCAGACGGAGAAGAGAAGGAGCGATGAGGAAGAACCCCTCTGTGCCCTCGCCTTCAAGATAATGATGGATCAGGGGAGAAAACTCACCTACGTCAGGGTTTACTCCGGGGTGCTGGAGGTGGGGGCATCGGTCTATAACGCCAACCTGAAGCGGGAGGAGAAGGTAGCCCGGATCTTCGAGATGCACGCCAATCACCGAAAGCGCCTGGAAAGGGCGAGGGCCGGAGAGATCGTGGCCGTGGCGGGGCTCAAAGGGACCTCCACCGGCCACACCCTCTGCGACCGTCAGCATCCCATACTCCTTGAGCCTATAGACTTCTACAAGCCGGTGATCTCCGTGGCCATTGAGCCCAAGACCAATCGAGACCAGGAGCGGCTGGCCATGGCCCTGGAGAAGATGGCCGAGGAGGACCCCACCTTCCGCGTCTCCTACGATGAGGAGACGGGCCAGACGGTGATCTCCGGGATGGGGGAACTCCACCTCGATGTGATCATCCGGAGGATGCAGGAGGAGTACAACCTGGAGGTGAACGTGGGAAGGCCCCAGGTGGTATACCGGGAGACGGTGGAGGGGTCAGCAGAGGTCACCTCTACCTTCTCCAAACTCATCGAGGGAGCCAACCGATGGGCCGAGATCACCCTGGAGGTCATAGGGGCTGAAAGGGGGAAGGGGGTGGAATTCGTTTCCCTCATACCCCCTGAGGAGCTGCCCCAGGAATTGAGGGAGGCGGTAGAGCTGGGGGTGGAGGAGGCGAGCACGGTGGGGGTACTTTCCGGGTATCCCCTCACCGACGTGAAGGTGGTCCTCAAGGGGGCAAAGTACAGTGAGGATGAGTATACGCCGATGGTGCTGAAGGCGGCCACGGCCCAGGCCCTGCGGGAGGCCTGCCAGAAGGCAGGGGGGGTATTGCTTGAACCGATCATGGAGCTCGACCTGATGGTCCCTGAGGAATTCGTGGGGGAGGTGATAGGGGATCTCCAGGCAAGGAAGGGGCACTTGGAGGCGATCACCACCAAGGGAAAAATGGCCCTGATCAAGGCCTATGTCCCCCTCACCCGGATGTTCGGCTACTCCACGGATCTGCGCTCCATGACCCAGGGACGGGGTACCTTTTCGATGAGGTTCTTCAGGTACGATCGGGCAGAGGGGGGTAAGGGATGAAGGTCGCAGTGGAGGTGCTGAAGGCCTTGAGGGAGGCGGAGGGGTTTGTATCGGGAGAACATCTCAGTTCCGCCCTCGGGATATCACGAGCGGCCATCTGGAAGCATATCAGGAGGCTCCGTCAGGAAGGCTACGAGATTGAGGCCCAGAGGGCTAAGGGATATCGACTGAAGGGAAGTCCAAAGGGCTTTAGTCCCATGGAAATAGTTGCGGCCCTCCCTGAGGGGACAATCTGGAAGGGGATACATTTCTTTGAAAGGGTGGGTTCGACCAACGACATCGCCCTCCAGCTGGCCAGAGGAGGGGCCCCTGAAGGGGAGCTGGTGATTGCCGATGAGCAGACCAAAGGCCGGGGGAGAATGGGCAGGAGGTGGCATTCCCCAAAGGGGGTGAACCTCTATTTCTCCTTCATCCTCCGCCCTCCCCTGCCCCCCTCTCACGTTCCCCTCATCACCCTGATGGCCTCCTTGGCCCTGGCGGAGGCAATGGAGGGGGTGGCCGAGGTGAGGCCCCAGATAAAGTGGCCCAATGACCTGCTCCTTGGGGGGAAAAAGGTGGCGGGGATCCTCACCGAGGCCGATGCCCAGATGGACCTGGTGAAGTTCGTGATCGTGGGAGTGGGGGTAAACGTCAACATGAGACGCGAAGAGATGCCCGGGGAACTCCGCTCTTTCAGCACCTCACTGCTTCTCGAAAGGGGCGAAGAGGTAAATCGGCTCACCCTGCTCCTTGCCTTCCTGAAGGATTTTGATAAATGGTACAGGACATTTCTGAGGGGCGAGAGGGAGGAGGTGCTAAGGAAGTGGGAGGAACGCTCAGCGGTGAGGGGCAGAAGGGTCGAGGTGGTCTTTCTCGATGAGGAGATAAGGGGAGTGGCCCAGGGGCTTGATAGGGACGGGGCTCTCCTCGTAAGGACCGGGGAAGGAGAGATGCGGAGGGTGGTCGCCGGGGACCTGAAGGTGAAGGAGTGGTGAGATGCTCCTGGTGGTGGATGTGGGAAACACCAATACGGTCCTTGGGGTCTTCAGGGGGAAAAAGCTCCTTCATCACTGGAGGATACTCACGGAAACGTCCAGGACGATCGATGAGTTCGGCATCCTGCTCAAGAACCTCTTCGAGCTCAAGGGACTGACCCTGCAGGGATTCAAAGGAATGGCCATATCCTGTGTGGTCCCCCCTCTGCTTCCCACCCTGGAGGGGGTGGCGAGGGAGTACTTCGGGATAGTTCCCCTAGTGGTGGGGCCGGGGGTAAGGACCGGGATGCCCATCCTCTATGAGAACCCTGCCGAGGTGGGGGCAGACAGGATAGTGAACGCCATAGCGGCCTATGAGCAGTACAGGAAGGAACTGATCGTTGTGGATTTCGGCACGGCCACCACCTTCGACTACGTCTCACCGAAGGGGGAGTACATGGGAGGGGCGATAGCCCCGGGGGTCCTTGTGGCCACCGAGGCCCTGTTTCAGAAGGCATCGAAGCTGCCGCGGGTGGAGGTGAGCGCCCCCCAGCGGGTGATAGGGAGAAACACCGTCCACAGCATAAAGTCCGGGATCTTCTACGGATACGTGGGGCTCGTCGAGGGAATCATCAGGAGGATGGCAGAGGAGGTGGGCTCCCGGCCCTTCGTCGTGGCCACAGGAGGGCTCGCTCCCCTTATGGCCTCTGCCACTACGGCCATAGATGCCGTGGACGAGTTCCTCACCCTTAAGGGCCTCAGGATAATCTACGAACGCAACAGAGAAAAGAAATAGTGCCTCCCCCTGTTGCCTTTTGGCAGGCGAAGTAGTATATTCAAAAAAGTGAATATAGGGATCGGGAGGTAGTAGAGGATGGAGGAGGTCGAGAAGAAGGTGGAGGAGGTCCTCGAGAGGGTGAACCGGATGCTGGGAGGGGCAGAAGTGAGGCTCGAGGGGATAGAAGGCGGCATCGTCACCGTGAGGTATTACAGACCCCTCACAAACCCTGCCGCCTGCCATGTGGACAGGGCCGGTGGAGACAAGGAGATCGCCCAAGAGGCCTTGGAAGATACCCTCCGGGAAGTGGTCCCCGACTTCAAGGGAGTGAGGATAATAGGAGAGGATCGATGAAGATCTCCGTATGCGGGAAGGGAGGAAGCGGCAAGAGCACCGTGGTGGCGCTTCTCGCTACCGAGGCGAGGAAGGGGGGATTGAGGGTGCTGGTGGTCGATTCCGATGAATCGAACTCGGGCCT
>Ga0190363_1001871_pt1 | contig 12362 bp, 13 predicted proteins | sample 48721867_MG_FD_161272 | JGI IMG/M metagenome (GOLD analysis project Ga0190363, IMG submission 161272) | Hydrothermal vent microbial mat bacterial communities from Southern Trench, Guaymas Basin, Mexico - 4872-18-6-7_MG | ecosystem: Environmental > Aquatic > Marine > Hydrothermal vents >...
TTACTAATCCCTCTCTTGTGACTTTACCATCTGGACCCACAACTTCATCTCTAGTAGGTATGACTAGTAAATTTCTGTATAAGCCAGGGGATGTCGGCGAATAGAAAACTTGGATTACAAAAACCAACAGATTTATATCTCTACTTGTAAAATTTTGTTCTATAAATTTTATATCCTTCTCCGTAAGGTTAGCGCGCATCTTTAAGGATTCTATAGCACCCTCTTTACTTTCATCCATTGCGTCAAGTATGTCTTCTACTGTGAGATCGAATTGCTTTAGGAAATCCTCAAGTGCCTTCCTTAGCGGTACGTACATACGTACTATAGATGACGTTTTCCTAATTTTTATTTTTCCTCTTATGGGTATACCCTACGTATATCTCTTGGGAAAGGTATAGCATCCCTTATATGCTTCAAGCCACAAATCCACATAACTGTTCTATCTACGCCTAGTCCAAATCCGCTATGAGGTACTGAGCCATAGCGCCTAAGGTCTATATACCATTCATAATCCTCTGGTTTAAGTCCAAACCTCTTTATTTTCTTAACCAATTCTTCTTTATCATAAATACGCTCGCCCCCTCCTATTATTTCGCCATAGCCTTCAGGTGCTAATAGATCTGCTGAAAGAGTCACTTCAGGCCTCTCGGGATCGTTTCTATGATAAAATGCCTTACATTTCTCAGGAAATCCTATTATGAACACTGGTTTATCAAATTTCATTACTAAAGCACGTTCTTCGTCAGCTCCAAAGTCCTCTCCCCACTCTACTTCAAAGCCATCCTTTCTTAATATATTAACAGCTTCATCATAAGAGATCCTGTAGAATGGCGGCTCGCTTTCTTTTAACAAGAGATCGACATCTCTCTTAAGCGTTTTTAACTCTTTCTCCCTTTCATCTACAACCTTTTTAACAATATGGGAAATCAAATCTTCCTCTACTCTCAATATGTCCTTAAGTGAATACCAAGCGGCCTCTGCTTCTGCATGCCAGAACTCAGAGAGATGCCTTCTACTCCTTGACTTCTCTGCTCTAAAAGATGGCGCGATAGTATATACTTTTTCTAAAGCAAATATTAGTGCTTCTAAATAAAATTGTGAAGACTGTGTCAGATATACCCCTTTACGACCAAAATAATTAACTTCAAATAGAGTAGCCCCGCCTTCAACTGCTGCTGTTATAAACATAGGCGCCTGAACTTCGTAGTACCCATTTTTCCTAAAATATTCATGTATAGCTTCAAATACAGTACTCCTTACCTTAAGTATAGCTGTCATATAGCTACTTCTTATCCATAGATGCCTAACGTCGAGAAGGTAATCTGATTCAGATTTCACGGCATCCTCTGTAATCGGGAAAGGCTCTGCATACTGCATTACTTCTATATTAGTAACATGTACTTCTCTTCCCCCTGGGGCTCTCTCATCGTACTTTAAGCTTCCTAGAATACGTACTGAGGATTCGAGAGTTAGAGCCTCTGCTCTCTTCCATACATCTTCATTCTCTTTCTTTACTACACATTGTATTATACCGCTTGAGTCTCTGAGAAGGAAGAATATCTTATCTTTAAGCCTACGTATTCTGTATATCCAGCCTCTTATGTTTACCACTTTGCCCTCCTTTACGTCCTTAAAGAGTTCGGCTACTGGTACGAATTCAATAATGACCACCCTCCATTATACTGAATACTAATCACTTCATTACTTCAACATTTCGCTTATAATCTTTAATTTTTCAGGGCCTAAGAATCCATACCCATATATGGATATTCTTTGAAAACCCATCTTTGATATCTTCTTTAAAAGTTTCGTCAGATCCTTCAAGTCTATGGCCGAAGTTATAGCTATTACTGGTATTACTGGGCTTTTGCTACGTTTCTTAGCCTCCTTAAGTTCATTTGTAAGAGTTCTCAAACTGTTGAAAAGAACCCCATAGTATGCGATAGGTCTTATATAATCGGCTATTTCGGATAAGATTTTATAATCTACGCCTAACAGCGGAGCTATGCTTGGTGGAGGTACTAATAGCGATAATTTAGCGCCACATGATTTCACTACATCTGCGATGCTTGACAATATGTCGTATACTATGTCGCATCTGAATACTAATATCTCATCTATCTCTTTCCGAATCATATTGTAAAATTTCTTGAGTATTGCAAAATGATAGGGTTTAAATAGAATAGAGTATTCGATATATTCTGAGTCCTTAGTGATATTGAGCTTTTCAGCTGCCCGTTTTATTACTGGAATTGCTTTCATTAAGTCGAGACCCCTATCCTTAGCATCCGTCTGAGCGAATTTTGAAAAGCACGACATTCTTCCTTTTAATATTGGCGATATGGGATACCAATATTCTCCGATTTCAATTAAATCGACGAAATCTAATAGTGCTAAGTTATTGGTTAACGCTATCATATATCGTTGTACATTCGAATTATGTACGCTCATCCAATGTCCACCATATTTAACTATGTCTCCGTTGCTATCGACATTCAAGTAATCTTCATTCGATACAGCATAATTTAAGAAGTTTACATGAACCATAGTCTTAAGTCCATAAGAGTGCGCCTTCATTATTACATATTTAAGGTCAAAAAATGTAGCACCCTCTATAAAGTAAGGCTTCAGTCTCGTAGCTCTGTATAATGATTCATCTGGTTTAAAGAAGAGTTGCCCTGAGACGAAGCGCATTGCTTGGGCACGATTTTCAAAGAGAAAGACACCATTAACTTTTATGCCATTAACATAATTTGCAAATACAGTTATATTATCCACGTTCAGGAATCCCACGATGTTGTTTAATACGTTATCTACCATCTCAAGCGATATATCCCAGGGGTGAACCCATACGTCAACTTGCATTTAAACACCCTGCCAGCACTATATGCATATAATTTGTAGTCAGAACAATTTTAATTGATTTGCGGTATTATGTTTCAGACTATGATATGGCATGATGCGTCATACTATTCACTGAATTCGCTAAATCAAATAAGCATCACGCCTTATGGTCTTTATAATACCCAGAGAATAATGTAGGAATATCAACCTTTAGAACGTGAGCACATCCTAAAATATACCAGGTGGAAGATGTGCCGCATAAAAGTAATTTAAAGTTAGTTAGCGTGCACTTACCTGAGAAATACGTTGAATGTCTAGAGCGCCTTGTAGAGATGGGTCTATATCCATCAAGAAGCGAGGCCATCAGAGTAGCAGTTCGCGATCTGATAAGGAGAGATTTATGGAGACAAAGGTATACTACTAAGAGAAGGATGACTGCATAACATTTATATGATAAGGATGCCTATAGAATCTAGGCCGGCTCGATGTCCTCTGACAACATTAAGGACAAAATAAGGGAAAAATTAAAAGCTGTAGTTGATCCAGAGATAGGTCTTGATATAGTAGAAGCTGGATTTGTGAGAGATATTCAAGTAGATAATGAAGGGATAGCTACAATTTCTTTAATGCTTACTTCTCCGTTTTGCCCTTTAAGCTTCTATATCGTTGAAAGTATAAGAACTGCGGCAATGAGCGTCCCCGGAATAAAAGATGTTAAAGTAAACATAGTGGGCTTTGGTATACCTCCTGAACTTAAGAAGAAGCTTGAGATTCAGGAGGAGTAGATTGCTTATTTGTAATCGTTTGAGTCTCCATGGTCCCTTCTCCCCATGTTGTTACTTCTTTCATCTTCGTGAGTATGAACCGGTATATTTCTTCAGGAGCAGGAACGCCGTATATAACGAAAGGTGGAAGCCAAAAGGGCGTTATCTTACTTCGTGCAGCGCCAATAGATGCATAGACATTATCCGTTCTTCCTAATCCTCCTCCTAAATTTATCATTGCAGTATTCACTGAAAGACCTACCATCGATGCGGTTATAGGAACTATCGTGCCGTAGTTAAATATTCTACCCAGAATACCTTTCACCAAGAATACATCGGTTATTTTGTCATAAGGAATGCTCCTCTCCTCATAGATCAGGAAGCGTTTTCTGATCACTATCCTGTAATCTGTAAACATATATGTAATTCCCCTACGATAGAGTTCAACTACTACTAAAGCTAGAATACTAGGAACAATCAAGCTGTAAACGATCATCCTCCTAGCGTTTAATTCAATTAGATCTAATATGGTGAAGAGTATAGAGAGCAATAGGTAAAATAAAGGAGCCTTAATGTCTACTCTAATCAGAAATAAGAAGAAGCTTGGAATTAGCATTAGTATCCAAATAGCTATGAGCAGTGGGGGTATCTTATTAAATAATATTGGTCTGAAATAATTTTCTAAATCATTCCAAAATACGAACATGATTATAGAGATTAATAGAGGGTATGCGAATATTGCATAGAATGAAATAAATGATAAGCTTGTAGGTCTATATTCCTCTAATACTTTCTCCCCGCGTAGAAGTCCTATCGCCATATAGATCTACCATCAACGCTAGCCTTATTATACCTGGTGTTACATTTTTATCTATGCTCTGAGTTTGAGTTAAAAGTATCATACAGGATAACTTGGTGACTCAACTATGACAATACTTGATGAGATACTCTCACTTGAGGAATATCGAGGACTTAGTCCAGCTGAGTTCTTCTACCGCAATCGTGAGATAGCAGGTTTCTCAAATCCAACTAGGGCCTTATATCAGACAGTTCGAGAACTAGTAGAAAATAGCCTTGATGCAACAGAGATGTTTAATATTTTGCCTGATATCTATGTTGAGATAAAGGAGCTTAGTTCAACAGAGAACATAGTTAGCGTTACAGTTAGGGATAACGGTATAGGCGTCCCTCAAGATGAAGTACCGAAAGTCTTCGGGCAGGTATTCTATGGATCTAAGTACAAGTTGAGGCAGTCAAGGGGGATATTCGGTTTAGGCGTAAAAATGGCTGTGCTATACGCACAGATGACTACGGGAAAGCCATGTGAAGTAAGGACTGCAGTGCCCAAGTCCGAGTATATTTACTCCTTCAAGATCCTAATAGACATTTCAAAGAATAAACCAATAGTGCTATCTAAAAGGAAAGAACCTAATCCTAACAAGTGGCATGGTACTGAAGTAAAGCTAACTCTTGAAGGGAATTGGAGTGGAAGTAGAAGCCGTATAGTGGAATACATAAGAAGAACCGCATTAATAGCACCTTATGCCAATATAACGTTCAAAGGGCCAAGCGTAGATCTTCGCTTTAAAAGAGTTACTACAAAGCTTCCAGAGCCTCCAGAAATAGGAAAGCCTCATCCAAAGGGAGTTGATATCGAGTTGCTGAAGAAATTGATAAGTGGCTATAAGCAGGTGAAGAGTGATCCGCCGACCCTTCAAGAGTTTCTCGTTGAGTGCTTTGATAGCGTTGGCGAGATAACAGCTAAGCGTTTTCTAGACTGGGCAGGTTTTAAACACGATATTAGGATAGATCAATTAAAGATAAGGGATTTGGAGAAGTTAGCTAGAAGGATGAAAGAATATGACGAGTGGAGAAGGCCAAAGGCGACTCCTCTCTCCCCATTAGGAGAAGATCTCTTAAAGAAGGGTGTAAAGGAGATATTAAAAGCCGAGTTCGCAACAGCAGTTACTAGAAAGCCCTCAAGCTATAGCGGGCATCCTTTCATAGTTGAAGTTGCAATAGCATGGGGGGGTGAAATAAAACCATCAGATAAGCCTTTATTACTTAGATTTGCCAATAAAATTCCCCTACTATATGATGAGGGTGTTGATGTATCTCGTAAAGTAGTAGATCATATAGACTGGAGCCAATACAAGGTCAAGATGCCAGCTCCCTTAGCGATAATAACTCATGTATGCTCAACTAAGGTTCCATTTAAAGGGGTTGGTAAAGAAGCAATAGCTGATGTACCCGAAATAGAGAGAGAAGTAGAGAATGCTATAAAGGAGGCGGCAAGGAGACTTAGACGATACCTCTCTAAGAAAGAGAGGGAATTGGAGATAAAAATGAAGTACGTTACTATAACGAAGTACGCTGATGAAGTTGCAAGAGCATTAGCTATTATAACTGGTAAGGATAAGAAAGTATATCTAAGGGCTATAAATAGATTAGTTGAATCTAAAATTCTTAAGAAGAAGGTTCCATCTCGAGTAACTGTTAGGAGGAGGAAATAATGCCACTATCGGATAAAGAGATTATAGCTAGGCTTGAGAAACTTGGTAAATTAGTTGCGACACAATTACTTAAGGGAAATCCCCCTTATATCGAGATCCCTGTTAGGAGTCTTAAAAACACTATATGGGATGATAAGCGTAAGATACTTCGCCTTGGACCGGCTAAGGCTAGAAGAGAATATTTAGATGTAAAAAGTGCAAAGAGATTCATGCAGACTCTATTGATGTTGAGCCTAATCATTATGGCACGGCGTGAAGGAGACTATCCAACAATAAGAGATCTATACTATATGGGAAAGCATACTATAACCTATGTAGATGTAGATGGACGTAGGAAAAAAGAAGAAACTTGGGATGATCAGAGAGAGTCTAATAGTGTTATAGAAGACATAGAGGTTGCTACTGGTATATTAAGAGAGGAAATGGGCATAATGCACGATGCTAAGGGCAAAATTGTAGGCAATATTGTTGTTAGATCTAAAGGTTATCTAATAGACTGTTCTAAAATGGGAAGTGGTGCTTATGCTATACCACCAAATCCAGATAGGTTAGAAATAGTAAAGGTAGAGGCGAATTACGTACTAGTTGTAGAAAAAGACGCCATCTTTGAAAGATTAAATGAAGAAGAATTCTGGAAAAGGGAGAATTGCTTATTAGTAACGGGAAAGGGTCAGCCAGATAGATCGACTAGAAGAATGGTTAGGAGATTGTGGGAAGAGTTTGGCTTGCCAGTATATGTGCTTACAGATGCTGATCCCTATGGATGGTATATCTATAGCGTCTTCAGGAGCGGAAGTATATCACTTTCATATGAGAGCGAGAAGTTAGCTTGTCCAGAAGCACGCTTTATAGGAGTAACCACGACAGATATAGATCGATACAAGATACCTAGAAACTACATCATAGCGGCTACCGATCGTGATCTCAAACGAGCAACTGAATTAATGAAATACCCATGGTTCCAAAGCGATTCATGGCAAAAAGAACTAAAACTCTTCTTGAAGAGGAAAGAGAAAATAGAGATAGAAGCTCTCAGCGGTCATGGTTTCAAATTCTTATCCCATACATATATACCAGAGAAAATAGAGAAGAAACTATGGATAGTATAGCTTTCATGTAGTCTCGCTATATAATTTCTTAAGCACATCCATATATGCATAAGAGGGCATTTCCTCTTTGAGGTACGCATATCTTTTATAGATCTCAAGTACTTTATCTAACTCTAACTTTCTTGAGGATTTCGAGTATCCATGCCATAGAGTAAATGAGGGGATATTCCTATCAACTATGCCTATAACTTGGCTTGCAACACCGATAATCTTACCTGGGAATATTGTAGTGCCTGAGGCAAACTTTGCTAGATCTCCAATGAAGGATCCTAGCTCCATGAATCCTGTATCTACGACGACGTCATCTACTTTAAACTTAATAGACCCTAACGTAAGCTTTACGTCTGTTATTGCGACATTCGGACCTATCAGTACCCACTCACCTATATAAGATGTGCGAAGAAATGTATACGGCATTACATCACTATATCCTTGAATTATTGTTTGTTCAACATATCCGCTAATCGTAGTCTTTGGACCTAAAGAGCAATTGCTTACATGACTATGGTCATTTATTCTACAACCCCTTGCTATGTAAGATGGCCCTTCCACATAGGCAAAATCCTCAATAACGGCTCCTCTCTCTATGACTATAGGGCCACTCTTATCATTAAGAACTGCTTTCTCACTTACCTCTCCAGCACAATATGTTTTACTATTTCCTTGTCTAAAACTAGTAATATCGCTCAAAGATAAATCAAGTTCGATAAGCTTTTTATTCATGTCTAGAAGATCCCACAAAGCTCTAATTAGCATGGGTTTACTGACTTCAACTACTTCAACTGAGCGCTTAAGAAGATTCAGAACTTCATCTCCTAGTGGTCTTGAAAGAACTTCACCCATCTCCTTCACTATACGCCTACTCAATTTGATTAGCAATATCTCTCTTCCATGAGTTAATACTAAATTGCTCTTAGGAATTGAGATTATGTTGAGTATATCATCCGTCAGTATCAATCTGCCATTTATCAATATTAGCTCCTCATCAGGATATGGTATTTCATTAATCTTATACCTTCTAAGAATCCTGCTATATGGCTCTGCTAGTTCATTTCTTACTAGAAGTAATTCTAACGAATTCGTAAGTCCTGCCTTCTTTAATGTCGCTTCTATCCTCTCCCTTAATGTATAAATACCACTTCTTAATTCGAATACGGGCCTTGTGTACGTGAGTGGGATAAGATATTCTGCATAACCATCCTCAAATAAGCCAAACAATTCTATCACTCCTTCTTCTGTTAAAATCTACGTCCTTATATATCTAGCTGACCACCATAAAGGATGAAAGTATCCTTCTAAGGGTTAAGCAATGCTAAAATTAGATCAGAGATTATATAAAGAACTTGTGTGGAGAATAAATAGGTAATCGTACTATGTAAACAGGGGGATTAGATGAATAAGCTCCTTCTCTGGCTTAATATATTGCTCATTATCCTAATGATAATCATTCCATGGCTATACTATCCTAAACTTCCTTTAAGCGTTCCAAGTCACTGGAATCTCAAAGGAGAAATAGACCATTACTCGACGAAATTAAGCTACATTATAACCCTTTCATTGCTCATGCCTATGACTAACATAATTCTCCTGATAATCTATGCTGTAAGATGGCCTTTAATTCAGAAGTATCCTTATGCAATAAGCCGTAGCATAATCTTCATTACTTCTAAATATTTTTGATTACTTTTAATCACTTTCCTTGATTACTATCACCTTTACTTTCTCTCCATGTAGCTTCTTCAACTTCTCCTGATATTCCTTTGGAGGATATATCAAGTACTTCTCACCAGTCTTAACAACCTTCGCCTCGAAGACGTATATAAACCCCACCTAGATTCACCATTTATATTTTTGGACACTAAAACTTATAAATCTGTATGCTAACAATATTTATGGTGTACACCCGATGAGGGCGTCTATCTCCCTTGTAAGGGAGATGCCTGAGGGGGTGTACTATAAGACATTAAAAGCTAGAGCAGAAGTTGTTAATAGTAATATCAACGATTTACTATGGGATTTGCACCTATACAAATATACCCTTCAAAAATGTATAGACGCCTTATGGGAATTAGATAAAATTCCGAGGAAGAGTCAAGTACATCAACTATTCTACTTAATGCTGAGAGATCATGGTTTTAGAGCACACGTAGCTAGGAACATCTATTCAACAGCTCTAGCACTAGTGAAATCAGCTAGAGAAAATAATGGTTCTAAACCAGTTATAAGAAGGATGACAGCTAGACTAGATTATCAGGACGCAAGAGTAAATATAGATAATCATGTTGTAAAGGTTATCCTCAGAGACAAGTGGTACATGCTAAGAATTGTTCATAGAAGAGAGTACATGGAGAAGTTCAAGGGTTTGGGATGGAAAGAGATTCACCTAAAGTACTCTAATGGAGTCCTCTATGTCAACATAGTGTTCGAGATTAGGTATAAACCCTACGCTCCTAAAGGTGTAGTAGCCCTAGACGTAAATCTAAGACAAATAGTAAGTTATGATGGTTCTGATATTAGAAGATACAAGACAAGGTTCATTAATGCATTAAGCAAGAAGGCTAGAGCTGAAGAGCTACAGAAGAAGTATCCTAAGAGATGGAGGTATAACGAGAGAATTTTGAATAGAATTAAGAAACTGCATAAGAGAGCTAAAAACATAGTAGTTGATTGGTGTAGGAAGTTTGCGAAAGAAATAGTTCTAAAAGCGGAAAAGCATAACTACGCTATAGTTCTTGAAGACTTGAAATATCTGCGTGAAAACGTGAGTAAGAATAAAAACACTATTACTTGGAAGCTAACCATGCTCGCTTATAGGAAGCTACAAGAAGCAATAATAAGTAAAGCTATAGAGTACAATACACCGATACTGTTTATTAATCCTAGAGGCACTTCAAGTATATGCCCTAGATGTAGTGCTAAACTATCCTACACTCATAGATTGGCGGTATGCAGTAAATGTGGCTTTGTAGCTGACAGAGATAGAATTGGAGCTATGAATATTTGGTTAAGATTCATATATGCGTATGCTGGGGAGTATGGGTCTCCCCAAAGTGCTCCCGCTATGAAGGATGAAGCCCGACGGAGCGGGAGAATAAAGGATGAGGGGATGAAGATAATAATCAGAAGTATTCAAAATAATTAAAAATATCATTCAGACCTGAACCCTACCAGCGATGGCAATGGTATTAGGTAGTGAACGAATTCCAGAGAGCGTTAAGAGGAGATTAATAGAGAAGATGTTCGATATAGTACTCTTGATAGGTGCTTACATGCTTGGTTTAGAGATCATCATATTGCAAGGTTCCTTATGTGGGAAGATCAACTCTGTACTACTTACGGTGTTTACAATAGTAGGAACGATAGGGTTAATTATTGTAACTCTCATGGCTTACAGGCAATACTATATCAAGGAGATAAAGCCTATTAAAGAACATAATCGAGCTTTGGACTCTGCATAAACGTATCTCCTACTACATTTAAGGTAAGCGGAAAATAGTGAAAATTACCACGTCTTAAACTCAAAATGCGGTGTAAATTTCTAGCTTAAAATCAGCAAAATTTAATAATCTGATTAACAATTGCTTAGATTGTGATTGATCACGAGGTCGCTATCTCCAATAAGGAGGCTTTTTATTTCTTCACGATAATAGTTTAGTATTTTTACAACTGATATGTGTTGATCGCTAATAGTTATCCTAATGCTAACAGACTCATCCAAATTTTAAACATTATTAGAAACTTTGAGATGGTCAGCCCGGGAATAAGTCAGCATCTAGTCTCAGACCACCAGGCGGGGCATCATCCCAACTCTTATCTCAACTCAGTGAGATATATTAATTATCGTCTACCTTTAGCTACATATCTATTGTAGTACCATTGTGTTACCCATTTCCAGAAATATAGCAATATGGCCAATAATAGAAATGAAGTCCCATTACGAAAAATAGCTCTTACTATTAGAGAGCCTATATTCACTCGCAATATTACGCGATCTATAAATATCATCAAGCCTATTAGCGATGCCCAGATCAAGCACATAAGCATAGCTAAATGAAGTGTTCTCACTATCTGACCTTTCATATCCATTCATCTCCTATCTTGGAATTAATAGAGCCGTTAATATGGCTAAAATAAAGGCTACAACCTGTAGGATAAGTATACACTTAACGATATCTGGCTCCTTTGCTCCTTCAGCTCCTGCAATTAATCTGACAAGCGTTATTGGTGCTTTAGGATTTCGTGAATCGACTATTGTACCATCCTCCTTAACCCTAGTAGGTCTTGGGAATTCTCTATGCTCCTTTAAGCCTTTAACGAAAGCTATTACATAAAATGCGTTCATTATATGCGGAAAGAGAGCCACGAGAGCCACTATTTCTAGTTTTGCTAGTAAAGCAATAGCACCTATAGCAGCACCTACGCTTAAGCTTCCGCTATCACCACTAAAAACTTTTGCAGGGTATATATTGTAAGGTAAATAACCTAAGATTGCTAAAAGCAGTATTATGCTAAGAATTATCCCTATCTTCCTTCCTAAAATTAATGAGGATATTAAGAGCGATAACGTAACCATGGCAGTTGTTAGGGGCATTACACCATTCAGAACATCCAGCATGTTCACAGCATTAGCGGGTCCTGCTATAATTAATGGTAAAAGCAACCAATAAGTTATAGTTAGGCGAAGTCGCCCTATTATAGGAACCTCTGGTCTTCCAAACGTGAAGACTTCAGGCTTTAATAATACTAAAGAGGCTATCGGTATGAACGATAAAAACGAGAGACCTGCCTTTACTAAGCCTTTAAGTACTATAAAATCATCAACAAGACCTATCAATAGAGTCAGTATAACGGTGAGCATAAAAGCAATTATATGATATTTATAATCAGGAAATAAATGTAGCGCAATAATAGATCCTACGACAACTCCGACTACTATGGCGGTACCACATGATGTGGGGATTTCTGGCTTTTCAGGTTTATGTACATCTATTCCAACATGTCTAATAGATTTCATAAATGACGCTAGAAGCCGTGTAGTAATAAATGCTACTAGGAATGAGACTGAGCTTACTATGAGTACACTAAGAAACATATGTAATACCCCCTTATTCTTATATTGAGGGATATATAAG
>Ga0190363_1001873_pt1 | contig 12357 bp, 12 predicted proteins | sample 48721867_MG_FD_161272 | JGI IMG/M metagenome (GOLD analysis project Ga0190363, IMG submission 161272) | Hydrothermal vent microbial mat bacterial communities from Southern Trench, Guaymas Basin, Mexico - 4872-18-6-7_MG | ecosystem: Environmental > Aquatic > Marine > Hydrothermal vents >...
CTCGCAGTTCCCATCCCTCTGAATCCAAGGAGATTGTACACTTCCTCTATCTCTACCCCCATTTCTCTCTCCACGATAAAAGCGGTCAAAGCTTTGTGTCCGGGAGCATTGAGATCGGTTCTTGCGTAGATTAGGTAAAAATCAGCAGTTTTGCCTCCTGCGATGAATCTCTTCATACCATTCAAAACCCATTTGTTTCCCTTTTTCTCGGCTTTCGTTGTTGTTCCAAAGAAGTCACTACCTCCCCTTGGTTCCGTTAACCCCTCGGCGGAAACTTTCTTTCCTTGAATTATTGGCTTTAAAAACTCCTCTTTTTGCCATTCGCTTCCAAATCTGTAGATAGCTTCTCCAACTATGCTCACCATTGCGTAGGTGCAACCTATACCCATTCCAAGGACTCCAACCTCCTCTACCGCTACCGTTTCAGCTGTCCATGTCATCCCTCTCCCGCCGTATTCTTTAGGAAATCTTAGACCAAGTAAATTCCTTCTTGCTGCCTCCTTAAGGAATTCGTAAGGATAATCTACCTCATTAGCGTCCATTTTTCTAAGCAGCTCCGGATCCACACTGTTAACAAGATCTTTTACCTCATCTCGAAGTTTTATTTCCTCCTCGGTACTCAAAAAATCATTTTCAAGCATTTTACACACCTCTATGCACTAATATTCTTTACCACAACTGCAAACTACTTATCTGTTACCTTTTACCACTTTACCCTACATCTCAAAAGTGATGTTTGGATCCTACTGGGCTGAGCTCTTCGGTTATCATCGCTAACCCTTTAGAGGATATCGCAAGACTTACCCTTCCAATTCGCAAAGTTTTAATGTTGGGAACTAAAAAACAAAATAGGTTTCTTCGAAAAAACACGTTGTTGACTTGGATTTGAAAAAGATCTGAGGAGTTGGATTGCCAATGAAAAAAATAAGATTCCCGGATGGGTCTGAGGCTTTAATAATCATGGAGGATGAGCGAACAGGGGCAAAACTACTGGATAGGAAGCCGGATAAAAACCAGCTCATGTGGCTTAGCCTCGGTAAGTACGAGGTAGTGGATGAGTTCACTCTTGAAGAGCTGGAGAAGAGACTTGAAGAGAAGGAAAAACAGAAAGAAAGAAAAGAGGAGAATTCAGAGTAAATTTTTTAAACATTTTTGGTCAATTCTGTTGTCGGTTCGACAGATTATTACTATCATTAATAAATGAAAAGAGAAATATTTATATTCTTGATAACGATTTTCTTTGGTGGTGCTTATGAAAAACGTATTCATTGAGGAAGTTCATCACACTCCAATTGAGGAGCAGCAAATTGAAATCGTTGAAAGGAAAGGAATGGGACATCCCGATAGCTTAGCCGATGGCATAGCTGAGGCGATGAGTAGGGCATTGAGCAAGGAATACCTAAAAAGGTTCGGCTATATTTTACATCACAACACCGATGAGACACAAATTGTCGCTGGTAGGGCACATCCAGAGTTTGGAGGTGGAGAAATAATCGAGCCAATCTATATCCTGCTTGTCGGTAGAGCAACAAAATTTTTCGACGGAGTTCACATCCCCGCTGATAAGATTGCATTAAAAGCCGCTAAGCAATATGTAAGGAATATCATGCATGAGCTCGATCCGGAAGGTGATGTCGTTTTCGATGTGAGGATTGGAGAAGGAAGTACAGATTTGAAAGAGGTTTTTAAGAGGAGCAATCACATACCACATTCAAATGACACCTCTTTTGGTATAGGATTTGCTCCCTTCAGCGAAACCGAGAGGATAGTTTACAATGTAGAGAGGAAGATTTACGACGAATTCAGAAGGGAGAACCCGGCGATCGGCGAGGATATAAAGGTGATGGGCCTAAGGGAGAAAGATGAGATAAATCTAACGATAGCATGTGCCTTTATCGGGAAATATCTCCAGAATATAAAGGAATATGTTTCACTGAAGGATGAGCTCAAAAATTACGTTAGCGATATCGTCTCTGAATACACCGAGAGAAAGGTGAACGTGAGCGTAAACGCCGCAGATGACTACGATAGCAAGATAGTTTATTTAACAGTTACAGGCACTTCAGCTGAGAATGGGGATGATGGGAGTGTAGGGAGAGGCAACAGGGCAAACGGACTGATAACTCCCGGCAGACCAATGAGCATGGAGGCGACAAGCGGCAAGAACCCCATAAATCATGTTGGGAAGATCTACAATTTACTCGCCACGCTCATTGCAAGGGATACGGTTATGGCGGTTGAGGGGATAGAGGAAGTTTACGTAAAGATCCTCTCGCAGATAGGGAAACCGATTGATGAACCCTACGCCTTAAGCATCCAAGTTCTGCCAAAGAAGGGCTACGATGTTGAGAAGCTGGAGAGCAAGATCAGGATAGTCGCTGAGGAATGGTTGGCAGATGTGACCAAGATTACGGATATGGTGATTAGCGGGGAGCTCAACACTTTCTAATCTATTTTCTGATTCTTGGATTGTTCTTCCTGAGTTTTAAGTTCTTCACATATCCACTTTCACCCAGATCAAAACCTCTATTAACACCAGTTTCAAAGGATTAATGTGGCTGTTAACTGTGCGGTCTGCAAGGGGAACCTGCTTTGCGGAAGGCAGAAATGTCCCCTCCTTCAGAAGTTTCAGTTTCTAAAAACCATAGACTTAAAGCCCGGAAACATTGAAAAACCAACTCCACCCTCCGCGTTTGTTGGTAGAATGGGCTACCCTTCTGTTTTTGTTGGACCGTTAATCTCCACAAAATCTGAGGATCCAGAATATCTGGACTCTCCTTGGTTGTGGGAAGGAAACGTTGAAGATGTAATAGGCCTTCGAATGTCCCTACTGAGGGGTGTTAAAAGGCTGGGAATTGAATCAGCCTCAGATCCTGATAAATTTCTTCTAAACATCCAGGAGGCGACTGCAAGCGTTAGGCCAGTTAGCTTGGACGCGGAAGTTGATAGGATCATCAGAAAACCAACCTTTGGCGACACGATTCAGCCGATAGGAATCTCAGCCGGAATAAAAAGAGTTGAGCTCTCCGAGAACCCAAAAATCCCAGCCAAGGTTGAAAAGGCATACTATGATGATTTAAAGTCCGTTGAAGCTGTTAAATCCCTTTTTGATTCGGGTTTCTCTACCTATTATCTCCAGAAAATCTTCTCCCTTGGAATGTTAGGAATGCAGAATAAAAGGAAGCTCGTCCCAACGAGATGGAGCATAACAGCTGTCCATGACATTCTGGGGGAGGAGATAAAGAAAGAAATCGCTCTCTATCCGGAGATAGGTGAAACCCTGCTTTTCAGCTATGAGCATTTCGGAAATCACTTTGAAATCATCTTTAGTCCTGCTGAGTTCAGCTTTCAGCTCGTGGAAATCTGGATAAAGAAGAGCTTCTGGAGTCCAGAAAAAACATGGATAGGCTATGATGGCGAAGGCATACTTCCCAAAAGGGATTACTCAAATCTTTCTGGAGGCTATTACGCTGCAAGACTTCCGGTTCTGGAATACATGCGTAAGATTGGAAGAAAAGCTAGCGTCATCGTTCTCAGAGAGATCTCTCCCTCCTACTATGCCCCCCTTGGTGTGTGGGTCGTGGAAGAGGGTGTAAGGAGGGCTATGAGTAAGGATCCGCTTAAGTTCGACAGCTTTGATGAAGCTTTGAGGGTTGCAGCTGCGAATCTGAAAACGGATTCAAGTCTGTGGGCGTATAAATTAAAGAAAAGTATTCAGACAACTCTGGGAGCATTCTTCAGTTGAAGGATTCTCAGTTGAGGGAGTTGGCTTAAACTGTCTAAAAAACTCTTTAACTACTTAAAAACTCCTCCAACTCCTTCTTTCGTGGTAATCCAGTTCTGGCGCCAACTTTTTGGATGTTTTTCGATGCCACCCAGTTTCCAAGCTTTCCGCAATCCTTCAAATTCAACTCCTTGATGTAACCGTAGAGAAATCCTGCATTAAAAGCGTCACCAGCTCCTGTAGTATCAACGGCTTTTGAAGAGAATGCTGGGATTTCATGCTCCTCGCTGCTATCAACGACGTAGCAACCTCTCTCCCCCATTTTAACGGCCACGATCTTGCAACCCATCGAAATTATCTCTCTGCAGGCATCTTTGTAGTCCAGATCCATCAGGAGCTCTATCTCGCTCCTGTTTGGTAGGAAAATGGCGGAATTCTTTATTATTGTTTCCAGCTCTTTCATACCCTTTTCAACGTAAATCATTCCCGGATCGAAGCTTATCTCAGCTCTAATCGTGGTAGCTATCTTCTTCTGACTTTCAAAGGATTCAAGTCCATTTTTACAGATGAATGATGTGAGATGAATCAGCCTTGCATTCTTTACAGCATCGAGGTTAATTTCCTCAAACCCTATCGTGTCGTTGACTCCCGGATCAACGAGAATGGCTCTGTGTCCGCTGTCGTCAACAAAGATCATGGCACTCCCACTTCTACCATCACTCTTTATGATCGCGGAGGTATCTACACCTTCCCTTTCAAAGTCTGCAAGCAGGATTCTGCCCTCCTCATCGCTGCCCACTTTCCCTATGAACCCCGTTTGAATTCCAAGCCTTGCAAGGCCGACAATCGTATTGGCTGCGCTTCCACCCGGATGCATTTCCAAGCTTTTCACGAATCCCTCTTCATCCTTCCCCGGGATCTTATCGACCCTGTATATCTTATCTAAGTTTAAAGCTCCAAATCCGACAATCATCAAACCACCCGTAATTTAATTCGAATTTAGTTTACCCCAGTTTTCCGGCTTCTCCCCTTAAGGTTTCCCTCATTCTTAGCGAGTCTGCAAGTATGCTCAGATAATCCCCGTCTATCCATTGAAATATTGTTTTCGAATTCATCAACCCATCGGCGATTCTTTCATCTATGAGCTCATATATCTTTTCTTTTTCTTTCATGCTCGTATATAAGTCTATAAGCCTTTTTACCCCATCAAAGCCCAGCAAAATGAAAGATTCAATCGCTGCTGCTTCAGAAAAAGCGGAATCACTGATTATCGCAAGGTTGGATCGCATCAGAGAGTATTCATTCCCGTTAAACGACACTGCAAGCCCTTTTCCTTTAACCCATCCCAACATCTCAAAATCCGAGATGCTATCGCCGATGGCTATTAGGTTTTTTGTAGCTGAAGAGTATCTTTTTACGATCTCAAGCTTTCTTTTGCCTCCTATAACTTCTATTTCTTTCATGATTTCCTGGACTTTTCTTGTAAAGCCGCTTTCCCCCCAAAAGATTCTATCCAGAAAGCTTATCGTCTCGAAACCCGAGATTACTCTCCTATTCTCAACATCAATTCTGATTTCAGGCATTTTTGAAATCTTTTCAACGATGTTTTCAGCCTCAAGTCTGTCTTTTTCGTTGAAAATTGAGGAAAATCTTTCAACATCAAATTCAGTTCCGTAAAGATAACCCTCAACTCCGATTTTTTTGGCCGTAGTTTCCAAATACTGGATGTAGCTCGTCGAAATCACAACCGGCTTGAATTTTTCTTGGAGGATAGAGATAGCTTTTTCTGCATCTGGAACGTAATTCGCTGTTTCCTTTGCCAGCTTTTCTAGTGCTGCTGGGGTTACGTCATGGGCAGCTATGAAAGGAGCGAGCAACTTTAGCGTGTCTCCCGCATGGTAGTCCTTCATCTTTTTTATGTAATAGAGGTAGTCGTCGTACTGACTCAACCTCTCGAAAAACCTTCGATTTCCAAGAATCCTGTTTGAAATTTCGAGGGCAAAGTCTGTGGTAATCCATGGCCCCTCCCAGTCAGTGAAAAAAAGCTTTGTATTCGTGTCCACTGTATTCAATGTGTCCAGTGTATTCGGTGTGGCTATCGTTCTTTCCATGTTCCTTTCCATGCTTCCAAAACAATTAAATATTTATTAAGGTTTTGTGATGCTCAGTTAGGGGGTAAATTCAATGACATTTTACACTGAGGAAAGGATGAAAAACTGGGTTGACAGGATAAACGAGCAAGAACTTGATTTTGAGAGTGCAGAAAGCTTTGAGGTATTTGACAAGATGATAGAGGATTTTGTCGTTGCATGTATGTATCTGATCAGGTCGGTTAAAGACAGAGAAATCCCAAAAAAGGATGCCCTGATGGAGCTTGAAGAAGTATCAAAAATATTTGAGAAGAAGTTCTCATTCAACGACCAGTTCAAGAGAGAATTCTTCGAATTCTCAAGAGAGAGCATGAGAACAATTCTGGCAGCTTCCAAGCTATATTTGGAGGGGAAGGTTAGTAAGAAGGACTTCAAAACCCTTCTGGAGGAAGCTGTGAAGAAGGAGAAGGAAGGCGATCTGGATTCAGCTTTTGAGCTTGTGGCAAAGATGGGAGCGAAGATTCTTGCTGGGGAAAAGCTACCTGAGCTCGATGCTCCTGATGATGAGTTTGTAGTCCTAAACTGGCTGGATGGAGTTGATGCCATCAACACAGTTGTTCTTCTTTCGGAAATAGATGCTTCCGAGATCGAAGAGGAAGACTAGATGCTTGAAATAGCTCTAAGGTCTAGTCTTCTCAACTTTAAATTTTAGAATCAAATGAGAGATGAAAAACCGGTTATCAAAAAGGGGGAGGATAAAGGTAGAGCAGATAAGATAAAGACAGATGAGATAAAGCAAGAGAAAATCAGGAAGATAAAGTTTGATCTACCTCCTGAAGTTTTGAATTCGGTTAAGAATGGGATTTCCTATGAATTGTACAAGAGTCTACTGTTAACATTTGGCAAGAGGGGAGAAAAGGCTTTTAACTATCTGAAAGAGGACAGGATAAAAAAATACCTCGATTTTTTCGTGGTGGTTGGTGAAGAGGAGTATATAGTCGAGGACGAATTTTGCACATGCAACGATTTCCAGATAAATCTGAAAGGGCGCGCTCCCTGTGCCCATATAATAGCGTTGAAAATTTCAAAAATGTTGAAACACTACAAAAAGTTCAATCTGTATTACGTCGACTACATGGAAAATCGAAAGGTAAAGAGGAGAGAGGAAAGGAAAAAGAAATAGTGCAGGGCAGGTGTTTGAGATGGAGGATAGGGGAGAAATGGACAGGAAAGAAACAGAAATGAATCCCGATTCGTTCACAATCAAAGCCCTTGGAAAAGTTGTGGAAAACAACAGAATCGTAATCTTTCCTGAATACGAGGACGCGATGGATGGATTGGAGGAGGGAATGCTTATCTGGGTTCTATACATCTTCCACCTTTCTGGAGAGAAGCTCAAAGTCCATCCCAGAGGAGATATCAGCAAGCCTTTGAGGGGTGTTTTCTCCACGAGAAGTCCCTACCGCCTTAACAGAATCGGGATGTCCGCTACCAGAGTTAGAAAAATTGAGGGAAGTCAGATAGTTGTGGAAGAACTCGATGCTCTGCCGAACTCTCCTGTTATTGATATAAAACCGTATTCGGAGGTGTATGACTTGCCTGGAGGAAGTGTTCTTTCTCGAGATGCAATCCTCAAAAGAATTAGAAACGAAAACCTGATTTCCGACTATATCGATCTAGAAAAACAGCTTCAGCCCAATGGCTTCGATTGCACTCTGAAGGCTGTTGGGAGGCTTAAAGGGGAGGGAAAGCTGGACTTCGATAATTCAGAAAGAAAGCTGCCAGAAGTAGAACTCATCGATTTTGATGAGAAGGGATGGGTATACCTTGAAAAAGGAATTTACAGGGCTTACATAAATGAAGTTGTAAAGCTTGGCAACGACATCATGGCCTTTGGAAGGCCGAGATCCTCTTTGGTTAGGGCTGGAGCGAATCTCTTAACCGCTGTATGGGATGCCGGCTATAGCGGAAGAAGTGAGGTAGGATTGGTAGTTTACAATCCAAAAGGGATTCATCTGAAAAAGAATGCGAGGATTCTGCAACTTGTATTTGTGAAGCTTTCCGAACGAACTCAGCCTTACAACGGAATTTACAGCGGTGAGAACATCTGAAAATCTGAAAATCCTGAAATCTTAAAAATCTGAAAGTAGCGATACAATGAAGAGGTTTCATGCAGATATCTTGCTCCTCTCAATTGCCCTTATCTGGGGTTTGACATTCCCACTGATAAAGATAGCTTTGGATTACATTTCTCCCTTAACTTTTAATTCTATAAGGTTCTTTATCGCTACCCTTCTTTTCCTGCCTTTTTTGTTCTTTAACAACAATGGAAGCCGGAGAGACATCCTTGTTGGGGTAAAAATAGGGATTGCCGTTTTTTTAGGCTACACCTTCCAGACGATTGGACTTGAACTGACAACTGCAACGAACGCTGGTTTCATAACCTCCACCTACGTCGTTTTCACACCATTGATCGCTTACCTCCTTTTCAGACATAAGGTTACGAAGGTAGAACTCCTCTTCCTCCTTACAGCCTTTGCTGGTCTTTACCTTCTTTCGGAATTCACGGGAAAATTCAACCTTGGAGATCTCCTTATCCTTCTCTGTGCCATAGCATTTGCCTCAGAAATAGTCCTAATTTCCCATTATTCCCGCTTGAACGATCCAACATTTCTTGCATTTGGGCAGATTCTTGCTGTGACTATGTTTTCAACTCCTCTGGCATTGGCCATTGAAAGGAAGCTACACTTCAGCCAGGAGGTCATTCTCGCCCTACTAATAACTGCCGTTTTCGCCACAACGCTTGCTAGGATAGCCCAGAATAATGCCCAAAAGTTCACAAGGCCCAGTGATGCGGCAATAATATTCTCGATGGAGGGTGTCTTCTCACACTTTTTCGCTATCTTTATGCTTGGTGAGGTTTTGTCTCTGACCCAATACATCGGGGCTGGAATGATCGTCTTATCCGTTATAGCGATCTCCATCTATGATTGATAGAAGGTGGGATGGAGCCCCAAATCTTCCTCAAATTTATCATCATTTAATCGGCACAAAATTAAAATACCTAATTATCAATCTATTCCTATGAGATCATTCGATTTCAGAGCATTTGGCGGGAAAAAATCGCCGATAATCTTCCTGTTGGGTATTATAATCATTTTAACTGCTACTATTTTACCGGTGGCATCTTTAACCGTTTACGAATTCAAAATTAAAGACAAAGAAATAGACTATGGTGAGAAGTTAGAGATTTCCATTGTGTTTGTTGGTGACGGAGTGCTGAGAATAAAGAATGTTGATAACGAAACTGTCACGCTTTTTACGCTTAAAAAAGGCGGAGAATACACCTACGAGATAGATTCTGAAGGCTTGCTCTATCCGGGAGATTATTATGCTCAGGTTCTCGATGAGAACGGAAAGGAAGTTGTGAACGAATCCTTTAAGGTTATATCAACTTATACAGTTATAGTTGTCACTTTTGGAGAGGGGAAGAAAGCTCAATCCTACCTTTATGATATCCTAATAGTCCCAACAACTCTTAAACTCGGAAATAACACATTAGATGTTTTCTTTGGCTCAAATACCTATTCAAAAGGTGGAGCAGATGTTTATCTGGGAGTTCCTGAAGGCTGGAACAGTGAGAAGGTTAGATTGGACGAGGTGGATTTCAAGAACCATGTACAGCTTCCTGTTGTGGTGCCTGAAAGTGCCTATGGCTCCTATATCCTCACACTTCATGTTGATACAACCTTTGGGAAGTTCAATCGAAGCTTCGCCGTTACTGTCGAAGGTATCGCTCCAACCACGCCAACTCCCACTCCTACGCCTACCCCCGCTCCCACTCCAACCCCTACTCCTACGCCAACTCCTACACTAATGCCCACTCCAACTCCTGCATATACTCCTTCTCCGGTTATAACTTCGCCTGCCCCAGCTGAGACTGGTGGAATGGAGAATCAGTCAACCAATGAAACGAATAAAACGACTGAGCCGGAAAAACCAATTCAAATTCCGGGATTCGAAATTTATGTGGTAATTCTTGCTGTAGTCACGGCTTACGGAATTGCTGAACTTAGAAAGACCAAAAAGTAAACTCTCCTCTCAAGTTCTCCTTAACTCTTCAATTCCTTGAAAAGTTTTAAATTTGTTTTAACTATATATCGCTTAAAAATTTTGAATAGGTGTTGCTCATGTTAAAATCTGATTCAAGATTTGTTCTTACCTTCGATGTAGGCACGACGTCAGTAAAGTGTGCTGTTGTGGATTTGGAAAACTTCGAGTCCGTTTCAACCGCATCGACGAAGGCAGTAGTAGTTCATCCAAAAAAGGACTGGGCTGAAAAAGAGCCGGAGGTCCTTTGGAATAGCATTGTGGAGGTAGCGAGAAAAGCCGCGGAAGGATATGGAGATAGAATCGCTGGAATCATATTCGGGGCTCATATGGCGGGGGTGCTTCCCGTTGATAAAGAAGGAGAACCTCTAAGGAACATTATAACCTGGCTTGATGAAAGGGCTGCTGGACTGCCGGAAGATCTATGGAAAGGCTGGCTGAAAATCCAAGGCTACTGTATCTTTAAGGTTCTGAAGTTCTTGAGAATAACCGGGGGGGCCCCGAGCAAAACTGGGAAAGATGTGATTTCTAAGATAATCTGGATGAGGGAAAATGAGCCGGATGTCTTCAACAAAACCTTCAAGCTCCTGGATGTCAAGGGGTTCCTCATCAATCGATGCACGGGAGAATACGTAACAAGCCCGGATGAGGCAAACCTTTCGTGGCTCGCCGACACGCGCGGCGGAGAGGCAAAATGGTCGGAGAGCTTGCTGAAAGATTACAACCTCTCTCCAGAGCTGTTTCCTGAGATAAAGCTCTCAACCGAAGTGGCTGGGAGGCTGAAAGCTGAGGTTGCGAGGGAGATGGGTGTTAACGATAGCATACCAGTCGTCGTTGGGGCTGGGGACATACCTTCAGCAGCGATAGGGTCTGGAGCTGTTGGAGATGCCGAGTTGCACGTTTACATTGGCACAAGCGATTGGGTTGCTGGACATCTATCCAAAAGAAAAACTGACATCTCACATTACATAGGCAGTCTTCTCAGCGCTATTCCAGAAAAATACCTCTTAATTGCAGAGCAAGAAGTTGCTGCCGGATCACTAGAATGGTTTTTAAGGCTTATGGGAATGGAAGGTGAGTATGAGGAGGTTAGCAGGCTGGTTGAAAAAAGAAGGAGCAATCTGATGTTCCTGCCATGGCTTTACGGTGAGAGAGCTCCGATCGACGATCCCTACGTAAGAGGTGGCCTTCTCAACTTTAGCCTTGAAGATGATAGGGGAGAGATTCTAAGGGCTGTGATGGAAGGTGTAGCGATGAACATCAAATGGGCTTACTCATACACCGAGAAGCTTGCTGCAAAGATTCAGGAAGCTGTGAACATGGTTGGAGGAGGAGCTCTCTTCGATGCTTGGTGTCAGATTGTGGCAGATTCGATTGATAGGCCGATCAGGAGGATAAAAAATCCACAGGAAACGGGGATAAGAGGAGCGGCGGTCATCGCTGCGGTATCTCTTGGAGCGGTTAAAAGTTTTGAGGAGGCAGTATCTAAATTCGAAGTTGATAAGGTCTTCAAGCCTGACAAAGAGAACGTTACTTTCTACAACAAGAAGTTTGAGGAGTTTAAGGAGATTTACAAAAAGCTGAAGGATGTATATCGGAGATTGAACGAATAGTGGAGTGAGTATAAAGCGGTAAATGTTGCGAGTGGAGTGCGGGATTATCGTTGATCGTTAATCTAACAAACGGTCTAACACAATTCAACGCTCAGCCTGCTCAGACAGTAATCGAGTACTATCCTCATCCCTTTTGCAAAACTCACACCCAAAACAACCTCATCAATGCCTTTCGCGGTTTCTATAAATCCATCTCGGGAAATACCAAGTTCGGGAACTGTAACTTTCCCGTAGACACCTGAAGACTGGACTTTTGATCCATCTGGCAGTATTAAATCTCTCTGATGTAGGCTGAGTTGATGAAATTCAAGGTCTCTAAAAACGTCTTCAGGTATCAAAGCGAATCCTTCAAAGCCTGTATCCAAAATGGCAAAAATCGCTCCATTTGAAGGATACTTTCTAAACGTGAATGGGTTTTCAAGTACGATCTCCACGATTGGTATGTTGTTCAGAACCTCATTCAGGGTCATACCTCACCCGTGGAATTTCTATTTTTGCTATTTATTCTATTTACTCCGCTTAATCCGGTACCCGCTTCTTACTTTTGGCCTAATCGTCTCAGATGATATGATCCTTAAACCCCTCACGTCTATACCCTTCTCTCTCAACAGTTCGGCGAGTTCATCAAGTGATTCGGCCTCTCCAACAAGATCGTCTCCTTTATATGCCCTAAAAATCCTGTTTTTCTTCTCCAAGGAGGAAAGGTAGTTGTTAAGAGCTTCTTCTACGATCTTTGAAAGGGTACCTTTCCCAGAACCCCTTTTTACAACAGCGTCCCTTAACTTTCTTTCCACCTCATCACTCAGAACTATCGTCAATG
>Ga0190363_1001874_pt1 | contig 12353 bp, 12 predicted proteins | sample 48721867_MG_FD_161272 | JGI IMG/M metagenome (GOLD analysis project Ga0190363, IMG submission 161272) | Hydrothermal vent microbial mat bacterial communities from Southern Trench, Guaymas Basin, Mexico - 4872-18-6-7_MG | ecosystem: Environmental > Aquatic > Marine > Hydrothermal vents >...
GCAGCAGCTAAGCCACCTATCCTATGGAAGGGCTATTCCGGCAGTGCTGCCTGTAATGTTAGATGAACAGCGCGTTCACGGCATTTTTCGTTACCTTCAGGCGTAAGCTGTCCCTAGGACCGCTTAGAAGCAACTTCAGGGGGAGGACTGTGACGCATGGAAGGAACATTACTTTTCATTCTCTTCCTACGATAGATTTATATGGTTGTTCCTCCGTTTCTCTCACGGAAATTGCGAAAAATTGAATATAAAAGAACATGTTGCCAGGTTTGAATGGGTTCTAATGTTACATTAGTCAGTTCCATCCAGAGAAGTAGTATGAGGTGCTGCAGTTGCTATCAGACAGTAATATGACGGTCGAGAGAGGAGTAGATGGAGTTTTCCTTCACGGTTTCCGTGTAAGCGGATTCGGCGGCTTCCCCTCCAAGTCAGAGTGGTACATGCTTCCTAAGGGACCATTCAAGATCTCTGGACGTATGGGTGCTGGTAAAACATCTACGGCACGCCTTATCCTCTTCGGCTTGATTGGGGACCCCGAAATCGTAAAGGACTACCTCGTGGAGGCGAAGGGCGTAGTAGAGGTTGAACTTGAAGACCCCTTAAGCAAGGAAGCGAGGCTTATCAGGGTCGTCAGGGAGGTTGAGCGCTTACCTGACGGCTCCATATCCGTTAAGAGCCGCGTCTTAGACCCTAGCACAGGAAGGATAATTTCGGAGGATGGCGGGGTTCAGAGGTTCCTAGAGAAATTAACTGGTGAGCCTGTGCTGGAAGGACTTAAAGACGTTTTCATTTTGAGAAGCGACCTAGAGAAAAGCTATCAGCAGCTAAGGGAGAAGATCAGGTCTCTAACATGCCTTGACATAGTTGAAAGCTTGCAAAGCGACCTTGAGTCCCTCGCATCAGGTGCCGGGATGAGGTTTGAGGAGCTGGAAAACGAGCTTTCAAGCTTTGAGGAGTACTTGATAGAGGAAGGGTTCAAGGCGCCTAGTAGATCCAGAAGCCTATCCGACTACGCTAGACGGCTTAAAGTAGCATTCTCAGAGCTTATATCTAAGTGGAGCCGAGAGGTGGACGAGCTCAAAGGGGAGATAGAGGCGGTGGACAGGGAGCTCGAGTCCCTAACAGCTAGACTTAACGAGTTAAACGTCAAGAAGAGTAGCTTGGAGAACTTGGCTAGTAACATTAAGGTGAAGGAGGAGCAGATAGAGCTCATGAGGAAGGCTTACGAGGATGCTGCGAGGCGTGTGGGCCAGCTTGAGAAAGAGGTAAGCCTGCTGAGGGATGACCTCAATAGGTCTGAGGAGAAAATAAGGAGAACCGAAGCCGAGGTGGAATCGCTTTCTAAAAGGCTTGAGGTCGTGGAGTCCGAGCTGGCAGGGGAGAAGCCGGAAGGGGACAGGGGAGTGTACGTTGAAAGAGAGAAGCAGCTTGCCGAAGCGGTGGCTAAGCTCAAGCCGGAACTGGAGAGATTAAGGGAGCAGATAAGGGTTAAGAGGTTCAACCTTGATAAGGATCGCATTTCACTCCAGAGGCTCCTTGAAAACTATGCTTCCATGAGGGAGCGGATTAAGGATCTGCCTGAAAGCATAGATGACGCATCAGCACTAGTAGCCATCAGGGAGAAGTTCTCCGATGAGCTGGAGAAATCCGTTAAGCCGTCCCTGTCATCCTTCTCCTCGGAAATACGCTTCCTTAAGGCCTTCAAGTCTTGGCTTGAAAGGAAGGGGTTCTGCCCCCTATGCAATGTTGAAATAGTTAACCTTTCCAAGGAGATGCGTGAGCTGGAAAAGCACATAAGGGATGTGGAAAAGCAGGTCAAGCGCCTCCAGGTCCGGCACAGGGAACTGCTGGAAGTGCTTAAGGACATGGATAAGGCTATAGAGCTTCAGAGAAGCTACATGGAACTTAAGGAGTCCATTGCGTCCAAGGAAAGGGATGTTGAAGGGCTAAGTAAGCGCGCGAGGGAGCTGGAGGAAAACCTTAAAACCTACGAGTTGAGGCTGGAGTCCGTTAGGAGAAAGCTTGAAGGAATGGATGAAGCGGTTAAAGAGCTTGAAAAGGAGCGTTTCAGGCTTAAAACGGAGATTGAGAGGCTTCAGAGGGAGCGGGAGGAAAGCATAAGGGTTAGAGAGAACTTGAGGAGGAGGCTAGCTGAAGCCGAGAAGCAGCTGGTGGAGGCGAGGGGGAAAGAGGAAGGCATGAAACGTGAACTCGAAGAGGAAGAGAGGAAGCTCGAGGAGTTAAAGCACACATACTCAAGGGAAAACTATGCGTCGCTGAGAAGGGAGGCTTCAGAACTGAAGAGAAGGATCAGCTTCCTGAAGGCTTCAAGAGAGAAAATGACGGAAGAGGTTAGAGCACTCGAAATGAAGCTGGAGCGCTACTTAACACTCGCCAAGGAGCTTGAGAAAAGGGAGAGCAGGGTGGTGTCCTTGGAAAAAACTGTTAAGCTGGCAGGCTTAGCCGCCAAGTTCCTGAAGAACCTTGAGGAGGAGGCTAAGAAGGAGTTCTCAAGAAGGATCTCTAAGGACCTTCCAAGGGTAGGCGAGCTCTTAGGCATAAAGGGGTTCAAAGTCGACACGGGAGTTCTGGAAAGACTGGTCTTAGGTAGGAAGGTTTCCCAGAAGGTTCACACCCTAAGCGACGGGGAGTTCATAACCCTCCTATCCCTCGTCTCAGGCCTCTTAGGAGCTTGGAGCGGCGGCAAGAGGAAGCGCTTCCTGATACTGGACGTGCCGTTAGACGAGGAGACGGCGGCGAGCCTTTCAAAGATCTTGAAGGAGATGAATTGCCTCCAGCCTGGATTCATATTCTCCAAGCCCGGACCGTTAACCGTTGAGCCCCTCTAAAGGTGTTGTAAATTGAAGAAGTCCATGAAAGACGTTGTCCCGTACTTTAAGGCTTTATCCCATCCGACAAGAGTAGAAATATTAAGGGAAATCTTCGACAAAAAAGTAGCTAACCCTAAGTGGATGAGGAAGAAGACTGGTAAGTCGTCTAAGTACGTTTACGATCAGCTTAGGTTTCTCGCCAAGCCAGACCTTGGAAGCGTCCTCAAAGCCGTACATTTAGGGGTTGTCTTCCTCCTAAACAAGATGTTAAAGCTGAAGTTAGTCGACGTCGATGACGGATCAGTCGTGACGTTCGGTGACATGTCAGTTGAGCAGCTCGCCAAGCTAGGCTTCGCGTTGTCCCACGAGAAGAGAGCAGAGATCTATGACATGTTGCTTGAAGCCCACCAGCGTGGTCAAACCCTCTCCTTTACCACCATATCAAAGGCTATAGGGCTTGAAAGGTGGAGGGTTGTGCAGTTATGCCATCAACTCGCAGAAGCAAACATAGTCGAGATAATAGGGGATCACGACGTCAGGCTAAAGAAGAAGGTGGAGCTTGAAGTCGAGGAGGTCGAGCTGAAACCGCACGAAGTCCTCTTAACAATGCTGGAAATAGGATTCTAGCCTCAGGCATCCCCACCCAGCCCCAAGATCTCCGCCGCGTTTCCTCCAAGTATCCTCTGCTTCTCCCACTCCCTGACGGGCAGCTCCCTGATCTTATCTATCTCCTTCACCGGGTCACCCATGGGAATAAAAGGCGAGTCGCTGCCGTAAACGATCCTCTCGCAGCCGATCCTTTCAAGGGCGTACACAACCCTCCTCTTAGATGCACCCGACGTCTCCAAGTACACGTTGTCAAACTTCTTGGCAAGCCTCACGGCATCCTCAACGTAATTTCCACCCATATGAGCTAAGACCAGTGTAAACCCCTGATAGGTGTCAAGCACGTCGTAGAAATGTGAAGGGTCCGCATAGTCCGGGTCGCTCCTCCATATTTTACCTGAATGGACTAGAACGGGGATCCCCAGCTTCGACGCTACCCTCCATATTTCAGGTACATCTTGAGGGCGGAAACCTTGGTGGAGAGGGTGAAGCTTTAACCCCTTAAACCCATCAAGCTTGACATGACCCAAAAGTTGAAGGTGGGCATCGTCTGCGTGCGGGTCAACGTTGCAGAACCCGATGAAAAGGTCTGGCCGAAGCTCAACCATCGCCTTTACCACACCGTTAAGGTACGTGTAAAAGGTCGACATCACGCAAAGGCTTATCCCCCTCAGCTTCATCCTGTACTCGAAGTACCTGCAAAGGCGTCTAACACCCAGCTTTAACCTTAAGTGTTTAAGAGATCGGTAAGTGAGCTCTATTGACCAGTAGTCTCTCCAATTAAAGGTTTTCCCGTCGCCATGGTTAAAGTATGGGTGAACGTGGAAGTCTATGATCAATCCCTCACCCTCCATCACGGTAGCCATTAATATGAAATGATTTAACTAAAACTTTAAATTATTTTAGTTCTGATGGGATGTAGGGGTTTGACGATTGAAGGCCCTAGCCTTCCCCGAAGGCTTCCTCTGGGGATGCGCTGTTTCAGCCCACCAAGTTGAGGGAGAAAACACGGGAAATCAGTGGTGGAGGTGGGAGGAACAGGGGAGAATACTTGACGGTTCAACGTCCGGACGTGCATGCGACCACTACAACAGGTACGAGGAAGACTTCGACATAGCATCCTTCCTAGGCTTAAAGGTTTTTAGGACTTCGGTGGAGTGGAGTAGAATAGAGCCAAAGGAGGGCGTTATAAACAATGTTGAGGTTGAACATTACCGTAAGGTGCTGTCAGCGCTTAGGGATCGTGGAATAGAGCCAATGGTCACCCTACACCACTTCACAAACCCCTTATGGTTTGAGGATCAAGGTGGATGGCTCAACCCAAGAAGCCCTGAAATATTCGAGTCGTTCGCTAGGATCGTAGTGGAAAACCTAGGCGACCTGTTTTCCATCTATAACACCATCAATGAACCCATGATCGCCGCGACGATGGGATACCTTTTCGGGATCTTCCCGCCAGGGGAGAGAAGCCTTGATAAGTGCCTGACTGCTGCCAGAAACATGCTGCTAGCCCATGGGAGAGCGTACCAGGCAATCCATGAAACATGTAAATCTCTCGGATACCCTAAGCCAATGGTTGCTCCCGTAAAGCAAATGATACCCTTCGAACCCTTAAACCCTCTCTCTAAGGAGGATGTTGAGGAGGCTAGGAGGAGAAACCATTTTTTCAATGAGTGCATGCTGGAAAGCATAAATACAGGAGCCATTCAGCCCCCACTAGGGACGGGAGAGGAGCAAGACTACCTTAAAGACTCATGGGACTTCATAGGTGTAAACTACTATAGTAGAACCCTTTGCACCCCTCAAAACGAGGAGTTCCCCCTACCATTCGCCAACGTTCCCGAGGGAGCAGAAAGGTCTGATCAAGGCCTTGAAGTGTACCCTGACGGCTTAAGGAAAGTGCTTCTCTCACTTAAACAGTACGGTAAACCTCTAATTGTGACGGAAAACGGCATCGCGACGAGAGACGACGAGCAGCGACGCCGGTACTTAGTTAGACATCTCAAGGCTGTTCACGACGCTATATCGCAAGGAGCCGACGTTAAAGGATACATTTACTGGTCGCTTATAGACAACTTTGAATGGGTTCTAGGATACCAGATGAAGTTCGGCTTAGTAGAAGTAAACTTTGAAAGCATGGAGAGGCGTCTTAGGGAAAGCGCCTACCTTTACAAGGAAATAATCGAGAAAAACATGCTACTCCCCGAACACCTAGAAAAGTATGCTTAGCCACTGGTCTAAGCGTGCTGAACCATCCCTGTAATTCTACCAAAGAGGAAGCCTCATTTACTTGCTCACTTTTACTTTTACTCAAGGGGTGATCCCCATTGAATAAGTTAAAGAAAGACTTGGATGAGCTTTCAAAGCTGGCCTTCTCACTTGGAGCTAGTAGAGTTAAAGTTGTAACCACAGACGTGATAACTGTGGATGCACGCGTCCAGTTAAAGTGCAGGTATCCCCCCTGCCCCTTCTATGGCAGAAACAAGATGTGTCCCCCGTTCACCCCGTCCGCTGAGGAGTTCGAAAAGTACCTTTCAAAGTACAGGTATGCAATACTGGTTCAGGTCGACATCCCCCTAACCGAGGACATTAAGGCACGCCTCCGCGACGACGTTAAACTAGAGGATATAATCTCAGATGAGGAGTTTAACAGGCTTTTAAGGGCGAGAGGTGGGTTCGCATGGAAGCTACTCAACCGTGTGGTCTCCGGAGTCGAGAGGGAAGCCTTTAAGATGGGGTACAGGTTCGCCGTAGGCTTCGCCGCAGGAGCATGCCCCCTCTGCGAGGAATGCGACGTTAATTCCCCTTGCAAACATCCCTTCGAAGCCCGGCCGAGCATGGAGGCCGTAGGAATAGACGTCCACAAAACCCTTGAGAATGCCGGCTTAAGCCTCAAATGGAGCACACGTAACATAATCACTCTAACAGGGCTAGTTTTAATCGACTAAACCCTTCTAAAGATGAGTCTCCATTTTTGACTCGTTGTTGGTAGCGTTCACATTTGGAAGAAGGATCATAGAGGCAAACATCCTTTGTTTTTAGTCCTTTTATGGAAGGTAAATTGGGAGAAGCGGAAAACCATGCAGTGAGGTGTTCATTCCCGTAGCCAACCTCCGTAGTTAAAATAAGTAGTTAAGTAGTTAAGATTATAGTAGTTAAGATAAAAAAACTAAATAAAATTTAAAAAATTAAAAAAATAAAAAGAGAAGAAAGATTTAATAATATAAGAAGACAAATATGATTTTCCATGGTTGGTAGTTGGAAAGGGTGGGGTAGAGGTAATGTCGGAGCTTATAGAGAATTATGATTACAAGCTTGTTACAGAGCATCTAATTCAGGAAATAAGTAGGTCGGAGAATATTTATGGACCAGTCTTCACAAGGTTAGCTATTGAAAATGCGGTGAAGTTTGAAGCTGAGAAACTCGGCGAGGATCCTCCGAGCATTGAAACATTAGATGAGTTAAAAGCTTACCTCCTCAGCAACGTTGACCGATACCCGTTCTGCTACTGCTCCGCAGTGTATGGCCTAGTTAAGGCTGAAAGCATCTTGCAGGGTGCTCCAGGGTCAGACACAAGGAGGACGGCGGCTAGTTTCACGGAAAAGCTTGCAGGGTCGGGTGAAAGTAGGGTGGACCTTCTGTCAGCGGTGAAGAGTTTCGGTGAGATGACCGCGAAAATGAACGTGCTAATACCGTTCAACATCGAGGAAGTTGGCGATGACGGCTCAGTTACAGTTTCCATCAACAAGTGCCCTTTTAAAGACGCTTGCTTAAAGTTTGAAGAGGAACATATTACAAAAATGATCGGTGGGAAGCCATGCATTATGCTAAGAGTTATGATTAGTGCTACAACCTTAATAACAGGCTCAGAATGCGAGTACGAACTTGAAGAATTCAATAATCCGGGATGCAAAGGAAAAGTTTACATGCTTTAATAACTTTTTTCATATTTTCATATTCCTTTTTGAAGAGGTAGAAAGTCTATTTCGAAAATGAATGGTCTCCCTCACTACTCTATTCCCCTAGCCTGATTGGTGGTGTGAGGTTGCCTTCTTGGAAAATTTTATATTTATCTAATTTGATATCAATATTGATATCAAATTAGATATTGGTGGGATAATGTTCCCTCACGAGTTTAAAAGATGGATGCGTCATGTGGCATCGGTTCCAAAAGGATACCTGAGAACATATGTCCTTAAGCTTCTTTCAGAGAAGCCCATGTCAGGAGCAGAGATCATGGACGAGATATCGAGGAGGACAGGAGGATTCTGGAAGCCAAGTCCTGGATCAATCTACCCCTTGCTTGCATGGCTTCAGGATAATGGCTACATAAGTGAGGTTCAAACGATACGGAACGGGTCTAAAAGGTACACGCTTACTGACAAGGGACGTAAGGTTCTGAAAGAATTCGAGAAGTCTATGGGTGAAAAGTGGTGGTTCAAGTGGGGCTGGCTTCCTTTATGGCCCTCCTCATTCTCCTCGGGGCTACGTGGCCTCGTTGCGGAGCTCCTGTCATCCCTTCAATATTTGCTTGGCGTTGAAGGTCACGAAGACTATCTCGAAGAGATCGCAGAGGCTGAGGAGGCACTCCGTAATGCACTAGAGGAAATACACGATATCCTGAAGCGATTGAGGGATAAGCGTGGTGGAAGAGACTGGGACGCTTCAAGCACCCCCTTCAAGTGGACACCCTTCTAAATCCATCCGAGCTTAAGTGCTCGTTTGCCTTCACTGTTAACCCAGTTACACTCTATTTTGTTTTTCTTTTTTGCATAATGCTGCCGTAGAAAGGATTATCGCGTGGTTTAGAGATCGAGAATTTTCTTTAGCTCTTCTGGTTCTTCTCCTTCTTCAACGAATATTTCCTTTTGCACTCCTGCTCTCTCTGCGTCGAATGCTCTGGCTATCCGTCCCCCTGCGACCCTTTCCCTTATGCTCGCCTTTTTCCCTTGCCAGATGTATATTTTATCCCATGTGTCTATGAGGAAGACATCTTCTGAATTGAGTTCCTCCTTTGAAAGAGGTACCTGAACGAACTTTATGTCTTCGAGTGCCTCATACTCTTCCCCAGAGATCCTGTACATTACAGGTTCATGCTTTTCAACCCCAACTTTCTTAAGGATCGACTTTGCCAAGTCTTTGTCGACGATGCGCATTCCCTTAACAGCAGCCAGAAACTCCTTGGTTTCCTTCCCCTCCTCCACCGTTTCAACGTCCGGTCTCCCTCTCCTCTCTTTGTCTATTAGATCTGATAACAGTGCCCCTGCAAACTTCTCGTCAACCGTCGACTTGCTTCCAATCCAAATCCATATTTTGTCCCCTGCATCGACAACGTACGTGTCCCCTCTAGAGAAGACGGGCTTATCTACAGGGGTCAACTCTCCTTCTTCAACCATGAATATTTTCACCATGTTAACTCCCCCTTCTAACTTGAAGGCTCCTTACTCCTTGAAATACCTTATGGTCTATCCGTCCCAGAAAGTTCGTTTCGCCATAAGCGGATTTAAACTCTTAAACTCTAATGCCTCGGAAACGTCACGGATTACGGTCGGGAGCCCTTAGTGGTGAAAAGACCGTGCCTTCTTTAGAAGGTAACGCCATCATTCAGGTGAGGGCTCATGTCTAGCTATTTTCTCTTTCTAAGAAAAGTAAAACGATAAAATTAAATATCTCCTGCCAGTACTTTTCGATGTCATGAGGATTTTCAGAGTCGGAGGTGGGGTCATGGATATCCTAGATACGTCCAAGCTTATCGAGTGCACGGTTTCAAATGAAGATCTTCAATCGTTAATTAAGGAACTTGAAAACGTATATGAATCCCTCCTCCGCGAAAAGGGAGAGAAAACAGAGGAAGACCTCAACCTCATAGGAGAACTCTACATGTTAATCGTTAGACTCAAGAAAACCCTGAAGAAAAGGATGTCCATAACATCTTAATTTCTTTTCTCATTCTTGAACAGAATGTAAAATGAAATTTCCTCATTACTTTTATGTGGTGAATTAATCTTACTCCTCTAGTTTAGATATAAGTGGATATAAGTGGAAGGTTGGAGCTGTGCGACTGGGAAGTGTCGAACTTGCAACTGTAATGGAAGAAGGTAAGTAAATTTTACGGATTGTACGGATTGTGTTGCCGCAGACCTTCTAATGCTTGGTTTTATGGGAGCCAAAACCCGAAAAATGGTTTAGCAATGATTAGGTTAACACTATAATATCTGTTGAAGAGTGTGGGCCTCGTGAATGACGCGAAGTAGGTGAAGCTTGTCCAGCTGAAGAAGTCCTTACGTGACTCGTGAAAGGTGAAGTGGGTTAACGGAGATTCCTTGGTGCCAACTTAGAATGTACTATGCGAAACTGGGGAGAATGAAAACCTGAAAATGTGGTTAAGCACCCCCTTCTTCTAGAAGGGAGTAAGGAAGGGATTTCAGGCATCTAGGTGGAGCATGTACCCAGGTTCCTAGCATCCTATTTTGACGTGCTTGAATCGTGTAAAAACCTGCTTACTCCTCTCGGAGGAACCGCTAAGGTGAAGCTCGGATTCACGGCTGGAGCTAAACCTCTTTTTTTATCTGCCAACACGTTCTTCAACGTTAAAGCTAATGAGAAAAATCTTCTAGGCTGTCATGGGGGAGCAATGGGTTAAGTGAGAGAGCAGCTGTTAATCTGCCAAGCTACGGTAAACGTGATGGTGTCACGCATCAAGAGGGCTTTGTTCGCGTTAGCCTGTCTCGGGTCTCCCTCCTACTTCCCCGTTATTGGGTAGCGGCCGTACTTCTCAGCCGATCTTATGAGTACCTCTATGTGCTCTAAGGGGATTTTTCTGCTTACCCCTCCCCCAACTGATAGGATGAATCCTCCTCCAGGAGCAAGAGCCTCTATAACCTCCTTACACTTCTCCTCTACCATCTCTGGAGTGCCCCTCAACATCACATCCCTTGGATGTATGTTACCCATAAGAGTGTACTTTCCATAGGTTGCCTCTTTAGCCCTTCTAAGGTCGCCTATCTCCCCGCAGTGAAATATCTGAACTTTAAACTCGGCTATTTGGTCTAGAACGTGGGCGGAGTAATTCTCGTTATGGTAGAGGAAGATCGAAACCTTACCCCTAAGGTGGTCGAAAACTTCTTTAAGGTACGGTGTGAAGAACTCTGTACACTTCTCTGCTCGTAGAAACCCTGTTGTATGGTCGCTTACGAGGGCTAGGAGAGCGGATCCTCCTATAACGTCTATCATCGTGTCAAACCATGTCTTAACGGTTTCTGTTGTGACCCTTAGAAGACGGTGAGCGCGCTCTGGATCAATGCTGATAAGCCTTAGAAACTGGGTGAAGCCCATGATTTCACATGCCAACTCGACTGGTCCGAAACCTCCTACGCCGAGAACCTGCCCAGCCTCCCTTTTCTGAACCTTTAAAAATTCAAGGTACCTTGGCAGGAGGCCGTCCTGGTATGGGTCCGGGACTTCTAACGTGTCAATGTCCTCGACGCTCTTAACCGCCACCTCCATAATCCCTGGGATTTCGTCTTCAGGATCTGAAAGCTTGCATCCGAAGGCGGTTGCCTCAGCGTAGGGGACCCAGACTCCGGTGGCGATGAACGCGTCCGGGAACATCTCCCTCATTTTGTTTCCTGCCTTTATTTGCAGCACAGGATCGTTCAGCAATTTCCTCAGCGGGACATCGTAGAGATCCGCTAGGAAGTCCCATTCGGGAAATAGGACCACTGGAACCTGGTCTGGCTCCTCAAACCTTATCGTGGTAAGAACCCTTTCTAAAACGTTCACTTCCCTCCCTCCAGTAGCTCTTTAACCACCTTTAACGCTGCAATGGCGTCTCTTCCATAACCGTCTGCTCCAACCTCCTCCGCGAACTCCGGTGTGACCGGCCTTCCTCCGACAATAACCTTAACCTTCCCTCTTAACCCTTCCTCCTCCAGCTTGCCTATAACCTCCCTTATGCGTTCCATGGTCGTGGTTAAAAGGGCGCTAAGCCCTAAGATGTCCGCGTTAACCTCCTTCACTTTTTCCAAAAACTTTTCAGCTGGAACATCAACTCCCAAATCGTAGACCTCATATCCCTCGGCTGCTAGAAGCGTCGCCACAACATTCTTCCCTAAGTCATGCACGTCGTCCTTAACAGTCCCTATGACTATTCGTCCCTTCCCCCCACCAGCCCCCCTTATATGCGGCCTCAACACGTCCATGGCCTCCTTAAAGGCGTCAGCAGCCATTATCATGTCAGCCAAAAAGTACTCGTTTCTCTCGAAAAGTTCACCGACAATCTCCAAACCCTTAGAGAACGCCTTAATGGCCTCCATCGGAGGAACACCGCTTTCAACAGCCTCCTGTGCAATCAACCTAGCCCCTTGAGGATCTAAGTTAACTATAGCCTTAACCATCCTGCCGAAGACGTCACCCCTCATTTCTCAACACCGAGCAAACCTTAACTCCATTATACGTTATTACCTTTGTGTTGCCAGCACGTTTTAAAAGTTTCTTCATTTTCCTTCCCTCCTTTAATCAAATGTTAACTACAAGCGTGTTCGCACGGAGTAGCGTGGACTACCAAGTTAAATTGAGCCATGAAAGAACGCTCTCTTTTGAGAAGAAGACTTTTTTGGCTCTACTGGTTGAATTGAAAATGAAGCGGCACCCTCTTAAGGAGGATGTGCTGGAGGGAGAATCAACTGGAGATGATGGATCATGTTGGTTGATAGGTTGAAAATTAGGGTGAGCCGTGACCTCCACGTGGTGGTTCTTACAGGAGCAGGGGTTTCAGCTGAAAGCGGTGTACCGATCTTTAGGGGGCGCGGCTCAATGTGGGAGATCCCCGAGGCAAGAGAGCTCGCCCGTAAGGCTGGCCCTCCTTGGAACAATAAGGGGACTTGGGAGTTCTACGAGTGGAGAAGAGGTTTGGTG
>Ga0190363_1001876_pt1 | contig 12344 bp, 19 predicted proteins | sample 48721867_MG_FD_161272 | JGI IMG/M metagenome (GOLD analysis project Ga0190363, IMG submission 161272) | Hydrothermal vent microbial mat bacterial communities from Southern Trench, Guaymas Basin, Mexico - 4872-18-6-7_MG | ecosystem: Environmental > Aquatic > Marine > Hydrothermal vents >...
CAAGGTAGAGGCTTACGGTTCCGACTTTACTGGTGCGACGTATGGCGATACGATAGCAATAAGTAACTTGAAGATGGACACGAACTCGACCGCAGCCGATCTAAGCGTTACGGATGCTGTTGCTTTGAGTACTTCATCGCAGGTAATCGACACAGACATCCCATACACCGTTACGACACACTATCACGGGTTCTGGCTAACGATACCGTCTGACACGGCGGCAGACAGCTATTCAACGACGGTAACTATAACTTACAGCCTAGCCTAAAATAATATACAGAGGTGAACAATGAAGAAAGCGATTTTGCTAGGCGTACCTATCTTTTTAATTTTTCTTAGTGTCTATGTTCTATCTCAAACCGAAGAACCAGACGAACCTTTCACCATAACGTGTGATAGGGATGTTTACTACTGTCTTCAGGATTGTGAGGCTATCTGTACCATAACTAACAACTTGAACCGTGCTGTTAAGATAAACGTGACGGGCATATTCCCTAACTACTTCGGTCTTGAACTAGAGGAGATTTATGTTTTAAAAGAAGAAACACAAGAAATATCTGTTCCAGTGACCGATTTTGTGAATTCAACATGTTATAATGGAACCAGTTATGGTAGTTGGATAGATGTTGGTGGTTACTATCTTTGTAATGTCACAAGTGAAGATGCAGATTGCTTGAACTTGTACAGCATTAATTTTGAAAATGATATTTGTGAACATGTTGGTGTCGTTTCAACAACTACTTCTTCTGTTACTGTTTCATATTGGTCACCTTTTGACCAGAAATGGATAATCCTACTTCCAAACAACAAACGTGCAATAAAAGGTCAGTACAACAACGGTGGTAATGGTGTTGCGTTCGGTGATACTGTTAAGGTCAAGTTAAAGTTTGAGGTACCGTTCGCATCAGAGGGTAAGTTCGACGTGAAGGCTGAGGCTGATACAGGCGAATACTCAATCCTCGATCCTTGGTGGAATTCTACTTGGACATATCGTAGGGAGATAAATATCACAGAGTTAAGTGGTAATACTCTGACAGATTTCCAAGTGCTTATAAATGTGACTTATGATTCGAACATGCAACCAGATTTCGACGACATAAGGTTTACTTACTACAACTCTACAGATGATACAGAGACTGAAATACCATACTGGCGTTACAAGTACGAAGATGGAGGTTATGCTGAATTTTACGTGAAGGTTCCTTACATTCCAGCGAATGGTGTGGCAACGTTGTATATGTACTATGGGAATTCAGAGGTATCGACGACATCAAACTACAACGATACCTCTGAATATGGCTTTAAGGTTTGGGAATCAACACAAACCCCTAGTTTGAGAGTCGAACCAGGCGATATAACTACTGGAGACAGATATTATTTTGCACATTTCGATTTGCCAGGTGCTAAGTTGTACACTTTCGATTCTAGTGGTAATCTTTTGAACACATATAACTATGGTAATCCGTACTTCTGTCGTGGTATATACTATGATTATGTTGCTGACAGGTTGTACATAGGTGCGTCTAGTGGAGATAGAGATGTAAGAGAATTGTTGTATTTTGATAGGGATGGAAATTATACGGGTAAGTATGTCTACGATGATACGAGTAGCAGTTGGGAGTGTATAAACTACATAACTAGGATAGGTGACTATCTGTATCTTGTTACTGATACGGAACCATCTTCTGTGGGACACGTTATTTGGGAGTTGATTAAGGTTAATGCGACAGATGGGAGTATAGTCACAACGAAGACTTATGATTGGGGTAGTTATAATTCTTATCCACAGAGAGGTGATACGAACTCGACACACATCTTAATCCAGGCAAACTATGCGGAAACACCACGTGCTATCATAATGGCTATAGTTGATACAAACCTTAACATGGTAAGTAATATTACGGTAAGACCAGAAACTTCTGATGATTTCCAATATTGTGATATTAAATATGATAAGGACAACACAATATGGGCATGTATCTCAAATAGCACGACTACAATAATACAGCACTATGATTCCTCTCTTCAGAACGTGTTGAGCGAGTCATACCTACAAGATGTACGAGGTGGGAATATGATAGTTGTTGATGATGTTTTGTATGTAAGTGCTAAAAATGTAACGAATACAAGTTATTCGTATCTTTATGTTCTTGACAAAAGTTACAATGTTTTGAGAAAATACGAATTTACGGTAGATGGTAGCACGAGTACATCACTTGGAAATCTTCATAAGCAATCGTTCCAGTCACCTTCAAACATATCTTTGTCTATTTTAGATTTCACAAATCATAATAACAAAATGATTAGATTTAGCGAGAAGAAGATTGCTACACCAGAACCGACTTATACGATTGGTTCGGAAGAGTCTCCGTCATACATATCAATTTTGGCACCGTTTGCTGTTAACTTTACGAACGTCTATCCAGGCGATACAAACTATCCAGCAGACGGTAACGGTGTCTACAACGTTACGATAGATACGAACTGCCAGGCTTACGGGGTGTGGTTCTACTCACCGCCAAACCTAACCTACGATGTCTACGAGATACCGAACTCGAACCTCAAGTTCAATTACACCCTAGATAGCACTTCGTACCCAACGTTGCAGACTCTTGACGCAGATAGGTTCGTCAACGCTACGGGATACATGCAAATATTTCCATACTATTACCTAGATGTCCCATCAGGTCAACACGCTGGTGATTATTCGACCGTGCAAACTCTTCTAGGAATATGTACTTAATGGACGTATCCTAACCTAGTTTTTTCTTTCTCTTCCTCGCTTTCTGTTAGTTCGTGTATGGCTAAAACTAGAAGTAGTGAACCGTACAATAGAAGAACTCCTATTGTAGCAATCGTTGTTAGTTCCATATTTAAAACTGAAACTCAAAAAAATAAATATGAAAGTGACCACGTTTTTTGCTTTACTTCTGCTATTACCAACCGTTGGTGCTGTTGGTGTCATACCAGCAAAAATCGAAGGTAGTTATCCGACACACCAAAACACTACGATAGTTTTCAACATCTATGACGAGGAAGGTGGTTATTTCTTGGTTATCCCTAAGGAAAACATAAGTCAGGTGGTAGTCTCGGATTGTAACTACTGGTGCTGGAACAAGACGTACTACGTACCACCCAACTCTAGTTTCAGGACAGGTACTAAGGTAGAGATGATATTGAACGCAAACCAAAGTGGTTACTACGAAGGTTTGATAGCTGTATTGCCAAATGAGACAGCTGGTGGTGCTGTCGGCATAATAGGCGGTGTTGCCGTAAACGTCAATATCGATTTCTACGGGCAACAAACTACCACAACAACCACCTTACCTAATAAAACAACCACAACTTCTTCCTCAACCACAACCACTGTCCTCACTACTACGACAACGGTTCATCGTTCGTCAAGCTCTGGTTCAAGTTCGTCTGGTCACGTGGTCATAGGTGCCACAACAACGACTACGACATCAACGACTCTAGTTACAACAACCACGACAACGCAACCTCTAAAGGTTAGCATAGGCGTGTCTCCAGCAAAGATAACTCTCTACGGTCCAGCGACTGTCGAGTTCAGGCTTTGGAATGCTGGTGGTACTGTGGATGCCAACATAACGATAGAACCAGATGAGAACTGCACTCACCTAATCGTTGGTGAACTTCCGAAGTTCGTGATAGTTCCTAATGGTACGACACTCCAGAATCCGATATTCCTTAATGTGAGTTTCAATACGACAGAACAAGTGACATGCGGGATAAGTTTCCTTGCGAAACCAGTTGGTTACCATGAAACAGGTCCAGTAAACATCAGGCACGGTGTCAGGGCTGAGGTAATCTCAAAACCGCTCAACATCACAACAAATTCAGAACTGTCAAAACAAGGAAGCGTTGTCCCTTACGTCGGGGTTGGTTTGCTTGTAATCGTGGCAGTCTCATTTATAATTTTCAAATTCTATTACATATAATATGATAGATGAAAAGATTGGTCGTCTTATCAAGGTAATTTTCGTCCTCGTACTTGCGTTCACGTTCTTCCCAGTGCTGTTTACGAGGATAATCCCAGAGGCTAACAGTATAGTCCCCATTCCAGCCGACATACTTTACGTGTTTGAGTTTTCGGTGATATTCTTCTTCATAGTGTACGTCTACAAGCTCTGGAAGGGATACTGATGAACAAGTTCGTGTTGCCCTTCCTCTTCACTTACGGGGTTTCTTTACTACTCTTTGGCTTTGGGTATCATAACATAGATCTCTCTTTCAACATGCTGAGGCTTGAGAATCATGGTATAAAACTAGTCGATGAGAGTGTTTTTGGCATCGAACAAGATGCAATTCAAGGTTACACTTCGGGTGTCAGGATTCTGTTCATTTCCTACATCTTAAACCTGATATCGGTTGCTGGGATAGTAATAAATATTCTTTTAACCAACTAAATTTTATGAAAAAAGGTATTTTTCTAGTCGTTTTTCTAGGGTTCTTACTAGGTGTGGGTTTTTCTAGTGCTTTGTCAGAATGGTGGGTCGAGACATCGAATTGGTATAAAGGTGCTGGTAGTTGGGGTAGTACTGGTGAGATAGTTAGCACGGCGGCATGGATAGACGTCCCTAGAGATGAGGATGTCGATAGGGTTAGAAGTCAGGCAGAGGTCTACTACACACCGCAATACCCATCTTCACCATCCGAGACTTACAACACCGTTAGTTGGTGGATACGTTTCTTCGATGCTCACCAAGTGTTAACAAACAATGGTTTTGAATCGGGTACAACTAGTTGGAGTTTTACCAAAAACAATGCATATCACGGTGTTGAAACTGGTGATATGGCACCAGAAGGTTACAAAATGCTGAGGTTATGGACGGTGAGTCCAACAGGGTGGAATTATTATGTTAAGGCGGCACAGACGTTTCCATCATGTTACGTGATGGGCGTTAGCATGTTTGTATATTTTGTTAAAGGTTATGCACCTAATCTGAAAGTTGTAACACCAACGAGAGAAATAGTCGTAAAGGATTACATACAAACATCGTATGGTAGTGTTGATTATTATAGATGGTATAGAATATTCATACCAGTGTGGGAGACGACAGATAATATAGGAATAATGTTACGTAATGAGAATGAACCAACTGAAGTTTACATAGACGATGTCCGTGTATACTGCGAAAAAGGACCTTACTACGAGTTGAACGGTTCTGTGAGTAAGGAATATTGGTACGACCACTTCACGGCTGGTCCCAGCGATACGGAAGTGACGGATATCGTTAACAACTTACGTGCCTCTGGTTACGAGGACATAGTCATTTACTCGATATTCTATTCAGATCCAATACCAGAGCAACAAACTAAGGTAGATGTTTACAACTACGTTGGTACTTTCATGCGTGACTACCCAATACCAAGTTCCTTGAACCCGACAAAACCAGGAACCTACGTTGTCAATCCAGATACGGTTGAGTTTGAGTTTTACATAACAAATAACAACTACACGTTCTGTGATTTTGCTTGGTTAGACCTTTACAACAAGGATACATCAACCTATGAGTTTCAATTGAAACCGATGCAGGGTGTCACTAGTTATCACCCAGCGTTCGCTAACCTTTACTATCCACCTTACTACGTTTCCGTCAACTGGACATACGGTTACGGGAACTTCAGGGCTGAATACCATTGTAGGGATGCGAAGAACCAAGAGCTTTCAACCTATGTCGATTTCGAAGTCGTGAGTGAGATTCCAACCTATTCATTCTACGTTTCACCTATAACTGATGAGTTCACGTGTACGGCTGGTGAAACATGTAGTAGAACATACACAATTTTCAACGACGGAGAGGTTGACTTGACTATAACGGTAACTGGTAGCGATACATGGATAATGCCAGAAGTTTCAAGCGTTTTCGTACCAGCTGGTGAATCTCGTAACGTTGTTGTTGACTTCGATACATCTCCATTCTCAGCGGGTGATGTGGCAACGGGTAGTGTTGACTTTTACGAGGAGCATGTGGGTACTAAATCAGTTAGCGTAACGATGCACGTTGAGGCACCTCCCCCAGTGCCTCCAGGCATAAGTAGTTGTGGTGTCGATATAAACACGCCAGGTGACTACCACTTATCGACGGACTTGTCGGCAAGTTCAGGTGACTACTGTATTAGAATCTCAAGTAGTGACGTTAACTTAGACCTTATGGGGCATACAATAACAAGCTACGGTGTTCCTATTGGTATAATGGTTGAGGGTGGGATAAGCAACGTAAAGATTTACAACGGAGAGATAACAAACTTCGAGTATGGTATAGCCATTCACAACACTACGGACTACGAAATCTATTCCTTAGACTTGAGCGGGAACATCTGGGGGCTTTATACCCACTTAGCCGACGAGGGTACCATAAGTCAAATCTATTTTGAAGGTACTGGGGGTGCCATAAAGATAGAGGCGTGTAGTGACATGTTGTTCAACAACCTTGAGTTGAAATCAACGGGTAGCAAACCAGCAATCTACGCCTTCGGCTTGACGAACTCAACACTGATAGACGTGAAGGTCGGTTACATTGAGCGTACAACGGCTGAGGGCGAAACGATAAGTGGTTGGGACTTCAAGGAGGGTACTTACCAAGTCCAAGACGTCTCAGCCTGTCCAGACAAAGCAATAGACTGTAGGAGTTGTATAAACAACAGGATAGTTCGTGGCTACTTCTGCGGTCGCTTGGTTTTCGATGAATACTCAAGGGAGAACATAATAGCCAAGCCGACGTTCGACTTCGTGGGTAAGGAGTTGATGGCGATAGAGTTCCTGAAGGGTGACCTTGATTACAACAACACAATCTGTGGTGGTCAGTATGCGATGGAGGGCGAGATGGTCTGTAACGCTCAAACAGAGGTTTGTACCTATGATTTGGGCTTCATAAGTGTGGTAGATTACATCTACGATCATAATCAGGGTTTGACTGGCAACATCTACAAGGACAAATGTTACGGGATTTACATCCCAGGTGCATGTAAGGACGAGGTTGGTTACGTCTGCCTTAATACAACGACTAGGGCTTACGTAACCCAGGATTGTACCTACATAAACGTGAGAAACTGTGAGGCTTACCAAATCTGCCAGAACGGTGTCTGTGTGAACACTACGGGCTTACAGGGTACTGGTCTCCTGATAGGCGACTTGCTTTCATCGACAACAAACGTGGTCGGTCTTAGCTTGGGTATAGATACTACCCTTGCTAAGTACGTAACTTGGTTCATAATAGGAATGGCTGTCGGGATAGCGATAGGTTACTACGTTTCACCAGCATGGGGTATTATAGCGTTCTCATCTCTGCTTGGTATAGGTGCGATGATAGGCTGGTTCCCCGTCTGGTATGCTGTGATAATGATAGTGTTAACGGTCTTACTGTTCGCATCAAGCTTAGGTAGAGCTATTCTGGGTGTTGGTGGTGGTTAATGGAAACAAGGTTCATACTCTTCGTCATGCTTTATCTAGGCTTTCTAGCCTTCCTGATGAACACGGACATCCCTGAAGAACTCAAGATTATAAAGCCCTTCGACTTTGTCTGGTTCGCTGGTGGCATAGTGGGTGTTGCTGGTGCGTGTACCGTCGTAACGGGTGTACCTTGTCCAGTTGCACTGGGTTTGTTCACGGTTGGTACGTTCCTGAACTATGTCATCATTCAATCTAGCTGGATAAAGTTCATAATATTTCTGCCGATAATAACAACCCTGATTTACATAGTCGCAAGGCTTGGCAGGGGTGGTGGCTAGTGAAAAAATTGCATATAGCGATAGTAATCTCTGCCATACTCCTTTTGACAGCCTTGATAGTTTACAATCTAACCAAGTCAGAGAGGAAGGAGTTTGTTTACTATACGGAAACTCCTAAGGCTAAGATGAAGGTCTTCGGCACTGAGTACGTCCCTGGTGATGAAGGTAGGATATTCTTGCAACTGCTCGATGAGAATTACGAACCGATAGACAACGCACTCTGTTTGCTTGATTTATTCTATCCAGACAAAAGCGTTTGGTTCTACGAAGCACCTATGATATGGCTTAACGTTTCGAAGGGTCTCTACTACTTTGATTTCATAATTCCAAACATAACTGGAGTTTACATGGTAACCGTGCAGTGCTTCTACATAATCGACGAGACATACGACTACGCAGACACTGTGACGGTTTTGCATGGTGTGGGTTCTGGTACTGTTCAGGACACTTGGAAGGACGACAACCAATACTACACCGTGAGTGAGAAGCTCATATCTGGTGGTGGTTACGCATTGGATTTTTACTTCGACTTTTACAACGTTACCATCCCTGAAAATGTGACAGGGATGACAATTTACTGGGTTGGTAGGTGGACATCACCAGAAGAGGACGTCTACTTCAACGTATGGGATTGGTGTATTGGCAACTGGACGGACTACCTTCCGAACGAGGTATCGACGAACACACCGACGGTTTCGAACTTCATTAGCGTTGATGAATACAACATTTCGTGCTTGGTTTCATCAGAGGGTACTGTTAGGGTTCGTTTATACGATACCGATTGGAATGAGAAGGAAGATGCAGGAGACTTGATGACGGACTTCATAGATGTTCAGATGAAGTACGCAACTTATGGTCAGATAGAGAACATAAGGGGTGGCGGTGAGGTTCACGTGAGCAAACTACATCAACTCCTAGAGATAAACGTAACAGGAATAACAACACCTAAGGTGAACATCGTTACTTAGACCACAAATTTTAATTTGTATGTGCGAGAAAAATATTATCATGAACAAGAAATTGTTAGTCCCATTGGTATTGGTGCTACTTGCTGGTGTGGGAATAGCTTACGGCACGAAGCAACACAGACTCATAAGCTTCGTCTCTGGTACGGAATACCAGATAGGTGAGGCTGGTAGCACGATAATCTCCGTTACCAACGCTTTCGGTCAACCAGTAAGTGCCAACTGGTGTAACATAACCATCTACTACCCAGACAAAACTGTGTTCATAGACAACCAACCGATGACACAAGGTGGTGCTCCAGGTAGTTGGTACTACGAGTTCACAGTTCCAAATCAACTAGGTAACTACGAGCAATATGTAGTCTGTGAAGTTTCAACGATAACGGGTACACGCCAGATTGCAGCAAGGAAGGCTTTCCACGCTCAGCAAACGTTGACGACAGTAAACGAGACGATGTCGGCACAGATCCAGATACTGACTTAAGTTAAACATTTAACTCCATACGACGAAAAATAAAATATGAAAAAACTATTGCTATTTTTACCTCTATTTTTCATTATTTCTTCAGCCCTAGCTGTTACGGAGTACCTACCAGGCGAGCAAGGTCAGTTCATAATCAGGGTTCAGGACGTTTACGGAAACGCAAAGAATGCGACGTGCTATGCTACCATCCTTTATCCAGACAAGACGATTTTCCTTAACCAGACGATGTCTCAAACGCCATTCGGTTCGTTCTACGTGGCTTTTACCGTCCCGAATGTCACGGGTGTTTACGAGGCATATGCCATTTGTGATGTTCAGGTTTGCATTCTACCTTACATTTGCTACACTAGGCACATGATAAGGAGTGGTAGTTTCAAGGTCTCGCCTTTGTTGACACAACTTACCGAGATAGAGAACAGGCTTAACCAGACAGCCTACTACCTGGAGAATTTGTTGCAGAATGCAACCGTAGAGATAGTCTACAACGCAACTCTCAACATAACGGGAAACATCACAGAGGCTTTGACCTACGTACCAGACGAGGTTTGGAAACGCTATCTCGAACTCTATCCCTACATCAAAGAAGTACAACAACAAGTAGATCCACAGATATGTGTGGACAACGAGACTCTCATGATATACACCAACTACACGTTCTGCATAGGCGATGACTGTAGGGTAGTGGACTATAAAACATACCAGCACTGTGACTACGGTTGCGATCCTGTCTTGAACCGTTGTGTCCCTCCACCTTTCCAGCGTTACGGTCTGTACGTCGTGATAATACTAGGTCTGTTGTTTGTTTCGGGTGTGGCATATAGGTGGTTCGCATGAGAAAGGGTTACTATCCTTTGGTAAAGTTTTTCTTAGCCCTGCTTTTCCTGATATTCGCACTGTACGTTCTGATAAACATTCCACCAACTTACAACGATCCGCTAATAATAGGTGCATCGATACTAGTAATCTTCTTGATATTCACGGTAACCGTACTTTAGGTATCACTGGGTTCTTTATCTCCACGTAGTAGTTGGGGATGCCAGGGGGTGCTTCCCACCAACAGTGGCACTCTACGAACTTGTCAAGGTGCGTGAAAACGTAGGTAGTTGACCAAGCGAGAATTATCAGTATTATCCACCAAATAATTTCTAGCCTTTTATACCATATTAGCTTTTTTCTTGGGATCTTTACCAAATCTTCTCCAGAACTCATCTTCTATCCCCTTAAACTTTCCTAGGGCTAATCCCATGAAGAACAGCTGTAAGGCACTCCTGCATGTCTCTGATATGCTAGTACCCATTTCCTCACTGACTCTTCTGATGAAATTATACATCTTGGAGCTAACCCTGAACTTGATGAACTTGTTTCCATCTATCTCTTTTTTTCTTCCCACGAAATAATATTTGTCATGAATATATATATAAATTAAGGTGATATCATGGCGACTGTATCAAGTGCAAAAGCTAAATATGTTAGAAAGAAAGATCAAATGATAGCAAACTACAAGAGAATAATAAGTGAGAAAAAGGCAACTGATCTAAAAAGAGGACTTGCTAAGTTCTTGGGTGTTCCTGCAGAACAGGTAGCAGACTTCGTTGCAAAGAACTGGGCGGCAGCTGTCCCTTCCATGAAAAAAGCTTACGAGACTGTCATGAAGACAAGTATGCCTGAAACAAAATGGGAGAGTAGGATTAAGGAGAAACTAATCACGGCTGTTACGGCAGTGTAAACCGAGTAAACCATTTACCTCCAGCGACTTGCAGGTCTTCCAGTGCCTCCCTCCTTTTTACCTTTATTTAGGTGTTAGTAGTGTTACCAGAGGTTAGGGAAAAGTTCGAAAAAGCTTGGGAGAAGAAGGAGAAAGAGTTACTCGCAAAAGGCTACCCAAGACCACTTGTCGAGAAGGCAAAAGAATATGCTGAAGAATATATTCAAGGTACGACTGAAGAAAAATACCATGAGGCGCCCAGATGGTTTTTAGCCAAAACGCAAGAATATGCTATAGATGATGCTTTAAGGTATGCTGAAGAATATGTTCGTGGTATGTTTGGGTTTGCTGGTAAGGTGGCGGAGGCACTATAACTTACCACAAAAACGGTTTAAATTTAACCCTCTAATTTATCAATATGGACGTTGAACAAATCCGTAAGCTTTCTGTGGACGAAGAAAAAAAGAAAATATTGCTTAGAGGTTTCGAGCAATTGGAACGTGCTGGTAATAGGTTAATCAGGGGTATCGAAGAGCGAAATCCTAACGACATTGTGGAGGGTTCTTTTATGTTGGGTACTTTTACTTATTTTCTTATTAACATGTTATTCACCATCGGTATCGATGTGATAGACCTAATAACTGAGGTCGGTGTGTATTCGTCCGAAAGGAAGTCAGAAGCTATCGAAAAACTTAAAAAAATACTCAAATAGCTTACCACAAAACCATAATACTTTTAACAACTAATTTTATTTAGGTGTTAACATGCCTGAGATATTGGAGAAGAAAGATGAGGTAGTTGTAATCCATCTAGGGGAACTGGCTGAGAAAGTAGCAAAGCTAGGAGTGGCGGGGATGAAGAAGCTCATCGAGGAACTCAGGAAGCACGATAGGGAAAAGTTCAAACGGGCTTTGAGAGAGGCTGGTATCGAGGTTATAGAGGTGTAAACATGCCACTCTTGGTTACTGAGAAAGAGGTAGCCAGGGCTAGAGCTTTGGAAGAGATAGACAAGGTTGTGGGTAAGTTGGGTGTTCTGAGCTACTTGTTCTATTGGAACGCTGTCCAATACCCCTTCCGTGATCCTAAGGTCATGATTCCCAGAATCGATAGGTTGGTTAAAAAGTTCGATGAGTTTACCGACGAGTATTGGAAGGTTAGGGAAAAGGTCAAGGAGGTTCTCAGCATATGAACCCAGACCTCGAAAGGCTAAAGCACGAGGCGACTTTGGACATGACCGACTTCTTGATAAGCTACGGTTTCGATCCAGACGAAGCCTACAAGGTTGCGAAGTCGTTTTGGGATAAGCACAAGGAAAAGCTCAAGAAAGCCATCACTTTGATCTAGCTTTCTTCTTCTTGTAATCAGAGCAGAAGGTAATCGGTATTATTCCCGTTATCTCTACTCCCATCTTGCTACATACCCAATGGTCTCCTTTCAT
>Ga0190363_1001877_pt1 | contig 12336 bp, 10 predicted proteins | sample 48721867_MG_FD_161272 | JGI IMG/M metagenome (GOLD analysis project Ga0190363, IMG submission 161272) | Hydrothermal vent microbial mat bacterial communities from Southern Trench, Guaymas Basin, Mexico - 4872-18-6-7_MG | ecosystem: Environmental > Aquatic > Marine > Hydrothermal vents >...
TTCAAATCATCCAAAGAGTATGTTTGCCGCGCTTACTCTGAGCTGTTCTCGCAGTCTTTCTAGTCTTGATTCAAATGTGTTATCCACGGTTAGGAGCTTGTCTTTTGACCGCACGATAACGCCGCCAACGCTCTTTATTTTCTCATCTGAAATAGTTAACGAAGTTTTGTTTCCAGTTTCAGCTTCAACTTCCTTGGCTATTCGATCTAAATCAAGAACAACGTTAGTATCGCTTGGGAGAAGAACCTCCAGATCGCCACCACCAATAGTGATCGCAGCATCCCTAATCAAGCTCTCTAGCACATCCTTGTAGGTTGGGCTTTGGGTTAGTTTTTTTAGTTTCTTTAATGCCTCATCAAAAATCTCCGAAACTAGTTGTTCCTTAGCATTAAGAACCTTCAACCTAGCCTTCAACTTAGCCTCAGAAAGAATTCGTCTTGCATATGCTTTTGCTTCTGTTTTCTTTTTGCTTATAATGGCTTCTGCTTCTTTTTCAGCTTCCCGTTGCGCTTCCTCAACTATGCTTTTAGCCTTTTTCTCAGCTTCGCTAAGAACCTTCTCAGCCCTCTCCTTAGCATCACTGAGGACATCCTGTTCTGTTTTCTCTGCTGGTTGACTCAAGTTATTTCCCTCCAACAATTGTATCTACAACTAATTTTACAGCTTCATCAATACGCTTTTGTACATTGGTTCTTAATTTTTCGACGTCCTCATCTACTTTCTTAAGTAATTCTTCTGCGTCTTGTTTTGCTTTCGCTATAATTTCTTTCCAAGATTTTTCTGCCTCTGCCTTAGCTTTTTTTAATATGTTGTTTTTAATGTCTTCTGCTTTTCTTTTGGCTTCGTCCAATATCTTTTTGGCTTTTCTCTCAGCTTCACTTACCATTTCCTCTGCTTTTTCTTCTATTTCACTTATTATATCTACAACCTTATTAGTCAAGTTTATTCACCCGGCGTTTTTAATAAATGCTTTTATTAGGACAATAGAACCTTGAATTTTGTTCTTTAAATTTAACTGCTGACCACACAACAATAGCCAAATTGTACCATAAAGTGTTTTTCACTGTATCCTTTTAAGTATTAGGGCGAAAACTTTTTAGGCTATAACTATGGATAGAACACTACGTGACGTAGCAGCAAATGCGGCAAGGTACATGGTATGCAAATGAATTCAGAACTTACTATTGGATTAATCTTAAGTGGTTTGAAGTGAAGAACTTAAAAACTATAGCTGTTGGGAAAGAAGAGAGAGTTATACCGCTTCATATAAGAAAATACCTCATATATTGATATTTTAACAACTTTAATAACAAAAATTTTAAATCCAAGCGTTATAATAATTTGGCTAGGAGAATAATTAATTATACCTTATTATTAGAGTTTGAGTGAAGTTAAGGACGCGTCTAGCTATGACTGAGGAGCACGTGGTCAATTTCAGTGAGGTGTTTAAGTATTCTGGTATTGTACTTGATATACTTATTTTTGCCTTAATTGGATATGTAGTTGGACAACAATTTGGAAACGAAGTGCTTGGTACCCTTATAGGTGCCCTGATTGGAACCTTTATTATGTGGTTTCATCTTTTCCGCACAGTTAAAAAACTTGAAAGAAAAAGTAGATCAAAATAAGGTTTTAGTTTTATAGTAATCTCTTATACTGGTGCCTTGTTACAGTAGTGGATTACATTTAGAGCAGTTGCTATAGTTCCCATACTTTCCCTGTAACGGGCATAGTTCTCGAATTCCTAGGTTGCATTTATTGTTGCAGAATACTGACATAATGTTTACGTGATTATCTTAATTATACAGTCCAGCTGGGTTTCGTAAATTTATCTCGTTTCCGGTATAAATTCTTCTCTTTCTTGAAAACACTTACTTCTTGTATACCTTATCTAGTTCTGAATATACTATACTCATTCACCCCTCATTTAACAACTAGAAGCAAAGAAATGGAAATGATAATTACTCTGCATAAAAACAAATATTGCAAATACATAGATGTCTCGGGGCTATATTGCTGTTTAGGATGAAGTTAATAGCCTCACTATGGATTAGCACTCCCAACCATCGGTTCCCCCACCATATTATATACACGAGAAGTACCAATCGCAGAGGTATGCAAGTTCAGGGAGCTTATAGAAGTTCAAGAAATCACATGTGAATAAGCAACAAATAATAAGTATTTTACTTACGTTCATCCAAGATTTTAACAGCCATTGAATAGCTAAAACCAAAATATTAAAATAGATGCAAGCTTTGATGCAATACAAGTCCTTAAGTATCCCGAAAATTCTAACTATTTATCTTGGCAATAATATTACGGAAAATAGATACAATACCTAAGAAGTTGAGAAGATCAAGGTTAGAGGTATATTGTAGTTCTCGACAAATCAGGAGAGATTTTATCAATAGTAGTGTCGTATTTAAAGCCAACAGTTGAAGCAAAAGTATAATTGTGAATAGTGAAGAAAAAATAACACACATTTCCTAAGGTGAACCTAGATACCTCAAGGATTCAAATTCAAATTTCGGGGTAAGTTCTGCATTGCCGTTGGCTGTTCCGGATCAGTTGTAAGTTTACTAGCAAGCCTCTTGTTAAGATCTGTGTAGGGGCAGATACCTTCAAATGTTAATTGATGTTAAAGTTATTTTACTTGGGGGCAGTGAGTTGGAGAAGGGAGGAGAATTGCTTTAAGTAAAGCTGCAGGGGCCTCTAGTGCCATACTAATTACTCTAGCCCCTCATACTATATATCTTCTTGTAGTAAAATTCAATCTTAAGCGTCAATATGCGAAGATGTGATACAAACAAAGATATAATTTGATTCTTTCATTTTATTTTGCTTCTTAGATTTTTAAGGTCGGTGTATCAAGCCTTAATTAAAAATGTTAGTAGTAACCTTGAAAATATTGCCAACACTAAGGGAACTGATTCGGTTAGCCATTCTAGAAAAATCCTCCATTAAATACTTTAGCACTAAAAAACTGCATTTCTCTTTTAACACAGCTAATAAAATAAAAAAATGTGCTGCTAGGGCGGTGGCGAAACCCTTTATACAATCGTAGGAATCTTCATGAAAATCATAAACGAAATAAGAAGCCCGTAAATAGCCAAAGCCTCAGCAAGAACAACAGCAATCAAGCTTTTAGTGAAAGCTTCAAGGCCTCTCAGTTATAGCGCCAGACATAGCGGCGCCCGAAACCCCGATACCAATGCCAGCACCCAGAGCAGCCAAGCCAATAGAACATGAAGCACCTATTAGAGATAGAGAAGCTGGACTAAGTGATATCAGTTCGTTAACCTCCGTGAGGGAGTTGGTCTGCTTGTGTTTTGTTTTTATCTATTTTTTAATGTTTTAGGTGCAAAACACATAATTTAGCTATTCTATATAAGCTTTCTGATGTATAGCGTTAAAATGGGTTTTAAGTAGAAAATTACTTTTGTGGAGCTTAAAAAGATATTGATGGGAGAATGTACTTCTTCAACGGCGTTAATCCGATAGAGAGTTGCTTCCAACTAAAGCTACTGGTTTATTTTTCTTTATTGGCATTGAAGAATTATGTACCCTAGGTTTATGTATCAGACGTTTAATTTTGTAGAAATATGATTGTGGTTTTGTCGAATTGAGATTTTAGTTAAATATTGTATCTTTGTATGTGGTTTACTAGTTTTGATGCAGGTGATTTTAGTTTGTTGGTTATTCAAATATCTTTATTTTGGTTTTCGCTTTAAGTTTAAATTCTTGAGGTTTTAAGTGACATTTAAGTAATTAACAGCAAGGGAAAATAATTTGAAGGAACCCTTCTTCCCAACCTCTTTAATTAACTTCTTTTTTCTTAATCTAAGCATAGCATGTTTAGCTGCGTTATATGACACATTAAAATTTTCAGCAACCTGTCTAATTGTTACACTCCCACTTTCTTTCATGTATTTGAGTATTTGCTCTCTAGAAACCTTATCCGCTTGCAAATGTTTAACTCCATATACGAATTTTTGTACATCTCTTCTTTTCTTAGGATTAACTATCCGTACGAGGTTTAGGAATTTAATAAGGTTATCACTTATCGGTTTAACATCAATATAGAAAAGATGGTGGCTAAATTTAACTTTGCTAATTTTTATTCCAATGCTCTTAAATTGTCTTGCCAAAATTTCTATATACTTTTTCTTTGCTTGTGAAATTCGTATACTTTTCTTAAAATAACCACTCTCTGCATCAATAAACCCGCCTATAAATGCACCTTTAACGGTAGGCGAAGCAGCATCCAAAAGTTGTTTAACCTGTTTTTCAATCTTTGAGAAAATCCTTGCCCATAGTCTACTATAAAACATGACAGTAATAGTTAATGCTTTACATGTTTTCTCCACATGTCTGCAATTTCCTCTAGGTACGTTTAGTTGTCTGGCAATTCTATCTAAATCCGGATTTCCTGCGTAATTTACATAAATTCTTAGGTCTTTTCGATCAATATTTAACATATTAATAAGCTGCAAAAATTTGCTTAGGACTTCAAGAGAAGTGTCAGTAACTCCTATACCATCTTTCGCAGAGTTTCTATCTCCTAACCAATAACCAAGGAGCCAAGCAAAATCCTCATTAAATGGTATTTTCCTAGGTAATTTGATTTCTTTTTTGCTTCCTTTTAATTTAAAAGAAATTATCTTGTCCCAGATCCCTTGTACCGATATGCTCAGTTTCTTAAGAAATAATAATTTAAACGCATATTTCCCATCAAACAGATCCTTAACTAATTTAGGGCTTATACGTAATTTCCTACTTATTTCGGTATAATTATTTTTAATTTTCTTTTTTAATTGTTCAAGATAATCTTTTCTAATCTTAGCATAAGTTTGTTTCATATCTAAGAGTTCTAACAGACCTAATTGCATGTTTCTAACTCTGGTTGTCCCAAATATAAATAACTTTGTCATAAAATGAGTAACTTTTAAGTTATGATAAAATCTCTGAGGTTAGTGAAAGAAATTAAATCAGTTTTATTAAACAAGAGAAAAGATTTTTTATGGTTGATGAGGGGAAAAAATTGATGAATAATTTGAGCAAAAAGAGTTTTAAAACGATGAAAGAGGCAGTTCTTTACACTAAATTGCCCGATGGAAAAGTTAGGTGCGATACTTGTAATAGACGTTGCGTCATACCTGAGAGTGAGTTTGGGTTTTGCAAAACTAGACAAAATATTAATGGAAAACTTTATACTTTGGAATATGGTCTCATCTCATCAATTAGTGCTAACCCTATAGAAAAGAAGCCTCTTTTCCACTTTTATCCAGGAAGTTACGCCTTAACAGTGGGAAGTTGGTCCTGTACATTTACCTGTCCTTGGTGTCAAAATTATTCCATTTCTAAGTTTCCCCCAGATCCCCAAAGATCGATAGTGATAACTCCTCAACAATTGGTGAAATTAACAGAGAGCAAAGGGTGTCAGGGAACAAGTATGAGCTTTTCAGAACCAACAACCTTCTTAGAGTACGCATTAGATGTTTTTAAGCTTGCTAGGGAACGTGGGTTCTATAATACTTTTGTTACGAATGGTTACATGACTAGTGATGCTTTGAAGATGCTTATTGATGCTGGTTTAGATGCTCTTAACGTAGATATTAAAGGTTGTAAAGACGAGGTTTCGCGTTTTTGCGGTGCAGATGTCGAATATGTTTGGCGTAACTGTATTGAAGCAAAACGTTTAGGTGCACATGTTGAAATTACCACTTTGGTTGTAACAGGTGTTAATGATGATCTTGAATGTCTTCGTAGCATTGCTCAGCGAATAGTCAAGGATCTTGGTGAAAATACGCCTTGGCATGTAACAAGATATTACCCAGCATACAAATATCATGCTCCTCCTCCAAAAGTTGAATTCCTAGAAGAAGTTAGAAAGATTGGCTTAGAGGAGGGGTTAAACTATGTTTATCTAGGCAATGTGCCCGGACATCCCTGGGAAAATACCTATTGTCCTAACTGTGGAGAGCTCTTAATAAAGAGGTATATTTTTGATGTTGTTAAATATAATTTGACTGAGAAAAACGAATGTCCAAAATGTGGAGAAAAAATTCCTATTGTCGGAAAATATGTTAAAAGAAGCCTCATTGACAAGTTTAAGAGATTCCTAGTTTAAAGTAGGTGATGCGTAATGTCTTCGGCAAACATCATAAACGAGGGAGATTTAGTCCTTTTAGTGTTTGATGAGAGAAGAAAATGGTTGGTCAAAGTCGAAAAAGACAAAAAGCTTCACACACACAAAGGAGTAATAGATTTGAACAATGTTATTGGCAGACCTTATGGAAGCAGTGTAGAAAGTAGCACTGGTGCAAAATTCCGGGTTTTTAAACCTCTTCTTAAAGATTACATTTTAAAAATGAGAAGAACAACCCAGATAATTTATCCAAAAGATATAGGCTTGATTCTTCTTTATTCAGGTATAGGTCCAGGTTGGAGAGTCATTGAGGCTGGAACTGGTAGCGGAGCTCTAACAATAGTTCTTGCTTACTATGTTCGCCCAGACGGACATGTCTACACCTATGAAGCTAGAGAAGAGTTTCAAAGGCTAGCTATGAAAAATATAAGAAGGGTAGGTCTAGAGAAATATGTGACATTTAAGCTAAAAGACGTAAATGAGGGAATTGATGAAAGAAACGTGGATGCCATTATTTTAGATATGGCGACACCTTGGCTTGTAGTTCCACATGCCTATGAGGCTTTAAAAGATGGAGGAAGTTTTGTATCATATTCACCCACAATAGAGCAGGTTCAGAAAACCGTTTATGCTCTTTCAAGAACTGGTTTTTACGATATTATAACGATGGAGTGTTTAACGAGAAGAATATTAGTTCGAGAAGGAAAAACAAGGCCAGAAACATCTATGATTGCTCACACTGGATATATTACTTTTGCTAGGAAAATAATCTAAATAAAGGCTTAAAAGTTAATTAAGAGCTTAGATGAATTGCAGAATTAAGCTTATAATAGCGGTTATTAGACCTGCAAAAAGCATTTTAATACCAGAAAAAATCATGTTCTCTTTAGAGACTTTTCCTAAAAATACGCCCAACAAGAAAAGCATAGCAAATATTAAGGCTATAGAGGCGATAGCAGCATAAGTTGTTGGAATTATACCAATATAAGCTAGTATAAGAGGTATTAATGAGATGAAAGCTGAAAGCATTGGTGCCAGACTATCTATAATTGCAGCAAGCACTATGGCAAAGCGATAAGCTTTTGCATATATACTGTTTTCTAAGCTTTTTAACATAGCTACCTCTAATCGCTTTAATTCCCTAAGTCTTTCTGCTCTTTCTGTCATGTAGGCACCAAAGAAACCTGATACACCCATGGCAAAACTGCCTCCTATTCCAGCACCGATTATAACTTTTAAGGAATCTAAGGTGATAACGCGGTGCGCCATTAATGCGCCCATTACAACTCCCAGCATGGTTAGTGCACCATCAAAAGCATTCATTACAAAATATCTTCTAGCTATTTTATCTAAGCCACTAATTTCAATATACGTTTGAAAGTTTTCTTTTGTCTTCCTAAAGAATTCCTTAAGTTTCCTTAGTGTGGAGGTTGATTTCATATTTAGCAGACACCATCTAAATTACCATTTAATATTTGTAGGTTGTTGTGTAGATAAACATTCCTTAGTTTAAAAGGGAGTTTAGGTCGCCCACCTGATAGTTTCTCGTTTTGTAAATAACTTCCGCGCAGTACATATGAAGTCTACTTTGTTCTAAGTTTTTGCTTTGATACTTAAAAACATTTTCGAAGAATATGTTTAATCTCCTTGCATATCATGTTGAAAGCTTAAGTAATGTTAGTTCTTCTTTTTTAAGTATTGGTGCTAAAAATGAAACAAAATTGATCGTGTAATATTTAAAATAAGATGTAACAATCCATCACAAATGGAAATTTAGGCTTCGCATTTCTTAAAAAACGTGCACAAATAGAGACTCATTTTGCTTTACACGAAATTGCACTTACATAGCATAAAATTAAAATACCACAACAAAATAATATTAGACGCTTTGCTCTAAAGCTTCCTAAGAGCATTTACAGCACGACTAAAAAATGTAAAACGGTGGGGCAGAGTCATGCTAAAACCTGTGCCTATGAAAAAAATTCGTATCATTGTTTATGAAAAATACATTGATGATATCATTAGAACATTAGGAGAATTATGTTCCGTGCATCTGGTTAACTTAAAGGATAAATTGGATGAATTTGGAGATAATGTGAAACCCGTTGAACCTGGTGAACGATACTACAGGATATTAAGTTTATTTTCAAGAGTAGAACGGTTAATTGACGAGTTACAAATAAAAAAAATACCAAGTACTAAAACGGTTCGTCTACCAAAGTTGTCGGATGAAGATTTAAGAAGAATTGAAGAGGAATTAAAAAATATTGAAGATCAACACGCTAAGATAATTAGAGAAATCGAAGCATTAAAAGAGGAATCAGAAAAAAGATTGACAAAGTTTAAAGAGAAAATAGAAAGACTAGCCAGAGAAAAGGGCACAACATTGACGTTTGAGGAAATTTTAGAAAGAATGAAAAGGGAAGAAAAAGAAAAAATTGAAGTTAAGATTACGAAGTTAAGAGAAAAATTGAACCACCTTGCAGAAAAGAGTTCGGAGAAACTATTGACATTACACAAAATACTTGAAACAGAGAAAAAAATAGAGGAAGTTAAAACCTTAATGGTTAAAACAGAAAGAACCTACATTCTTGAAGGATGGGTGCCTACTGAAAAAGTAGAAGAAGTTAAAAAAGCTGTGTCAGAGACTTCTGAAAACACTTCAGTTATTGAAGTTTTGCGTGTTAGAAACCATGAAGAAGAAAAGATTCCAACGATGTTAAAATGCCCTAAGCCTCTAAAGCCTTATCAGACATTAACGAAAAGTTTTGGTGTGCCATCATATGGTGAAATAGATCCCACGCTTCTAATGTCTATAACGTTTCCCATATTCTTTGGTCTTATGTTCGGGGATATAGGTCACGGATTACTTCTCCTCGTCGTGGCAATCCTCGGTTTCATAGGTAAACGAAAAAACATCGACCTAGGGGAAATAGGTAACTACATTATTGAAGGATCAACGCTGCTCCTATTCTGTAGTGTATTTTCAATATTCTTTGGAATCCTTTACGGAGAGTTTTTTGGTTTTTCAATCTACCACGAAGAATGGTACGCGCACGGCATTGGACCGCCACTAAGCTTCCTTAGAAATATCCTAGTATACATCTTCATACTCTTCGATTTCGATGAGGGAGTAGTAAGACTATCAAACAAAGAACTATGTGAAGAACTTGGCCTAGAATATATTCCAGGACCACCCCACGGACCCATATGGTTTAGCCCATTCCACGAGCCATGGATGCTTTTCATACTTTCAATTATAATAGGTGCAATACATCTAAGCTTAGGAATATTCCTCGACGTTGTCAACAAAATAAGGTATGGAGAATATTTAGAAGGCGTCTTAGGACCTGGAATGTGGCTATGGTTTTACATAGGTCTTATACGAATAGTCTTCACTAAAAATATAGTCTTCACGGAATGGTTCAAAGATGCTCCAATATCACAACCAGCAAAGTTTGTAACAAGTCCAGTATGCTTACTGCTCATCCTACCGTTAATCCTAATGTTCATCGGCAGAGTAGTAACCGAAGGTCCAATCGAAGGAGGCATGAGCGTTCTAGAAAGCTTAATAGAATCAATTTCCAACACAATATCCTATGCCCGAATACTGGCACTCAACATGGCTCACGAAGGATTCAGCAAAACATTCATAACCTTAGGCGGTGTTAACCCAGAACACGGCCTTGCGTTTACGATAACTCCCATGTTTATCATGTCATTTCTAGTGGGGACAATATTCGTAATGATAATGGAAGGACTTCTATCATTCATACACACACTTAGGTTGCACTGGGTTGAATGGTTCCTAAAATTCTACGAAGGCAACGGCATAGAGTTTAAGCCTTTCATGTTGGAGAAACAGTATTCCGCTGAAAGCTAATAGTTATTGTATCAAATAGTCTATTAAACTCCGATAGGTGATCTTAATACCTATTTATTTGAAGTTAGACGCCTAACAATTGCAAAAAAGTTTCTCTTTATTCTAATTTTTTCAATGTCTTCACTGCTGATTTTCTCTATAATAAACCCTGATCTTTGTAATAGTTTAACAAATTCTTTTTTGGAAAAAAGGTGGTAAAATCTTTGAATTTTTTTAGTACCTAATCTCCACGACACGTATATGTCTCCGAATTCACCATTACTAAGCCTGAAAATTTTTTTGAAAAAATCTTTGACAAAGTATCCCATAAATTTAGGTTGCCACTTCCGCCACACAGTAATTAGAGCTTTTCCGTCGTTGGTTAAAACTCTTTTTAGTTCCAGTAGACATTGGAGCCTGGCTTTTGAAAATGGTATATGATGTAGAGTGGCTATAAATAACAGTCTCTTAAAGAGTTTCTCTCTTAATGGCAGCGATAAAGCATCTCCAAGGATTAAATTAACTTTTTTAGGCAAATTAAATTTTTTTATTCTTTGTTTTGCCATTTTTAAGAGTTTTGGGGATAGGTCGATACCAATTGCTCTAAACCCTAAATTGGCACATAAAATTGAGTGTCTACCGTTGCCACATCCAACATCCAGTATAAGCGTGTCTTTAGATATATTGTGAAAGAATTTTTCGCGTTCAATAAATTTTACGAGAGGAGGCCAAGGTTTTGCTCGAAGTCTATCATAACTTTCCGCTATTTCATTAAAAGCTACTTTTACAGATTTTCTGATACCTAGCAAGCTGACTCCACCACTGTAGTAATTGAAGGAAGCTTAATTAAAAATATCTCACATACTTAGAAGAGGAAAACATATTTAAGTCAAGTTTAGTTACTAACTCTAACTTTTAGAGTTAATGATTGTGCAATCAGGGTGAGTAAGGGAAAATATTAAATATACAACTTCCCCTTTAAAGTAGTAGTTCATCCCAACATTAATAAACATTGAAAAGGGCCCGTAGCTCAGCTAGAGGTGATAAATATAAAAACCGGCAAAGTAGAGCGCCGGACATAGGCGTCAAGGCGCCTATGGGTGAAGCTTTTATCTTATATGACAAGGGAGAGACCCGGTGGTCGCGGGTTCGAATCCCGCCGGGCCCGCCAAACTTAATATAAAGATTTTGAAGATAGTTAATACTAATTTGAAAAGTGTCTTATTCTTTTAATTTGATGAATGGTGGAGGTTCTGCTAGAAATATTATTGGTAAATATTGATATTTTGGGTCATCTGTGTTACTGCTGAATTCTAGTTCTTCAGTTGGCTGACTTCTGTATTTTATGAATCCTCCCTTTGGTTCTTCTCCCTCGGTCCAAATAAATAAGGGTAATCCTCTTAGTTCATAGTATCCGAGAGAAATGGTAAATGCGCCATAGATGTGTTTATTATTTTGTTTGAAGTACAGGACATTGGTTGTTCTCTCTCTAATAACTCCTGTTGTCCACGTTATTAATAATCTTACCAAATTTTTTAGGTCTCTAACTTTTAGTGTTAGTGCTGGCTTAATATCATTCATTATTTATCCCCCACCCTTTATGTTGTTTATTTAACCTAGCAACTTAGGTGTGTTCCATACATGAAATTATGTGCTGCATTACATGAGATTTATTAGAAGTTAATAGTACTTAAAGCTTAATATTGATAGATGGGAACATGGATTTTTAAAACAAATTTAATGATCATTTTTAGGTTTCCAAATTTTAAATTGCATATTTTTCAATTTTCTCCACATTTCCCCCAGCCACTTCTAATATATAGTTACAAGCAATTTTTACTGCATCAAATACGGTTTCACTATCTATATTTGGTACACCATATCCTACAATGAGCACGTTACGTGTATTTAAGTCAACTTTTGTATCATCAGAATCTCTGTGAGGGTAAAGACATATTATTTTTTCTTGATCTGCAAGTACAAGTTCTCTGCCAGTAAGTTGAATGACGTTTTTGCCTATTGGTTTAAATTTTTCACCACTCTTCGCAAATCTGACGTGTAATGGAAACTTTAACAGATCGTAATTATAAGCGCCGAGCGATATTCTGGTTTCAATACTTGCTGTATTATATGCGTCCACGACATTTGATATGTTAGGTATAGACTTACCACTCAGTATGCGTCTGATTAGGGCTTCTCCAGCTGGTCTAACTTTTGTGGGGTCTATTTTCAGATAATGCCAGTAAAAGTCACGATATGCACGAATAATATAGTCGTTTTTTAAGTTTTCTAAATTAAACTTCTCCTTAATCATAGAGACTACACG